>JAEEGL013314040.1_pt1 | contig 18225 bp, 16 predicted proteins | sample 9134231 | NCBI WGS metagenome assembly JAEEGL01 (sample SAMN16246548, study PRJNA631951) | gut metagenome | biome: gut microbiome; feature: rumen; material: fiber-attached | host: Bos | place: Iran: Karaj | collected 2018-10 | reverse complement strand
TTCCTTTACATATTCAGAAATCGCAACAATATGATCTGCTGATAGTAGTGCTTTTTCTAATCCCTCATTATCATCCTGATCATTTTTTTTATAATCAATCAGATCATGTATTGTTACAACGCGTTTTTTTCTGATCTCTCCTTTCCACATTCTAACATATGGATCCCAATATATATCGATATTACTTTTATTAACTCTCTTACAGAGCATTTTATTCGTATCGAAAATTCTATATAAACTTCTTCGTGTGATTTTTCTCAATAATTCAATAAGTTTGTTATCTATACTGACAACTTCAGCTTTGGGAAAACGTTTTTTTAAGAATTCCCGGCTCCATCCATGAGAAAAAATAACAATATTTTTATCACAGTCATCGGATTCCAGTCCGTCAATAATATCAGCTACAAAGCGAGAGATACTAAACGTGAAATCCCCATTAACTACATCCTGTTCAAAAATATAATGACAAAAATCCACTCCTACTATAATGTTTTCTTTCATATCATCCGAATACCTGTACCCTTATTTTTTTATTTTCTTTTTTATCAGATCCAAGTAAAATATAAAATCTTTATTTCCATGAAAAATAACTACAATGATTAAATTGGTCAAGCAAAAAACACCTGCTGCTTTAACAAACCATAACCATAAGCTGTTTATTTCTATTCCTAACTGATTGAATAAAATGCGAAAAATATAACATGACCCAATCGTTCCTATCAGTGCGGTAAAATAATACTTCCAGTATTCAATGAAATTTCGCTTAAACTCGTATTTGTACAACAGATATGGTTCCCGCCATACAACTGTACACAAATGACTGACAATTGTCCCGATAAATACTCCTGCAATCCCGATCTTCTTAACCATTATAATTGAAACACATATATTAATACCAGCCTCTATCAGAGGTCGTATTTTATCTTTAACAAATAATCCGCATCCATTTGTATAACACGTAGATATGATCCTTGCAGTCTCAACAAAAAACTGCAGACATATTGTCGCAACAGTAAATTCTGACAAGAGCATGTCCTGCCCGACCCAATTTATAATAAAATCATTTATTAATGTATATAAACATATAGTACATACACTGGTTATCCATAGATTTGCGAACAACAATCGACTATAACTATAATATTTTTTTTCTAATGACTGCTCTATATGAGCATTGCCCAAAGATGCCGTAAAGCTGCCTAAAAACTGATTTAGCATAGTTGAAAGACTGGTTATCAGTAAACTATAATTTGAAAAAACACCGGTTGATACTAAACCAACAAACTTAGAAATAACAATATTATCAGTACTCGTTAATACTGTACCACCAACTTTATGGCAAAGAGTAGCTTTTGTATCATCATAAATTTGTTTTTTCAACGATTCTGAGATACTTGCTTTAACCGCAAATACATCTTTATACCTGTTGTTCACCCACTCACTAAATAAATAGTTGGATAAGATTGTCCATACTATGCTGGCCGTCAAGACAAGAACATATTCTTTTGTCAAAAAAAGAACTGCAATTTGTATGATATATCTCAAAAAACTGATCAATGAATTAGATAATGATGCGACATATTGTTTTTGATCTGCAATTAAAACCAGTTGTTTATATACAAACAAATAAGAAGATACTGTTTGCAATAAGAATAACAAATATACAAATGTTAAATTAACATCCCCCGGAACTTCACTCGCATCCTTTATAAAGAACTTTAAAAATGGTAAGATCAATAATCCAATAGCGAATATAATCAATGCGATAACTCTATAAACCGTTTTAAAAAAATACATTAACTGCCCGACTTTATAGGTATCATTCTGACTGATAGGTTTATATAAGCGAAAGACAATAGCATTACTGATCCCCAGATCGGCAAATGAAAGTATCTGCAACACATTAGAAAATAAGCCGTTTATTCCTAAATAATTGGCAGACAGAACATAAAGAAAGATCGTTCTGTATCCAAACCCAAACAATGTATTTGCTACATTACACGCCATCCCCCAAAACGAAGACTTTGCAGCATTATTTGTTCTACTATCCCTGTTAAACATATATCAATCCTCAATGCAACCATCAAAAAACCCAATTTTCAGATACTATGACTCTATGATCGTTTCTTCAAATCTCCTGATTGCTTTATTGATTCCAAACTCCTTCACGGTTTCTAACCCATTACCAGAAACAGACATTCGTCTTTCAGGTTTTTCTAACAATTCAATTATACTTTCAGCCAGGGCTTCACAGTCCTTCACAGGAGATAGTAACGAATTATAACCATTCACCGCGTATTCCCTGATACCTCTGTAATCCGTAGAAGCTAACGCACATCCACAAGCCATTGCTTCAAGTCCGGTCAATCCAAAGCCTTCTTCTATAGTAGCACATGTCCATACTAAACATTTATTATATATTTCTACGGTATCTTCCTGAGAAGCATTCCTGGTGTACGCAAACCATCCCGGCATATCATCCGGCCAATCTGCTGTTCCAAATGCGTATACCTTCAATTCCGGTATACGTTTCTTAACAATTTTCAGAGCCTCTACAGCATAATGACATCCTTTATACTCATTTGCATGATACAACATTCCAACTGTGTAAGGATTTCTTTGAGCAGGGGGCGTTTTCACTTTATAGATTTCTAAATCAATTGGATTCTTTATAACAACACTCGGGCACCCGGAATATTGATCTACAATTTCTTTCAACCAGTCAGATATCACAATTTTTTTCATGTCGAGCCTATACGTAGCTTGAACAACATCCTCTGAAACACCCCAATTTTCATAGTCCTGAATAAAATAGGCTTTCTTTGAATGTTCAAAATGGCTATCAACAAAATCTGCCGTCTTAAGTTCTGTAGCTATAACACAGTCAAAATCATATTGCTTTCTGTCTCCATCTGGGTACCATGACAGCTTTTCAATTGATCTGTCTAATTCATACCAGGTCGGTCTTTTCTTTGTCAGATACTTCACACCTGCAATTCTTATAAACGTCGGAAATGAACTAAGTGATTCTGTATTCATAAACATTATGCTAACCTTATGGCCCCTTACAGCCAAAAGATTTGCATACATATAAACCATTTTGTATCCACCACTAGCCTGCGCGCTTGTATTGTATAAGACAAAGCATACCTTTTTACTCATCGAATTGTTGCCTTTACCATCCATCATTTTCACGGAACTACCTGTTCAAAGTTTTCTTAATAGCCGCCTTGCATAGTTCACGACATATAAACAATAACTGCCATATATAGACATGGATCATCATAAGTCCTTTGTATTTTAAATACTTTCTAAAGAAATACCTCTCAGATTTCATAGAATACTTCTGCATTGCTAATACTTGTCGAAAAGTCTGTTTAGAATACCTGTGATTATGAATGTATGTCAAGCCATCAACTACACCAAGCTTATCTCCTTTTCTCATCAGTCTCTGTCCAAGTATCTCTTCCTCTCTGTATAAAAACACATTAGGATCAAAGTATCCGCATCTTCTCATAGCAAGTCCATTTACCATAAAGAAACTTCCGGGAAGAAAGCTTTGGTTATATATGCCATTCTCAGCTTTTAAGTATTTTTCATATTTTGCATCAAGACCGGGTATAACAACTCTAAGTACGATTCGTTTTGCTCCCATATCTATGTATCTGAGTGGGAGAATCGTGCCATCGCTTTGTACCATCTTTGGTGCTAACGCAGCGTAATTTCGATCATCCTCGAATTTTTTTACAAGTTTTTGGATAACTTCATCCTCAAAATCAACATCGCTATTTGATATAATTACATAATCGCATTTCTGATCTTCAATCAAATATTTCAGAGCAATATTATTTCCTTTTGAATATCCCAGATTTTTTTCCTCATTAAATATTTTTACCCTGTTGTCGTCAATACTTCTCATCAATGAGGCATCTGTTTCTTCACAGTCGTTATTGACTATTACAACTTTGGATACTATAGGAATATTTAAGTACTTTTTTGCAATAGCAATAGTCTCTACGTCATTATGATAATTTACGAGTGATACACCGATCTTTACATTATCCATTGCTCTTTCCAACCTTGTTTCCGATCATTCTTATATGCTTTGTTTCGTTAGTCTTCCATATCTCTACGTTTATCGTTCTATTAGCAATTCATATAATTTCTTCGCCGATACATCCCAGTCATATCGCTGAAGCAATTCATTCATATTTTTCTGCATATGATCGCTGATCTTTATATTTGAATACTCAAGCGGATTCACATATGTTGCATAATTTCCATATATTTCATGCATACACGCTGTATCTGAAACTACAATGCCCCCGGCTCCACAAGCAGCTGCTTCAAGCGGCGGAATTCCAAACCCCTCATATAATGTAGGAAACAGGAATGCTTTACAGTGTTTCATTAGGGATTTGGCTTCTTCATCCGATACATAACCAAGAAATTTTACATTATTTAAGTGTCCGAATCCAAGTTCACATCGGATCTTATCAAGATCACCTCCACCGGCAATTACAAACATTTGATCAGGATTGTTATTTGCGCAATGAAGAATCCATTCAAAATTTTTATTCTTTGCAATCGTTGCCATGGAAAAGAAAAAACTACCGTCCTCTACACCTGCTTTTAAGAGTACAGAGTCATCAGATGTAACATCATTCATATGCTGCCAGGAATTATATACAACCGTAATCCGGTCTGCCTTCACACCATATAAACGTATAATTTCCGACTTGGAAAACTCTGATACAGTGACAATTTTCATATCAGATTTTACAATCAATTTATATAAGAGCGTCCTCCAAAAAACGGAAACCTTTCCTCTAAAGGATTTATTAAAGAAGTCAGGTCTCGCTTTAAAAATCACGTCATGAAGTACAACTATGCCTTTTTTACAGGTTACAGGAATTAAATTAGTAAAGTATATGCCTTCCTGTTTATGTTTCTTTAAATATCCCGGAAAGTCGATCTGCTCCCATAGTCTGCCTTTATTACTTCCATATCTTATTATATCCAAATTTCTAAAAGCCTTAGATCCCTCATAATATGCCGGAACTAAGACTTGAATTTCTTTTGCCTCTTCATATGTATCCCATCGCTTCAAAATTTCGTATCCGAACCTTTGAACTCCGTTTATTCTTTCAGTCAGGAAGTATCCATCTACTAAGTACTTCATCTCAGACAATCCTCTATATCTCTTTTCGTTATTTCATATAATTACTTTTATGTCAACGCCTGCTATATATATATCATTCTAAAACGGTTTGTTCTGCCCACAATTATCAAGACCGCTACAAGGACCCAAAAATATATCCTGAGGATGTTTTGATTCATTGCTAATATCATACATTCGAACACAAATGCATACAGCAATCCTTTGCTCTCTCTGACAAAAATTGAATATTTCACCTTCTCTTTCCTGTAATGCTTTAGTATGTGACTAACCCAAATCGCAAAAGGAATAATACCAATAATTCCTGAGCCTGCAAGCAGCTCTATCCATACACACATTGATGCACCACTATCAAAGGGTACGATCTGATATTTATTACAATACGCTACCGAAACGCCTCCCAAACTATATCCCAAAAACGGTTGATCAAAAAAAAGCTGTAATGTATTAAGAAATTGGGTTGTTCTTGCACCACTGCTATGAGAAGATGTTCCGCCAATCCCTAACCCATCAAAAATAAAACCATATCCGTTTTTTGCTATCAGATAGATCGCAAGCATCGCTACACATATTGCCCCCAATATACACACAGATATATATATCATTCTTCTTTTACGCAGATTCTTCATAAACAACGGATTAGGCGCTATCATAAATCTTAACAGCATATATAACCCCATAAAGATCCATCCCATTCTTGACGAACTCATAAACAATGCTAACGAAATGATCATAGCATATCTGCTTACCTGTTTTTTGCTAAACACTACACTTCCATGTTCAAGCAAATACATTATCAAAACCCAACCGGGCATCAGATAAGTCGAATAATAAGACGGCTCATACGTAAACCCATTAATCCGTGGCATTCTTGTACCATTAAAGGTTACCTGTGTCAAAAAAAAATGTATTCCGAAAAAACCTAAGATCCACTGTATGATTCCAAGCCACGACATCAGCACAAATACAAGTATATAATTCTTGATCAGCCACCTTGTTTTTTGAGGGGTATCTATTATTGAACAAAATACAATCACCATACAAATTACAATTATAGTCCATCCCCAATATCCTATAGAGTACAATTTGTTAGGGCAAAAGAGAGCGAAAACAAATTGCAAAGCAGCCCAAATGTAAAGCATATTAAAGTACTTCGGAGATTGGATCTTATCTCTGAATGCCAGGATAGCAAACATAAAAAGTGTAATAAATTGCGGAATTCGAAACGTCATCCCTGCAATATTTATTACACCAAATATGTCAAAAGAGGCTGTAAAAATAATAATAAACAGTCCTATTTTTCCAAATTGTATTTTTTGGGTGGTTTTATTCTTACAGATTCTGCTTTTATCACTACTATACATAATTGCTTTATAATCGCTATACATTTTATAAGATAGATGATCATACCATTTCTATTCTTCTATACACCTCAGATACAGTAGCATTCCAGGAAAAACAGCTGACTCGTTCCATTCCTTTTTTTATCAATTCTTTGCGTAATTCCTGATCTGAAATAGTATTACTTATTTTTTCTGCCAGTTCATTGTCATCTTTTCCATTAAACAACACTGCAGCATCTCCGCAAACTTCAGGAATTGATGAATTGTCAGCAGCAATAACCGGAGTTCCGCAAGCCATTGCTTCAAGCGGTGGTATGCCAAACCCTTCATAAAGAGACGGAAAAACGAAAATATCAGCCAAATTATATAAATCTACAAGCTCTTCTTTTTCTACCATTCCGGTATGAATAACTCTGTCAGAAATATTCAATTCTTTCTCTTGCTGTATGAGATCTACACTTTTAAATGCTTTTCCTGCAAGGAGAAGCATTATATCAGCCCGATCTGATATACTAACTGCTTTAAGAAGAGTATGTAGATTTTTGTGCGGCTTAAGATTCCCTACATATAATACTATCTTCTTTTCCTTCGGAATACCGTACTTGTCATATAGATATTCAATTTCTTCTTTTTCTTTTACTTTAAAATCGTTATCTATAGCATTATATGTAATACTGATCTTATTGTCACTTATACCAAAATACTCAATAATATCTCTTTTGGAATTCTGTGAAACCGTAAAAATGTGTGCCGCTCTTTTTAATGCATTATTCATTAAAAATTTAGCGTAGTAATACTTGATCTTACTTCCAAGAAACTCCGGCAATATTATATGCGTAAGATCATGCACGGTAGTTACAAATTTGCCTCTATAGGTAATGGGAACATTATAATGTGGGAAATGTATGATATCAATACCTGCATCTTTAGCTTCCCTGTTCGGAAATCTGAGCTGTTCGTTAATGCTGTAAATAGGTGCATCAAAGGAAATGATCTTAACATCTGAATCATATTTTCTTATTTCTTCTTCTTTTCCAAATGCATAATCATATATTCCTTGCCCCATCAGATGTTGAATATACGTCCCAATACCTGACATTTCAATCATTCTGGCATCTATTCCAATGATTTTTCCGTTGATCACGGTTTATCCTTTCCTGCTGTTAATTCCATCTATATTATAGCTTATCAATCACTTTTGTTATATTGTCACTATACTGTATATTCAAGAAGAGTCCTTCCCCCCTCTTCTTACCTGCATTACCCAGTCTTTTTCTCAACTCTTCATCATCCGCCAGTTTGCTCAAAGCATCCGCATATTCTTTAACATTCCGGTTTTCAACTTCCAGCCCGGTTTCTCCGTTAATATTCACATAATTAACACCCGATCCCGGTATTGTAAATGTCACTGCCGGTTTTCCATAATACATTCCCTCTGCCAACGCCAACCCAAAAGCTTCATTCTTCGTAATGGACGGAAAGCAGAAAATATCCATAGCAGTAAGATATCCTTTCAGCTCCGTATCATCCACCAGGCCCAGAAAATGAATCTTCTTATCATCTCCCGCCTCAGCCTTGAGGTTCTCGGTTTCTTCACCTTTCCCGGTAATATAGATTTGAAATCTATCGTCTAATAAATGCGCCGCCCGGACAAGGTATTTGAATCCTTTATACTCTGTATGTCTTCCAACAGCAACACAGATCAGCTTATCTTTATTTGCTTTCCTGATCTCAGCCGCCCTGGCATCCACTTCCGGAGTAATCTGCAGTCTTTCAACATTGATACAGTTAGGAACCACTTTGCATTTTTCTTTTGCATTGTGAAGCCACGAGCTTCCTTCAACATACGTCGGACTTGTAGCGATCAGTACATCCGCTCGTTCAACAAGCTTTTTATTCTGTCCTTCAAACAGTATTCCAAGTAACTTCTGTTTTACAATATCCAGGTGCCAATATATAGCCAATTTACAATCTTTGGGTATATATCTAAGCATATACATTGCTACAAACGGATTAGGATAATGGAAAATGATAATATCCGGCTTAAACTTCTCTATAACCCGCTTTAATCTTTTTCCGTAGTTACGCGATAACGCCTGAGAAAAAATCGTTGCAAAAGAACCGCAACGAATAACTTTTATCCCATCTACCCGATCCGTCTTATCCTCATTAACATCATTAAAGCAGATCACAGCCTGCTCATACTTCCCTTTAAGCGCATTAACACAGTCCTGCGCAATCTGCTCAGTCCCGCCCCGGAAAGGATAATAATATTTTGAAATATGTAGGATTCTTTTCATAGCAAATGTTTTTCTTACCGCGCTTTAGCACGCAAACTGATACAATCCGCCCATTTTCAGTCCATCATCCCACACTATAACAAAGATGCCCCCTTACGTCAATGTGAGAATATACTACCTTTATAATAGAATACCCGTTTTTTTGTGCAGATAGCACAAACTTTCATAGAATTATGATCGTTTCAATTAACATAATACTGCAAACACAAAAACGTCCTGCTTACATAATGCTATAAGATAAAAAATCAGGCCATGAGCAATGCTCTTGACCTGATTCTCTTCAACTCAGTTGTGTGCCTGCCGCTATAAATAATGCCATCTACTTGGCTTCCCCGTTTTTGAAGATGCTCTCCTTGATGCCGTTTACGCAGGCGATGCCGAGGTAAAGCAGCAGCACGATTGCTTCGGCAATACCCACGATCATGATCACGCTCTTATGCGTCAGGGACGGTGTCTCAGCCACGGCAGGGATCTTTACGCTCACGGTCTTGAAGAAGTCCGCTTTTTCGTAATACTCATCCGCCGTTATCTTCACGTCCTCCATCAGCTTGTTGACTTTTTCGTTCAGGGTAGCCAGATACTGTTCTGCCTGTGCCTTCTTCTTATCGCTCGTCGTATTGTTGCCCTTGTAGTTTGCGATCAGCATCTCGTAATAGCTGATCTTGCGGTCGTAGTCAGACACAGTTCCCTGTACCTCCAGCTTCTGCTGCAGTAGACCGTCATAATAGTCATCGTTCGAGTTGAGCACCGTGTCTTCCTGTGTGTAGACCACCGGATCCTTCTCATAGGCTTCGATAGATGCATTCAGAGCTCTTAAGCGTGTCTGTTCTACTGCCTTGTTTCTCTCCGTCTCCTCGATCAGCCATTCATAATAAGTGATCTCCCGGTCAGCGCCATTCTTGGTCAGGCCGTTCAGCACGATGTAGGAATTCGCCTGATCCAGTTCCACGTCTTTCAGCGTATCCGTGATCTGCTGCAGATCGGAAAAGCTGTAGCCCGTCAGCTGGGAACGGAATTTGATATTGTCCGTGCTGCTGATCTTCGACAGATAGGAACTGATGCCGTTCAGGTTGTCCGAAAAGATCGATACCGCCTCACTGTAGTCATATTCCTGATAATCCAATACGCTGACTGAGCTGCCCAGGATATCGTTGAAGTTGTAGTTCTCCTCCACATAGTTCCGGTAAGCGTCCACAACACCATTCAGGATGTCCAGACCTTCCTCGCGTGTAAATCCGGCTGTATGATAATCAAACGATACAATATATGCCGTAGTCTCTCCACCCGTAGAAAGCAGGGTATTGATCGCATCCTCATCGATCTGCGAGCTCTTGGTGATCAGACTGCTGTACAGAGTCTTTAAGTCATTGGTCTTATCACTCATCACGCCGGAGATACTGATGTTCAGGCGGATATCATCCATCCTTGCCGTATCGATCCCCAGATCGTCCATCGCATCAGCAACTACCTGTGCGGATGTGATCTTGTCTACCGGTACACCGTTACTGTATCCCACCAGCGTCCGGGCATCACCGATATAGCTGACTCTCTCCAACTGGATACCGACTGCCAGAGCAACAGCCCCCACACCGATGGCCAGTACCAGCCACAGCAGAAACAGCTGCTTCATCCATTTGAAGATGGCCAGCAGATCAATCTCCGTCTCACCATCATTATTCCCGTTCGTCCGGACAGCCGGCGACTGCATAACCTTATTCTCTTCCATCCGGCTCACCTTCTTTCTCTTCTGTCTTTACTGCGGCTGCTGTTGCTGCCTTTTTTGTTTTTGCCTTCTCCGGGGCATATACACCGATCAGTGAAAAGATGATCCACAGACCAAAGACCAGTGTCTCCGCAGCGATGCCGTCCTGCATCGAGCTGCGGATCAATGCTCCCAACGGAAAGCCGCCGTCGCCCGGTGCTGCCAGCACCTGCATAGGCTGCCGCAGGCGCACCGTCTCATAATACTCCTTCGCTGTAACCGCTGCTGCATCCAACAGCACATCTGTCTTGGCGGATGCCTCCTGCAGCATCGTTTCCACCTGCTCCGCGCTGCCGCCGGCCACGCTGTCACGATAGCGTTTTACCAGCTCCTTATAGCGGTCCAGCTGTTCATTCATAGAAGAAATGCGGGCCTCACTGCTGATCCTCCGTGATACCAGATTATCATAGGTATCGGAGTGCTGCGTCACTTCGTAAACCACCGGCACCTCGCCTTCCTCCAGCGGTCTGGTATTCGTATTCCCCGCGATCACCGCCGTCGTCTTCTCATAGTTCTCGATCAGCTCACCAATGGTCTCCAGCTGCTTTTGCTCTACCTTGATATCCCGCTCCACAGAACGGATCTTAAAGTTGTAGAAGTTGATCTTTTCCTCTTTGGACCGTGTGATGCAGTATGTATTCAGATAGGAACGGATCCTTGCCAGGTCTTCGCTCCGGATAGTCTGCACTGCATCCGACAGGTCTGCAAAAGAGTAACCGGTCTGCGTAGACACAAAACGCGCGCTGTCCATCGCATTCAGGGAATTCAGATAATTCCCCAGAAGCCGCAGATCCGAATCCAGCACCTGCACAGCATTGTCATAATCATAATCCTGATAGTCAAAGGCACGCATCGATCGTTCAATGGATGCATTATAGCCGTACTCGCTCATAAAACGGGTCTGGTATTCATCCATCATCGCCTGCAGGAATGCCGCGCCCTGGCTTCTGGTAAATCCCACTGCTCCATATTCGAAACGCAGGGTATATCTGGTCGGATAATAGGATGTCTTACGCACTTCCGTAGTCATCGACACTTTATCGCTGCCGATAGTGGTCTGATAATCCACGATATCCGAAAGCGCCGAGACCGGTGCCCCACTGCTGATATGGATGCACTTACGGATCATCTCCACACCCTCTGCCGTATAGGACTGTCCCATCGCCGTCAGCCCGGCGGCATGGATCACCTCGGGATGCCGCATCTCATCCGGATCAAAACGGTTGCCGATGGGGCTGCGCCCTGACTCGATCCCGGCGAAGCTGAAGTTGATGACACCCACCACATGGTTACGTTCCGGCAGACTCAGGTAGTGCAAGCCCAGCACCAATAGTCCCGCCACGACCGACACGATCAGCCACTTCGCAAACCGCTTCCGGATCTGCGGTATCAACTGTTGCAGTGTTAATTCAAGTTTCATAGCGTATCTTCCTTTATCTAATGTAAGCTTAGGGTAAAATATGCCCATATTGTGGGATTATAACATGACTTTGTCAGAAAAGTCTACTCTATGCCAAAAATTTCCTTTTTCATTATAAGATAAGGAAGAATTGTGTCCTTGATTTGTTGTTCTGAAAATGATATACTCTGAAAGGTTATGTTTTGATTTGCCATAAGTAAAGGAGATCTATATATGAGTAAAGGCTTAATCATTTTTCTTATTATTTTGGTAGTATTTATCATATTGATGGTATTGCTGTATTTTGCAGGCAAGAAGATGCAGGCGAAACAGGAAGAGCAGAAGGCCATGATAGATGCCAATAAGCAGACCGTATCGCTGCTGGTCATTGACAAGAAGCGGATGAAGCTCAAAGAAGCCAAGCTGCCGGCCGAAGTGATGGCACAGATGCCGAAGATCTCTAAAAATATGAAGGCTCCGCTGGTAAAGGTAAAGATCGGGCCGCAGATCATGACGCTGTTCTGTGATGAAGCCATCTTTGATCTGGTGCCGGTCAAGAAAGAGATCAAGGCAGAAGTGAGCGGTATGTATCTGGTGGGTGTAAAGGGCGTCCACGGTACCAAGATCCAAAAGGAAGTAAAGAAGAAGAGCAAGTTCAAGCAGTGGGTGGAGAAGATGCAGGAAAAGGCGGGCGCGAAGCCGCTGAAATAAGGTAAGAAAAACGGAGCCGAACAGCTCCGTTTTTGTTTATTTGAAGAGTACGGCGCCGGCTTCTTTGGAGCAGGCTTTGATCTGCACCCGGCATTCCGCGAAGAATTCATAGTTCATATCCAGGTGGTAGAGGATCTCCAGATCCAGGCTGTCCTCGGTCTCGTTGATATGGATCCCGGTGGTATCGACCGCCATCATCATATTTCCGAAAGGAGTACGGTAACTGCTCATATTTTTCTGCCCTTCAATAAAGATCATCGATACGGCAAACCCGCCGCTCTTTGACATCTCCACGCGCTCCGGCGAGATCCGGATCATCGTGCGGGACGGCTCCGGAAAGCCCTCCATCTGCTCATCGTACATCAGGTAATGCACGCCGTTCTTAAAATAATAGCTGCCGGCTACGATCAGTTCCACCTGCTCGTGGCGGTCATCCATAGGGCCTTCAAACTGCAGCCCCTTGATTGAGATCAATACTTCTTTTGTCATCGTTTAGTCAAGCTCCTTATGGTTATAGCAGAACGGCACTACCGCAAAAAAAACATCCGGGAAACGTTCTTGCAGACGGCCTGCCGCATCCTTCGCTGCCTGCAGATCATCGTAGAGTCCGAAGACCGAGGGACCGGATCCGCTCATCAGTGCGCCTTTTGCCCCTTCTTTCATGATCTCCTCCCGCAGCTGTACGATCTCGGGGTGTAACGGCTCCGTAACCAGCGCCAGCGCGTTATACAGACAGGATGCCAGCGCATCCGCAGTTCCCTTATCGATCGCATTCTTTACCTTTTCGATATCCGCGAGTTCCGGCGGGGCCTCTTCCAGGAGTTTATCATACGCCTGATACACCTCCTTTGTCGATACGGCAACCGGCGGTTTTGCCAGCAGCACGTAGACCGATCCGGGGATCGCCAATGCCTGCAGCTTTTCGCCGATGCCTTCCGCCAGCATCGTTCCGCCTACAATGCAAAACGGTACGTCTGCCCCGAGTTTTACACCCAGTTCGCACAGACGGCCGGTATCGTAATATAGGTTATACAAGACGTTGATGCCGCGCAGTACGGTAGCTGCATCGGTACTGCCGCCCGCCAGGCCCGCAGCGACCGGGATGTTCTTGTGCAGGAGGATCTCCACGCCGCCATCTACTTCGGCATCCTTCAGTAGCAGTTCGGCTGCGCGGTACGCCAGATTCTTCGTATCGTCCGGCACCAGAGAGAAACCGCGCTCCACGCCGTCATCAAATTCCACACTCAATTTTATGCCCTTCGGCGCTTTCCGTATGGTTACGGTATCGTACAGGCCGATTTCCTGCATTACGGAAGCCAGGTCGTGATAGCCGTCCGGACGTCTGCCGGTGATATCCAACACCAGATTGATCTTTGCAAATGCTTTCAGGGTCAATTCCCTGATCTCTGTTTCGTTCATTTGATCACCTTCAGTATTTTATTCAATAGACGGTGCAGCTCCGCTGCCTCCTTTTCCTCAAGACACACACAGGCCTGCATTGCCCCCGGCACATCGTGCAAAAGGATTTTGAGCCGCTCACCTTCTTCCGTAATGGAAACATTCAGGTTACGCTCATCCTGCAGGGAACGTTCGCGCTTCACGTAGCCCTTGCTCTCCAGTTTTTTAAGCAGGGGCGTCAATGTCCCCGAGTCAAGGTAGAGCTTTTCGCCCAGCGTCTTGACATTGATCTGCTTTTCCTCCCAGAGCACCATCATGACGATGTACTGGGTATAGGTCAGATCAAAAGGATCCAGCAGGGGCCGGTAGCGCCGCACCACTTCTTTCGCGCAGGCATAGAGCGGGAAACAGAGCTGGTTTTCCAGCTTGAGGCAGTCGGGCGCGCCTGCTTCCTGTGGCTTGGACGCGTGGATTGTTTCTGACAGCTCCGGAGCGTTTTCACTCACATACCGGCGGGCCGTTTCTTCGGAAATAGTAAAACTTTTCGTCTCTTCCTTTATCACGCCGTCCTTTTCATGCCGGCTCTTTTTTTCTTTCTCTTTTTTTGTTTTTTTATCCTTTTTTGACATGCTAGTTGTCCCTAATGAGTATCGATGTTCCGTATATCAACGCCAGCCAAAAATACCTCATCCGTCAGCTTCGCTGACACCTGTCTCGCCTGCCGGCTCGGTCCGCGCTAAACGTGTGCCACTGGCACACAGCGCCCTCAAGGTGAAGGCAAGATGCTTTGTCAAAAGCCCTCAAGGGGAAGGCAGGGCGTTTTCACCCGATGTATGCGCAGGCTGCAAGGGCGGCAACGGCACCGTCTGCTGCTGCAGTGGTAAGCTGGCGCACCGTCTTGGTACGGCAGTCACCGGCGGCATAGATACCTTCCACGTTCGTCTTACAATCTTCACCGGCTACGACATAGCCCGCAGTATCCAGTTCGATCAGCGGAGCAAATACCGCGTTCTCCGGCATCTGGCCGATGGCGATAAAGAGTCCGTCCACCTGCAGGGTTCGCTTCTCTCCGGTGATCTTGTCGGTCACTTCGATACCTTCTACCTGATCTTCACCAAGCAGTGCAGTTACGGTAGCATTCAAAACAAATTCCACATTCTCTTTTGCCTTCAGCTGCTCTACCTGCTTTACCTCTCCGCGGAACGTGTCCCTGCGGTGGATCAGATAGACTTTGCTGCAGTAGTTGGATAAGAACAGAGCATCTTCCAGGGCAGTATTGCCGCCGCCATTTACCGCTACCGGGCGTTTCTTATAGAATGCACCGTCGCAGGTCGCACAGTAGGAAACACCACCACCCACCAGCTCCGCCTCTCGATCCAATCCCAACGGACGGTTCTTGGCTCCGGTCGCGATAATGATCGCCTTGCAGGAATAGGTTGCCTCTGTTGTAGTCACCTGCTTCTCCGCACCGTCTGCGATACCGGTCACCTGCTCGTATTTCACTTCTGCGCCCAACGCAGTCGCCTGTTCATACAGCCCGGTCGCAAAATCGAAACCCGAGATATTCTTGATCCCCGGATAGTTCTCAATCTCCGGTGTATTGATGATCTGACCGCCATAACTTAACTGCTCCAGCACAAGTACTTTCTTACCTGCACGCAGACCGTAGATTGCTGCAGACAATCCGGCTGTGCCGGCTCCTATGATGATGATGTCGTACATGTTTTTCTCCTAATTAATATTATACAATCAAATTGTATTACAATGTTTTTTAACCACAGGCGAGCCACGGGGACGGTTCTTGTGGCAACAAGATCAAAGATCTTTAGCCACAAGAACCGTCCCCATGGCTCACCTGTAGCTGGTTATATCATAACACAGACTTTACCAGTTCTTCAACCTTCGGCTTCGGGATCATTCCAACGGACTTGTTTGCTACCTGGCCATCCTTGAAAACGATCAGGCAGGGGATGTTCATGATGCCATACTTCTCTGCCAGTTCCCCTTCATCGTCTACATTGACCTTGCCGACCTTGAAACCACCTGTGGCTTCCTCTGCTACCTGATCCACGATCGGGGAAAGCATCCGGCAGGGACCGCACCAGCTTGCCCAGAAATCGATCAGTACCGGCTCCGCAGACTGTAATACTTCCTTTTCAAAATTTTCACCTGTTATCGTCATAACTTCCATGGTTGTATCCTCCTTGATTATTTCATATGGTATATCCTACTTCTGAAGTATGGACATTTGATTGTTTACAATCTAATTAAATCATATACAATTTAATTTGTCAACATTTAATTGCTTTTTCTGTTATAAACATTTTTGATATATCGACGACAAAGGCAGGCTTTGAATAACAAGAAACTCCCGACCGACAGGCGGGAGTTTCTTGTCTGTATTCATCAGCCGAACAGGCCTTTTTTCTTCTTTTTCTTCGGGTCGGTGCCGTCACCGTCCTCGGAATGTTCCGCACGATAACGGTCAGCTGCGCCGAGGGTATCGCCGCACTCCGCATCGAACTGCTTCAGCAGATCCTTGGCCTTTGCGCTCATCCTGGTCGGTACCTGTACCGTCAGGAGCACGTAATGATCGCCACGGCTCTTGGGATCGCGCAGGGAAGGTACGCCCTTGCCGCGCAGGCGGATACGGGTATCCGTTGCCGTTCCCGGTTTCACCTCGTAAACGACCGGCTTGCCATCTACGGTATCGATCATGATCTCGCCGCCCAATGCCGCTACCGCAAAGGATATGGGCACGGTGGAATAAAGATCGCGGTCTTCTCTCTGGAAGATTGGATGGCGGTCAACAACTGCCTCTACCAACACATCACCTCTCGGACCGCCGTTCTGTCCCGGCTCACCAAGGCCCTGCATACGTTTGCACTGGCCATTGTCCACACCGGCAGGGAATTCCACCGCATATTTTTTCCGCATCGGGATATAGCCGCTTCCGTGGCAATCCGGACACTTATCGCGGATCACTTTACCGGTACCGTTACAGTCCGGACATGTCTGCACATTCTGCATCACTCCAAAGAACGACTGCTGGGAATATACCACCTTCCCTTTACCGCCGCACTTCGTACAGGTATCTACACTGCTGCCCGGCTTCGCGCCGCTGCCGTTACAGGTCTTGCAGGTTTCCTTTACCGTCAGCTCGATCTCTTTGGTACAGCCGAATACCGCTTCTTCAAATTTCATCCGTACGCTGGTACGCAGATTGGCGCCCTTCATCGGGCCGTTGCTGCGCCCGCCGCCGCCTCTGCGCCCGCCGCCGAACAGGTCGCCGAAAATACCGCCGAACAGATCTTCAAAATCCATGCCGCTGAAATCGAAGCCACCTGCACCGCCTGCGCCGCCTTCAAAGGCTGCGTGTCCGAACTGGTCGTACTGTCTTCGCTTCTCTGCATCGGAAAGAACGGCGTAAGCTTCGGAAGCTTCCTTGAACTTCGCTTCCGCTTCCTTATCGCCGGGGTTCATATCCGGGTGGTATTTTTTTGCCAGTTTACGATAGGCTGCCTTGATCGTTGCATCATCCGCGGATTTATCTACGCCAAGGACCTCGTAATAATCTCTTTTGTCTGCCATAGTTCTCAATAATCCTTTGTTTTATTAAACAAGGTACGGGGCACTTGCGTGCCCCCCTCATCAGTCAGCTTCGCTGACAGCTTCCCCCAGAGGGGGAAGCCAAGTTTTTAAAATCTCATCAGCCACTTTCCCGGCAAAGGGAAGTCTGTATTTTATTAGATCTCTTTGAAGTCGCCATCGATGATGTCGTCTGCTGCGCCGCCGTTGCCGCTGTCACCATTGCTGCCGGTGTTGCCTGCCGCGCCGCCCATATTGCCCATATTCGGGCCTGCGCCGGCGGCTCCTGCTGCACCACCCATGCTCTCATACATCTTGGTGAACAGGCTCTGTGCCTTCTCCATCATCTTCTCCTGCGCTGCCTTGATCTCGCCAACCTGATCCTCGGTCAGATCCTGATCCTTGGTGCGCTCCAGGATATCCTTCAGGTTCTTCAGCTCTGCTTCCAGATCACTCTTTTCGCTTGCGCTGATCTTGTCACCTACTTCGTTCAGTGCCTTCTCTACCTGGAATACCATAGAGTCTGCATCGTTTCTGGTATCGAT
>JAEEGL012996353.1_pt1 | contig 18225 bp, 14 predicted proteins | sample 9134231 | NCBI WGS metagenome assembly JAEEGL01 (sample SAMN16246548, study PRJNA631951) | gut metagenome | biome: gut microbiome; feature: rumen; material: fiber-attached | host: Bos | place: Iran: Karaj | collected 2018-10 | reverse complement strand
TCCCATCAACATAGCCTATGAGGCTGCCACGGCCGACCTGGACGACGTCAATATGATCGACCCCTTCCATCTTGAGGCCTACGGCACCCTGGCGGTGAACTACAACCGCGACATCGAGATCTTCCCGGTGATGGACGCCATTTTCAAGGGCATCTACGGGGACAACCCTTACAAGTCGCCGACCGAAATGGGCGTGAACATGGTTGGTTTCTGCATCAGCGACGACGAGGTCTGCTCCGAAGCGGCGAAGAACGAGGTAATACGCCGCTACTTCACTTCCCTGTGCGACTTGGCGACGGCCCACGGTTCCGACCAGGAGGTGAACAAGATATCACTGCTGATGAAGCAAGCGGGGATAGATTCGAGCATGCGCAAGTGCATCGGAGCGGCCCGCGAGAGGGCGGAGAAATCCGGAGTGGCCTCCGCCGCCATCGAACTCGAGGACGGCACTCTCATTTCCGCCGAGACCAGCCCCCTCCTCGGCCCCTGCGCAGCCCTCCTCCTCAATGCCACCAAACACCTGGCCGGGATACCCCATCCCCTCAAGCTCATTCCCCAGAACATGATCGAGCCCATCCAGAAGACCAAGGTCTCCTATCTGCACGGGCACAATCCCCGGCTTCACACCGACGAGGTCCTCGTGGCCATCTCGATGCTCAGCCTCTTCGACGAGAACTGCAAGAACGCCCTGGCCTGCCTGCCCCTGCTGAAAGGCTGCCAGGTCCACTGCACCGTGATGCTCAGTGAAGTGGACCGCAAAGTCTTCAAGAAACTCGGCATCGGTCTCACCTGCGACCCGATGACGGAGTAGTCGGGAAAGATTCGCGATTCATTCTTTTTTGCTACCTTTGCCCCATGGCAGGACGACTGTCATGCCTTGGTGGTGAAATGGTAGACACGAGGGACTTAAAATCCCTTGGCCCGAAACGGCCGTGCGGGTTCGATTCCCGCCCGGGGCACCCTAAATAGAGCTAACTGCTTGATATAGCGGTTAGCTCTTTTGTTTGTCAATTGTGGGCGGTTGTTTCCGACGTATCTGGGTTTTTGGGCTATCAGAAGAGTAAACCTCAAAACCCTAACGGACACTGACCAATTCCGTTGCCACTGCGTGGGCGACGCATTTAATGATGGTGTCAAGGCCGAACTTCCCTTTGATCCGTTCTTTGTAGCTGTCCACCGTGGTGGTGGCTACGCCCAGGGCCGAGGCTATCTGTGCATTGCTGTAGCCGGCCGTTACAAGTTGAAGGACTTCCAGTTCTTTGGGAGAAAGGGTCTGGGGCTTCCGGGCATCCAGCTGGGCCTTACCGCCGAACAGTTTCACAATCTCCCTTTCAGGCAGGGTTTCGCCGAAGAAGATGCAGTCTCCCTGTGAACACCTCAGGATGGCGTCGGCTATTTCTGCAGGAGAAGAATCCTTGGCAAGATAGCCGCGTGCCCCGTATGTTATGGCCTGTATGATATAGGCGGGTATTTTGTAATGGGAAAGGACAAGTGCCGCGACGTGCGGGAAAGCCGCCCGGAGGATCCCCAACAGCGTAAGGCCGTCAGTCTGTTGTTCCAAAGAGATATCCACGATGGCTACATCAATGTCGGGATGGGCATTGAGATACGCTACGGCAGCTCCCGAAGTGGTTACGTGAGCGCTCAGCGCTATGTCGGGGTGGTCTTCCAGGGCAATTTTCAGTCCCAGGGCGAAAACAGTGGAATCTTCTACAAGCAGTACGTTTATCATATCAGAGATGTATGGTAACTTCGCAGCCTCCTTCCGGGAGGTTCCGGGCCGAAAGGCTGGCGCCGATCTTTTCAAGAAGCGCCGTGGTTATTACAAGTCCCAGGTGACCGGGCTTTGAAAGAGAGCGGAGGGTCTTTTCGTCCATTCCGGGACCGCTGTCAATAATGGATATGTGGTCTTCTCCTGCGTCCAGAAGGACTTTTCCACCCGGCGGAGAGAACTTTACGGCATTGTCTATCAGGTTCCTGAGGCAGGTGGTGAGCATATTGCGGTCGGTAATGACGGTGAGCCCTTCGGGGATTCGGGTGACGACGGGCTTGTCTTCGATGATGTTCTGTACGATTTCAGCAAGGTCTTCCTCCCTCATCACAGGCTTGAGTACATCCTTCTGGCTTACTGACCACATAAGAATGTTCTCCAGAAGCGCGGATGTGCGCTCAGCCGCGGAACCGATGGCTTTGATACCTTCCTTGAGATGCTCTTCGGAAGCGTCGCTAAGCGATTCGGATAAGGTCTTGATTCCGGAAACAGGGTTGCGCAAATCGTGGGAAACAATATCGAAGAATTGGTTGCGTGTGTCCAGTTCTTCCTGTAACACCAGAGTCCGCTGGAGGTTTTCCCGGTACTTGACGAACAACCACAAGGCCCCGGCAAAAACCAGGAGGTAGAGCAACAGGAAGGGCCAGCGAAGCAGAAGCGCGGGACGGACCCGGAACGACTTTGCAAATGGAGCCTCCTGCCACCGGCCGAAAATGTCCGTGCATTGGATCTCCAGCGTGTACCGTCTTGGGAACAGGCTGTTGTACCGGCCTTCCAACCTTGGATAATCGACATTGATCCAATCTTTGTCCACTCCCGAAAGCTTGTACCGATACCTGAGAAGAGATGCCAGGGGAATGTCTTTTACGGAAAAAGCGAACGACAGTCCGGTATCTGACAGGAGAAAGTCTGAAAGGAGGATCTCCTGCTTGTCAGCCAGGGCAAGAAGGCTGTCAGGGTGGAAAACAACTGCGCCGGAGGCCCCTCCGAAGGCCAGGGAACCGTCTGCCAGGGCGCAGGAGACCTTCTCTCCGTAGATGTCCGAGGGGAAACCAAGGCCTTTCCCGGCCCGGCCGGTATGGCCGTCGGTGTCTATGAAATACAACCCTTCTTCCGTTCCGGCCCAGAGGCGGCCTGCCGCATCGGCCTCGATGGACTGGACCAGCATGCCGTCCAGGAAATGCTTTCCGGAAGGGCTCCAGATACCGCCTCGGGTGGATGCCCAGACGATACCGTCTTCCGTCAGGCAGAGGTCCGTGACATAATCGTCCGGTATGGATGAATTGCCGCGGTAGTATTTGGTTACGAGGCCGGTATCCTTGTCAATGATATTCATCCCCGCCTGCGTCGTGGCAAAGACAAGGTTCCCTTTGGCATCTTCAATCAGCCGGCTGCCAAGTCGGGAACTTAAATAAATATTGGAATCTACCTGAGGCGAAGGGTAGCGGAAAGGGCTTAGCCAGCAGTCCGGCAGCGTCCTGCCGGTCTTGCGGTCCCAATGGTTAAGTCCCACACCCTCCCAGGTAACCACCCAGAAGCGCCCCTTTGAATCTTCCAGGAAATCGGCAATCCAGTTGGAGGTGCTCTTGTCACCCCACGCCGCCGGATCCTGTTCTTTCGGCAGCGGGCCGGAAACCTTGCCGTGGCTGCGCCTGTCCCCTTTCCAAATATCGAATCCGGTATTGTTCCACAGTCCGACGTACACGGTCCCTTCGCTGTCTTCATATAAGCAGGACACACGCTCCTCCGCGGTTCCTATCCACAACTTTCCCCGGCTGTCCTCCATTATGGCCTTTACATTGTCCCGGGAAACGTCGTGTACTTGCTGGAACTCCGGACACAGTACTGACAGACCGTTGTCTCCTCCCACCCACAGGTTGCCCCGACTGTCCTCAAAGATGCAGTAAAGTTCGTCGGAAGCAGGATGATAAACGGGCGAGTCTGCAGGGGCGTCCATATCTACCAGGGCGAGTCCGTATGAACCCGCAGCCCATAGCCTGCCCAGATGATCGGTAAGGAGACGGGCGTGGGAAACCGGAAGGCGCTCGCCCGGGATGAAGGCTCCGTCCACGTAGGTATATAGTATCGACTGAGGGTCATCGAAGACATACAGGATGCCGTGAACTTCGGCATAATGTCCGTAACCAAGTACGTAATCGCCAGAAGGATACTCAACAGAAGGATGTTCCTTGTCTTTAATATACTGGGTACGGACAAGGCGGCCACCCGGCCAAAGCTTTCCGGCCGAGTCCTCAAATATCTGAAAATACGGATAATCCCCTTCGTGGTCCCGTTTGTCATAGCGGCAACGGGCTTTCTCGCAGATACCGGCGTCATATGTGAGTTTGAGGAGCGTCGTGTCTCCGACCATAGCCCAGACATAGCCGTCGGAATCTGTCATAAGGGCCCTCATGTTACCCCTGGGCCCTTCCAAGAAGCCGTCTTTCTGTTTTACGTACAGGCCTTCCCCGGTGCCCACCCACAGTCTGTTGTCCCTGTCAACCGTGATCGCATTAACCCATCCTGTCTCTTTCCAGACCTTGAAGCGGGCCCCGTCGAAGCGGCAGAGGCCGCCACGGGTTCCCACCCACAGGAAGCCGTCGGCATCCTGCGCAATGGCGTAAACGGAATTGGAAGGCAGGCCGTCGGCGCTGGAGTAATTCACGAAACGGCCTTCAATGGCACCAAGGCTATATGAAAGCAGCAGGCACAGTATGACGGCAATACGTTTCATTAAAAGCAAAGATAGATTATTCGGGAAAGAAAACGGATATAAAACAACGCCTTGTGGTGGATTTCACCACAAAAGGGACAGTGCACAGGGCTATCTTTGCAGAAAATGGGTTGCTTTATGAAACGTATCCTGCCTTTTATGATTCTTCTTCTGGCGTCGCCGTGCATATGGGCGCAGGCCGGATTGAGTCAGGGAGAGGCCGTGGTTCAGACCACCCCCAATCCTACCGCCGCCAAGAAACACTGTCCGCACTGCGGCATTACCATGGGGAATATCACCTATCCCTGGCAGCATGAAACCTGGTGTCCGTATTATCGCAGCCAAGGTTCTTCGGGCGGAGGGGGTTCATCCTCCGTCTCCTCTTCCGTAACCGGGACCGCATTGGGCGTAGGTGCAGCCGTGCTCGGCAGCGCTCTGTCAAGCCTGATAACGGGAGCAATGGATCATAGCAGCGGGGATAACAATTATTACAGCAACGACAGTTTCGGCGGACAACTATCGTTCAAGACCGATTATTACAGTGACGACGACCACACCTGCGTCGTTCTTCGGGATCCCAAGACCGGCAAGAAAGGTATCTGGCACAACGCCTATGTCTTCGATCACAAAGGCAAGAATCCCCAGCCGACATCGGGTTTCTGGATCCTGCAACCGGAGTATGAGCAGATTTATATGGGAGAGCATATGAGCAAGCCTTACGCCGTCACCGTCAAGGAAACCTCCAAGAAAGGAAGTACCCGGGGAGAATGGAACGTGTATGAATTCGGTCTGGGCAACATGTGCTATAAAGGGCATTACTCTCTCATATCGCCTTTCCCTGCCACGGATGTGGAGTTTTCCCTGAAAAACGGGAAAATAATGCTTCAAAAGCAGGATGCCGCAGGGAAGCCCGTCTGGGGTCTTTACAAAGTCGCACGCGCAGGGGCCGACGAGATAAAGAAGCACCCAATCACTCTCAAGGAACTTGCATCTCCCCAGTTCGATAGCATTCAGTTCTATGGCACGCAGAACATTGTGTGGAAGGGTGGCCGCGCAGGCGTAATGGATGATGACGGGAAGGAATTGATTCCCGTGAAATACAAAGATGTAGGAACTGTCACCGGGAAGAAGAAATGGACCTGGGCGGCTGCCGACGACGGCTCGGCCGGTCTCATAAACACCCGGGGCGAAACCCTCCTGCCTTTCGTCCATTCCAGCATACACGTTGATGAGTATGGCGTATCTGCCCGCAGGAATGGGGAGGAGAAATACTTTGTCCTGCTTGAGGACGGTTCCGCGAGCGAAGCCGTGTATGACGAGGTCACGTTCACGAAAGACGGCTACGTATTCTCCAGGGACGGCTTATACGGCTTCGCTACGCCGCAGGGAAAGACCGTGCTGGAGCCGGAGTTCGAGGGGATCCAGATAGTGGACCACGACCCCGAACTGGTGGACTTCTCCCCGCTCAACAACGAATATGTGGGGAAGAAGATGTTCTTTGTGAAGAAAGACGGCAGGTGGGGAGTGAAGCATTTCACCGACGGGACATATATCCTCGAGCCCCTGATCCTTGACAGGAGCAAGGTCCTTTACTATCTGGGCACTCTGAAGACTACGGATTATTATATGATGGCGCGGAACCAGCGCAAGGGCTACAGCGAAAAGAAGGGCGAGTTTGAATCCCAGGCTCAGTTTGATGCCAGAAAGGCCGATCCGGCCGCCGACAAGGCTTACGTGGACAAGAAGATGGAGGGCTTCCCCCTGCAGTTCCTTCAATCCCAGATCGCCAAGGCTGTCGGGTACAATACCGGGATGACCATAAACTGGCACGACTACGATGCCGACAGGGGCGCATTCCCCTTCACCAGCAATCTCTCTGCGATTCCGGTCTATTATCTTACCGTTCCCATCGAAGAGGGCCCTGCATTCAGGCAGGCGCTGTCTTCCGTACGCACCAAGGACCTGCTACAGACTGTCAAGGTGTTCATATACCAACATTTCGCACATATTGCCGAGATGGATGTCACGCTTCCTTCCGGCAAGACTTACCATTACGTCAATCCGGGCCTCCAAGGTTATTCCGGCCCCATTGTTAATTATTCAGACTTATATTAAAACTTTTGATTATGAAACGTTTGTCTATTATTGCGCTGACAGCGCTCCTTTCCGTGGCCCTGTATGCCCAAGACGGGTGCCTTGGGATGAAATTCGGCAATTATGAAATTAAACAGGATAAAGGGAAATGGGGCGGAGTCCCGGTCCTGAACATCTGGGACAACGCAACCGGCACCTGGGTCACGTCCGGAAAGATAGATAAGAAGGGAGGGCTCTTCCTCTTCCCTAAAACAGATGTCACGTATATTCAGGGAGACCGGTATGTACCGGAGGCCCAGGGCCTGTTGGAAATCAGCAACGCCTGCCGGCACGGCAAGGGAGTGGACGCCCCGAAGAACAACTGGATCTGCTGGCACCACGGCGTCTACCGGATAGAAAGCGACCAGCTTGTCCCCGTCGTGGAGTCCGGAGATTTATTGGAGTATGCCTATCGCTGGGAAGCCCGGTATGCCGCCTTCTCCGTCGTCCCCAACCACGCCCTGATTCTAGGCGTCTACAAGAAATCGGAAAAAGAAGGCTATTCCGTTTTCAATCTTGACGGCGAGCGTATCTATGACAACGTGAAGGATTTCAATTATAAGGATGAACCCAGCCTGTACGTCCAACTTGAAGACGGCACCTGGCATCACCTTGATCCTGCCGACGGCAGTCTGGTCGATTAGCCCGGAGATCAGTTCCCGGCGGCGACGATGCAGGCAAGGCCTGCGATGAAGAGGCAGAACATCAGGGCGAGAAGACCGTAGACGCCCTTCCGGGCTCCCTTGAATTCCTTCCAGATGAAGACGCCCCAGATGGCGGCGATCATCGGCGCGCCCTGTCCGAGCGCGTAGGATACGGCCGGACCTGCCTTTTCCGCAGTGATGTAGCTGAGGGCAGTACCGAGACACCAGATGGCGCCTCCAAGTATGCCTACGAGGTGGGTCTTGAAGCCTCCCTTGAAATACTGTCCGTAGGAGACGGGTTCCCCGACGAAGGGCTTCTGCATCACCAGGGTGTTGAACAGGAAGTTGCTCAGGAGCACTCCCAGGGTGAAGATCACTATCGCAGTGTACGGCGTGACCTTGCCCGCAGCCGGGGTGACGAAATTCGCCGTGTCCATCGCCCGCATCACGAAGGATGAGAAGAAGGACATCACGATTCCCGCGATCAGGGCCAGTACGATACCCTTTTTCTGGTCAGCCTTTGATATCCCGCTCTCGCCTTTTCGGCTGGCCGCGACGCCGTTGCAGACGATGGCCAGCACCACAAGGGCGACTCCTATTGCAAGCAGGACCAGGTTCCCTGTCTTTGATCCCTGCTGGAGGGCCACCCTGTAGTTGTTGACCACGCCAAGGACCAGCGCCAGTCCGACTCCCAGGGGGAAGGCCACCGAGAGGCCGGCGATCGAGGTGGATGCGGACAGGAGGATGTTGGAGGCGTTGAAGATGATTCCGCCGAGCAGGAGCCACAGGATGCTGGAGGAGGATGCCTGTTTCAGGTCGGCCAGGAAGGGCCTTCCGGCATCGCCGATGCTTCCGGCAGTGAAAGCTAGAAGCAGGGCGAACAGGACCATTCCTATGACATAATCCCAATAGAACAATTCATATCTCCAACTCTTGGCTGCCAGTTTCTGGGTGTTTCCCCAGGAGCCCCAGCACAGCATCGTGACGAAGCAGAGGATGACTGCAAGCGTGTAACCGTTGACTATAAACATATAGGTAAGGATTTAACTGTTCAGGATTTCGTCCACCTCATAGCGGCTGGGGACTCCGGACTGGGCGCCCGGACGGGTTACGGCGATGGAGGAAGCGACCGTGGCGAAACGGGCCGCGTCGATAAGGGACTTCCCTTCGGAAAGTGCGGTCACCAGGGCCCCGTTGTATACGTCTCCCGCCCCAACCGTATCGACGGCTGTCACCGGGCGGGCCGGGACGAGGTCGCAGGAATCTCTCCTGCAGACAAGAGACCCGGCGCTTCCCAGGGTGATGATCACATTCTCGACTCCTTGTGCGATAAGCGTTTCCGCTGCCCTGCGGGCGTCTTCGGCATAGTTGATCCTGATGCCCGTCAGTTTCTCCGCCTCCGTTTCGTTGGGAGTGATGAGCCAGAGCTTGCTGAGCACTTCGGAGGGGATCGGCTCTGAAATCGGTGCGGGGTTGAGGATTATGCGTACTCCCGCCCTGTACGCCACGTTGACGGCGTGGAAGACGGTCTCCAGGGGAATCTCAAGTTGGAGAAGAAGGTATTGGGCCAGGGCTATCTCCCATCCCGCCGCGTCTATGTCCTGGGGGAGGAATTCCCCGTTGGCGCCGGGTGCGACCGCGATGCAGTTCTCCCCGTCGTCGGCTACGAAAATGAGCGCGGTTCCCGTGGGTGAAGTGCCGCTGAATTTCATCAGGGAAGTGTCGATCCCGTCGGCGGCGAAGGTTTCCTTTAGCATATGACCCTGCAGGTCGTCTCCCACGCAGGTCAGGAAGAGGACGTCTCCTCCCAGCCGCCCGGCGGCCACTGCCTGGTTCGCACCCTTCCCTCCGTTGGTCTGGCGGAAACGGCCTCCTCCTACGGTCTCTCCCGGCCGTGGAAGGCTCCTTACATAGGCGGTCATGTCAATGTTGGAACTGCCCGCAACTATTATCTTGCCCATATGATCAGTTTTCTTCAAATATAGGCAATAATTGGATATGCCATATCCGACAAAATGACTATCTTCGCACTTTCAATAGAACGAAACTTAACAATCTGGAAAATGGGAGGTCTTTGCGGAATCATTTCTGAACAGCCCTGCGCCGTAGATTTATTTTACGGAACCGACTACAACAGCCATCTTGGGACCAGGCGCGCCGGTCTCGCCACCTATGAAAAGGACTGCGGGTTCTTCCGCGGCATCCACAACCTTGAAAACGCATATTTCCGGAGCCGTTTCGAGGACGAGCTCGGAAAGTTCGTCGGAAAGTCCGGGATAGGTGTCATCAGCGACACGGACGCCCAGCCGATGCTGGTCAATTCACATCTGGGAAGGTTCGCCCTTGCAACCGTGGCCAAGGTGAACAACGCGGAAGCCCTGGCCAAGAAGTTCCTCGAGGACGGGATGTACCTCACGGAGTTCAGCAGCGGGAAAATCAACATAACCGAACTGATAAGCCTGCTCATAGTGAGGGGTAAAACCTTCGTGGAGGGCATTGAGAACGTCTTCCGGGAGGTGAAGGGCTCCTGTTCGATGCTGATCCTGACGGAAGACGGCATCATCGCCGCCCGCGACTCGTGGGGACGCACCCCGCTCGTCATAGGGAAGAAGGAAGGCGCAATGGCGGTATCGAGCGAGAGCACGGCGTTCGCCAACCTGGGATACAGGACGGAGGCCTACATCGGCCCGGGAGAGATAGTCCGTCTCCGTGCGGACGGGATAGAAAGGATGCGCAAGCCCAATCCCCGCAAGCAGGTGTGTTCATTCCTCTGGGTATATTATGGCTTCCCCACTTCCTGCTATGAAGGAAAGAACGTTGAGGAATCCCGTTTCCGCTGCGGAAAGGCGATGGGCGAGACGGAGAAGGCCTGCGCCGACTGCGCCTGCGGAATCCCCGACAGCGGCATAGGGATGGCGGTCGGCTATGCGGCCGGCAGCGGAATACCGTATATGCGCACCGTGGCGAAATATACCCCGACCTGGGCAAGGTCGTTCATGCCCTCGAACCAGGATACCAGGGACCTCGTCGCCAAGATGAAACTGATTCCCAACAGGGATATGCTGGAGGGCAGGAAGGTGCTGATGTGCGACGACAGCATCGTCCGCGGCACCCAGCTCCGCAACAACGCCAAGTCGCTCAGGGATCTGGGGGCCACCGAGGTACATATGAGGATATCCTGTCCGCCCCTCGTGTTCGCCTGCCCGTTCGTGAATTTCTCAGCCAGCAAGAACGAACTGGAACTCATCACCCGCCGTATCATCAGCGATTGGAACGACGAGGAGCATATTGACGAATATGCGACCGCCGGTACGGAGAGGTATGAAAAACTGGTCGAGGAAATCCGCAGGCGCCTGAACCTCGATTCCCTCAGGTTCACCCCGAAGGACGTGCTCGTAAAAAGCATAGGCCTCCCGGAGGAAGACCTATGCCTGCATTGCTTCAACGGTTCCTCAGCCTTCACCCTCGAAGAGGAGAACGACTGAATTTCCCCGTAACTATTTCTTGATGAATTCGACGCGGCGGTTCTTGGCCCTGCCTTCGTCGGTGGAGTTGTCGGCCACGGGCTCGTGCGAACCCTTTCCGACGGCCCTCAGGTTGAAAGGATCGACACCCAGTCCTTCAAGGGCGTTGACGATGGCCTCGGCTCGCTGCTGGGACAGGGGGTCGTTGATCTTGTCAGAACCCTGGTTGTCGGTGTGACCCTGGACCTCGAAGCGGGCCGAAGGATTCTTCTTCATATAGTCCGCGACCTTCTGGATCTCTTCCATCGACTCGGGCTTCAGCGTGGCCTTTCCGGTGTCGAACAGGATGTTGTTGGTCACGAACTTGCCGGTCTCGGAGATGGCCTTCTCGACGGCGGAAGAATAGTCGGTTGTGTTGCGCTCATAGAGTTCCACGGCACCCTTGGCCATCACGATATCCTTGATAAATATACCCTTGTCGCTGTCGGAGCTGCCGTCAAGTTTCCAGGAGCGGGGCTGGATCATATTGGGTATATTCACGATGCGCTGATAATTAAGGTACATCTTGAGCGCCCGCTTGTTGAAGGAAATGGCAATGTGATTCCAGTCGTTCGGCTTCAGGTATTTTCTGATAACCTGCCTTCCGGGTTCGCCATCCATCTTGTTGCCATTGGGGTTTTCAGCGCCCCAGCCCCAGCCGATGCCGTCGTAGACACCGCCCTCGTGGAATTCTGGGCTCATACGAATGTCGAAAACCCGTCTCTCGTTTTCACCGTCCATAAACAGGTCCAGTGTCCCGTCCCAACCGGAACCTTTCTGTGCGGGTTGTGCTAGGACGTCAAACTCAATGGTGAAATCCTCGGGCAGATACTCTTTTTCCTTCATGAGGGGCAGTATTCTGGAAGCTTCCATCCGGATGGCCTTAGCGCCCTTGATATTCACGACCTCCACCTCACTGCCATCCACCAAGTCCCATTTGGAAGGGAACTCGCCGATTTGCTCGCCACTCAAGTCGTCAGAGAAAAAAACGTTAGCGCCACGCTGGAAATCGCTCTTGGCTTGGATTTCGGCGAAATCCACTTCCTCGTCGGGTGCCACTGCCGCATCATCATTGATTTCAGCCTCATCTCCATTGTCCTTCTTCTTGCTGTCCTTGTCGCCCTTGCCGTTGAGGACGTTGTCCACACCCTTCTCTATCTTGTCTCCGATGTTCCTTTCCACGGCATCCTTGGCCCTGTCCTTCAGGCGGCCCAGCACGCCCTGTGCATTGGCGCTGGCGCACGCGAGGATGATGATTACGATGACAGATAAGATCCTTTTCATATTATCCTGATATTAATTGGTTCGTTTCCGCGTTGTGTGTGCAGAAGCAAATATATGCAGAATAATATTGAAAATCAAATGGGAATCCGTCAGATTTTCTCCAGCAGACCGTGGACGAGGTCCGAGGCCGCGTTGTCCCTGGCCTCGACGTGACGTTTCTTCCCGGTGGCGGTGTAGGGCAGGGAGTCCGTGAACCGGTAGTACCTCGGCCTCTTGAAGTTGGCCAGATACGGGCTCTGCTTGCAGTATCCGTCAAGCTCCGCGGCCGTCAGGGATTCGTCGCTGCGTACCACGTAGGCCGTGACCAGCTGTCCCCTGACCTTGTCCGGGACCGAGGTCACTATGCTGTCCTTCACCTTCGGATTCATCGCGAGCACGGCCTCAATTTCGGTGGGATAGATGTTCTCGCCGGAAGAGATTATCATGTCGTCCCTGCGGCCGACGATGGTGATGAAGCCCTTGTCGTCCCAGGTGGCCAGGTCGTTGGTGTACAGAAAACCTTTGTAATATTTTCTGTCGGTCTCCGGCCCGTTGTTGAAATAGAGGTAGGGCGACTTGGCGGGGGAACAGATTATCACCTCGCCGATTTCCTTCCCGTCCTGTGCCGCGAGGTCGTCGGGTTCGGTCCTGCTGCCTTCGTGCAGCCTTACCACCCTCACGTCGTCGTCGATGCAGGAGGCTCCTGCGGTACCGGCGTTCTCCGGAAGGTCGAAGGGGCGAAGGAAGGTGTTCCAGAATGTCTCGGTGGTACCGTAGCCGTTGAATATGTTGGGGGTGAGGACGTTCTGGTAACGGATGCAGGCTGCCTTCTCCAGGGGGCTTCCCATCGTGACTATTCCCTTGAGGGATGAGAGGTCATATCCGTTCTTCTCCTGTTCGTCCGCCAGGCCGCCGAGGACCGTCGGTACGCCCACCACGAAGGTGATGCCGTATCTTGCAACGTATTTCAGCGCCGTCGCTGCGTCGAATTTAGGCAAGATCACCATCGCGGCCCCGGCATATAGGGCAGGGCACGGTCCGGCGCAATGAAGGCCTCCGCGGTGGAACCAGGGAGTTGTGTTCATCGTCACGTCCCTGTAACTCATCGGGAAATGGATCATTACATCGTGGGCCGAGAGCACTTCGTTGATGCTGGCTAGGGGTACAGCTTTCGGATGTCCCGTGGTGCCGGAAGTATAGAGCCTGGAGGTCTCGTCATAAATGTTGTGTTCCACTTCCGGTTCTTCCGACGAGGCCCCTTCCGTGAAGTCTTGGTAGGACATCTCCCCGTAGCCGGCTTTTCCGTCCACCACCACAAGGGTGGTATGCCTGTAGTTCGCGAGGTTCAGTGCCGTCTTTACGGTTTCCCTGCACGATGAGTTGTACATCAGGACCGTAGGTTTGGAATCGTCCAAGCCCCAGGCGAGTTCTCCAGGACTGAAACGGTAGCTCATAGGGCAGCATACGGCTCCCATCTTGTGGCAGGCAACGTATGCGAAAACGAATTCCGGACAGTTCAGAAGCTGCATCATCAACACGTCGCCTTTTTTCAATCCGGCTTTGGAGAGTGCGGAGACCAGGCGGTTGCTTTCCGTGTCAAGTTCCCTGTATGTCCAGCTGAGCCCGTCCTGGGGATAGACCATGGCCGTCCTCCCTCCGTATCTCCTAACATTCCTCATAAACCCTTCGACCCAGGTATAGCGGGATTCGAAAATATTCTTGAAATTATCCATTATTCTACTTTTTTTTCAACCCAAAAGTAGTCCCGGGATTTCGCCGGAGCAAATTCCTGAAGAAAAAAGGCATTAATTATGGGAAAACTGGACAGAATCATAGTCTTTTTTCTCATATTTGCACCAATGGAGAGAAATAATGAAAATACCCTACACCTGGATATGGTGCCCCGGAAAGCCAGGACGATTTACGTGAAGGACGAATTCGTCATCTCCGAGAATCTGGGAATCAGGATACCGGAGACAATGTCTGCACTGCTTGAAAAGGGAGAGCCGACGTGGACGCTCCGGCCCAACTGGCTTATATTTCCGTACAGAATCGGATTCAACGCCATACTGTTCGTCGCTTCGGGGACCGTGGACTGCGTCCTCAACATGGATTCTTTCCACGTGAGAGGCAGTTCTGTTTTGTTTATCCCTTCTGCCGTGCCGCTCAGGGACCTTAGCTGGCAGGCGGGCACCAGGTATGTCCTTTTCGCCTATAACGACGGCCGACTGTTTTCCTCAATGACCTCCCGTTCAGCCAAGATACTCAAGGCCGCGATGATTTCCCCCTTCGTGATATCGATTAACAAGGACAGGATGGACAGGTATCTCCAGCTACTGAAAGTCCTGCTCCACGTTGCCGAAGGTGGTCCGGAATACTATTTCAAGGACGACATCATCAACGGGTCGGCCGAGATGATCTGCGGGGGACTGGCGAAGATGATAGTGGAAAGGGAGGTCCCCAGGGGAAGGATTCCGAGGGAGATGGCTATAATGCAGGACTTCGTCCGCCTGGTTCAGTTGGACTGCCGGGAGCACAGGGACCTCGACTATTATGCGAGGGATCTCTGCATCACACCGAAATACCTTTCCAGGATAGTCAGCAAGGTTTCCGGACGCAAGGCCTTGAAGATAATCCAGGAGAACGTAATCTCGGAGGCTGAGGCCCTTCTGAAGGACGGGAAATACAACGTGCAGCAGATTAGCGACCTGCTGCACTTTCCGAACCCGTCTTATTTCGGACGGTATTTCCGCAAGGCCTCAGGGAGAACTCCCCGTTCATATATGATGGGACAGTCCGGGGAAGACAGGGGCTAAAACGTGCAGGGAAGAGTGAGAAGCTGGTAGCAGAGGGTGAGGGCCATCCGCCTGTGACCTTCCCTGTTGGGATGGAGCTGGTCCCACTCCTTGTTCTTGAAGTACTGCAGGTGCTCTTCCATCAGGGGGAAGATGCCGGAAAGGTTGCTCCAGTCGATCACCGGCACGGCCCAGACGGAACCCGCCTCCTTCACCGACTCGATATAGGCGTCGATGTATTCCCCGCATTTGTTCTGATAACATTCCTCCGGCTGGAGGTTGGTCTCGCTGTATTCGAAGTAACCGCGGTGGAGAGGGGTGAGAAGGACTATCTGCTTGGTCGGGAACCGTCTCTTGAGCTTGTCCAGGGCTATGTTGATGCAGCCCCGGTAGGTGTCGGGATCCATCAGGGGGTAGCGGCGCAGCCTCTTGTATTCCGTCAACGGCTCTCCCGTCGAGGCCATAACCCCTTCGGCCCTTTCCTTGTACCATTCCCCTATCGGTACTCCCATATTGAAATCATTGGTCCCCATGAAGATGATGATGGCGTCGAAATCGTCTCCGTGTTCGTTTATCAGTCTTTCCATCTGTGTGGGTATGTTGTCCCACCTGGTCCCGCTCACTCCGTACACATAGGGGGTGATGTGCAGCCACTCTTCGAGGCAGCGGTAGAACTCGCCGCCGTTGAGGGTGCCGGGGTCCGTTATCGAATCACCGAAATAGGCCACCCGTTTACCGTACCAGGGGTGGACGAAGGTCGGTGCGGACCCTTTTTCGCAGGCCTCTCCGCAGGTTTTGTCCTGTGCCGGTACGGGAATGAAGGCGATTGACGCCAGAAATATCAGAATAATCCTTTTCATAACAGGTCTTTCATCGGAAGGATTTCAACTATGTTGTAAGCGCCGGAGAAGTTGGCCTTCAGGGTGAACTGGGGCCAGCCGTCCACGACGCTGGAGGACTGGGAATGCACGTGGCCGGCGAAGGTTGCCAGGAGGTTGTGCCTGGCGTGGCTCCGGATTACCTCCTTCCAGAACTCGAAGGTGGTCTCGGAATGCCCTCCTTCCGGCCATCGGGGACGGCGCTCGAGTTCGAAGTTCCGGTCGGACTCCGCATTCCAGTCCGGATGGCCGCAGCCGTATCCGACGGAGAAGCCGGGGGCGTAGAGCGGTATGTGCGACATCATCAGGGACGGCTTCCCCTCTTTCATTTCCTTGCGGAAAAGGCTCAGCTGTTCGGGCAGGATCTCATAGACGGAATCGTCCAGCATCACCACCTTCAGACCCTTGATGTCAACCGAGTAGAGAAGGGGGTTGTTCCCGTGGTACAGGGGAGCGAGCCTTTTGGCGGCCCACTCGTTGCGCAGTTCGATTTCCGTCCCTTCCATTCCCTCGTAATGCCAGTCGTGGTTCCCGGAGATGTAGTACCAGGGAATCCCGGTGGCGTCGAACTGTTCCTTAGCCCATTCCACGCCTGCTTCCGACGGGTAGCTTACCAGGTCGCCGAGATGGAAAATGGCGTCCACCTCCATTTTCTTCGCAAGTTCCAGTGTTTTCTGAAGGGCCTCGTTGGGATTGGTTTCTTCCTGTGTCTGGAAATGCTTCGTCTTGTTGTAGGCCTTGGACATCCGTTCGCTGTACTGCCTGAAGGGCTCTTCCCTGTCGTCGCTCATCCAGAGATGGGTGTCGGAAATCACCATCAGTTTCACGGGCGTATCGACTTTCTCCGAGTATATTCTTACGCCGATGTCTCCCCTGGTGGTAATTGAACTTTTTCCGGAGCAGACCGTGTCAAGGATGCCGTCGCGGTCGGCAGGGTTGGTGCAGGACAGGGCGGATACGCCGGTGATGCCCCCGGCGGCCAGGGCCATCGAGCCGGTCAGGGAGGTTTTCAGGAATTGTCTCCTGGATTGGAGTTTCTGTGCCATGGTATTGTATTAAAGGTTATCAAAATCGATGGGTTCTCCCATCCCTTCGTGCGGAGGAAGCTGGAAGCCGAGCCAGTTCGCCAGGGTAGGAGCGATCTGGTTGGTATGGAATTCCCCGGAAGAAAGGGAACCCTTTGCGGGAATGCCCTTGCCGAAGGCCATCAGCCAGGTATCTCCGGAGCCGGGGACTCCGTTGAAGCCGTGGTCAGGCCACTGTTCGGCCTTTTCTCCGCGGCCGTGGTCGGTGGTGACGATGAACACGGTCTTGTCTTTATAGAAGGGGTCGCTCTGGGTATATTCCCAGATCTCTTTCAGATATCTGTCAAAATGATGGCAGCAGAAAATGGAAAGGTCGTACCTGCGCTCGTGGGCCCAGTCGTCGCATTCCCCGTAACCTGCGAAGAGAACCTTGGGATGGCGGTGGCGGAGGGCCTCCATCACGTATTCGTGGGTGATGGCGTCCGGCCTTACGCGGCCCAGGAAGTCGGGGGTGCCTTCAAGGATATCGTTCGTAACGGTTTCTCCCGGAGTCAGGGTAAGTTCTTCCGGCAGGGTGACGAATCCAGCGTTGACCGGGAAGCCCGCCCTCCTGTAATTTATGATGTCGTAGAAGCACAGCCAGCTCCCGTATGCGAGAACGCTCCCCTTGTATTTTTCGGTCATGTTGGCAAACTCCAGGAAAGAGAAGTTGCGGTTAGGGCCGGCGCCGTTTGACGTGATGAATTCGTCATCCGGGTAGCCGCAGATCATCTCGCTCCATCCCGGGTACGAGAACCACATCTTGTTGGTCACGCTTACGAAGGAACCATTTTCACGGTCGCCCGCGATGACGCCGTTATTGGCAATGAAGTCCCAGGTGAAAGGCATCAGGGCCTTCCGGCGCGCCTCGCGGCTTTCTTCCCAATAATCCTTCCTGACATCGCCGGAGATGATGCTTCCGCAGTCCAGTACGGCCTGGTCGACGCCGCCGAACACTTCCTGCCAGCGGAGGCCGTCCATTCCGATCAGGATTACCCTGAGGTCGTCGTCTTTTTCCCTGCACCCGAAGGATGGAAGCAATACCGCCAGAATCGCGACGAACAAAATGATTCTTTTCATATCGGTTTGTCTTGACATTTATGCATCGAGAATAATGGTCAGGCCGTCGTAGGCAGCCTTGAGAGGAGGGGGAAGGGTGGCGTCGAGCTCGGCCTGGGTACCGTGGAGGGTACGGGCAAGATGGGTGAGCCAGACGGGCTGGCCTTCGGCCGGAGCGTAGCGGCCTGTCTGTGAGAGGACTTTCCAGGTCCTCAGGACGGTACTGACGCTGGAGTGTGTGAAAAGACGGTAGTCTTCGTCATAGCCAAGGCCCATCGTCGCCTCCATTATCAGGGCCGTGATGGGCTTGCCCTGGATGTGGGCGTCGATTCCGGAGAGCCGGGCCGCGATTGAGGGAATACCCCCGGTGTCCGTGGCATACAGAAGCCGGTTATTCCGTTT
>JAEEGL012528164.1_pt1 | contig 18225 bp, 20 predicted proteins | sample 9134231 | NCBI WGS metagenome assembly JAEEGL01 (sample SAMN16246548, study PRJNA631951) | gut metagenome | biome: gut microbiome; feature: rumen; material: fiber-attached | host: Bos | place: Iran: Karaj | collected 2018-10 | reverse complement strand
GAAGGTCCTCATCTGTATAAGATAGGCGAGTATTACTATATCCTTCATGCGGAAGGTGGTACGGGACCTGAACATGCGGTATCCGTGGCACGTTCCAAGGAAGTGTTCGGACCATATGAGAACAACTTCTGCAATCCGATCTTTACACACAGACATTTGGGAGTTAAGTATCCTGTTAAATACGTTGGCCATGCCGATCTCGTGCAGACGGTAAACGGAGACTGGTATATGGTGATGCTTGCAGTCCGTCCTATAAAGGGATATACCACCATGGGCAGAGAGACTTTCCTTGCGCGCGTTATATGGGAGAATGACTGGCCTGTTGTCAATCCCGGACTTGGAATATTGTCGGATGAACTTCTGATAGATCTTCCGGAGTTTAAGCCGCAGTGTAAGCAGACGGCATTGCCGGGTGTCAATAAGCTGTATGATTTTACACATATGGACGGATTCGGACCGGAGTTTTTGTTCCTGCGTAATCCGATCGAGGAAAACTATGAGTTTGTAGAAGGTGAAGGCCTGTATCTTACATGCACCGCTGATACGATAAGCGGTTACGGTAAGCCTACATATGTATCATTAAGACAGGATTGTCACTGCTTTGAAGCGGCAGTAACTTTAAAGACCGGCGAGGGATTGTATAATGGTGCTTCGGCAGGCTTATGCCTGTTCCAGAGCGAAGATTACAACTTAAGATTTGAATATGCCGGATGCAACGGAACCGTTATCTTAAGAAGGGACGGCAAAGATGAGAAGCTTGCTTCTGTTGTTTTGCCCCAGGAACTTGTTACGCTTGTGATAAGTGTACTTGGGACAAGGGCTACTCTGTTTATGGTTGATAACGGAGCGCCCGAGATACTTATAAAGGATCTGGATATCTCTTCTCTGTCTACCGAAGTGGCCGGTGGATTTGTGGGATGTACCGTAGGTATATATGCCGAGGATACCGAAGACCGTGATGATAAGGTTAAGGCGCTGTTCAAGTCATTTTCATATAAGCGTATCGTTCCCGTAAAAAGGGATCAGGCAGGCATACAGAAGGAGGAGTAAGGTTATGGCGCAGACTAAGGTAAGATTCCATCTTCCGGGGCTTAGGTTTAATTATCCGCTCAATATGTTCTGGGTAAGCCTTTTGGAGACACATCCGGAATATTTCAGGGAAAATGTGGAGATCGGTTCGTTCTTCGGCTGCTTCCCGGTTTCACTGTGGAACGGGGGCAGACTTATAGCACATGACCAGTGTGATGCTGCCTTTATCACCAATGTTGTGAAGAATATAAATGCAAAGGGAATACCGGTAAGATATACATTCACCAATCCCTTGCTCACTGAAGCGGATCTTGATGATCCGTTCTGTAACTTCTGCATGCAGGCGGGTGATAACGGCATGAATGAAGTCATGATCTTTTCACCTATACTCGAACTGTATATAAGGGATAAATATCCTTCATATAAGCTTAACAGTTCGACCTGTAAGGAGATAAAGAATACTGATGATCTTAATGAAGAGTTGGAGAGGGATTATCAGTATGTTGTGCTTGATTATAATCTCAACAATAAATGGGACATCTTGGAGAACGTTAAAAAGAAAGAGAAACTGGAAGTACTTGTCAACACCTTATGTGAGCCCGGATGTAAAAGACGCGGTGCTCATTACAGGCAGATAGCCAAGGATCAGCGTAACCTGCTTCTTAACAGGATCAATCCGACTGATAAAAAGATACCTATCGAACCGTGGTATTGTGAATACGGCGAGCATAATAACATACATACTATACAGGGATATCCGACCTTTATATCACCGGAACAGATATGGAATGAATATGTGCCCAGAGGTATCAACAACTTTAAGATCGAGGGAAGAACGGCCAATCTCTTCTCACTTATAGATACATATTGCTTCTTTATGCTTAAGCCTGAGATGGCAGGACAGGCAAGACTTCTGCTTTTGCGCAATCTTGAGGAGTCTCATATAATCACGGTCAATAAGCCCAAGCCGGCACCTTTTGTGATGCCGCAGAATGGTAAGTAAGGTGATCTGAGGAAGGACATGGTGAGTACTGTGCAGGATAAGACGATCTACTGGCATCTGCCCGGATTCTGTTATTTTTTCTATCTGAATCAGGCAGTTATCCATATGATGCATGAGTATCCGGATAAGTTTAATGAAGGATATAAGATAGGCAGTGTGTACGGAACATTTCCCGGAGCGATATGGAACGGGGGACGTGCCGTATTCGGCATATATTCCAAGTCGGATATGGAAAAGGTGATAGAGACTTACAATAAATATGACATACCTGTCAGATTCACCTGGACGAATTCTCTGATAGAAGAGAAGCATCTGAATGATACTTACTGTAATCTCATAATGGAACTTGCAGATAACGGCAAGAATCAGGTGCTTGTCAACACGGATGTGCTGGAACACTATCTGAGAGAGAAATATCCGAACTTTGAATATATCTCATCCACGACCAAGAGACTGCTTAATATAGATGATATCAAAAAAGAACTTGATAAGGGATACTATCTTGTAGTGCTTGATTATGATCTTAATCATAATGAGACTGTGCTTGATGAACTTAAACCGGTAGCTGACAGGATAGAGATCCTGGCTGATGAGATATGTTTTCCCGGGTGTCCGAAGAGAAAGGACCATTATAAGGATGAATCATTAAGACAGCTTACGTTTGACAAAGGTGCTCCTTATCCATGCCCTAACAGGACGACGATACCTTCTTTTGCGGAATGCAGAAAGCGTCCGGCATTTATTTCTCATGAAGAGATAGCAGACTATGCCGAAAAAGGTTTCATAAACTTTAAGCTTGTAGGCCGCGGCCTTCCGCTGGATATGGTAAAGGAATCATATCTTTATTATCTGGTAAAGGAAGGATTCCGTGACGAGATAAGCGCAAAGATAGATGAGGCGCTTTTAAAGATGACGGGTAGGAAGACCGGCAGATAGACAAGAATACAGCAGCTTATGATCGGACGGAGGGAATGGCATGTTTGACAATAAGATAGTTAAGTCAATCGCAGAATATCTTGGTATGGCGATAGGAGCTATAATAGCCGCATTTGCCATCGAGGAATTCCTTGTTCCCTGTACCATTCTCGACGGTGGAGTTGTGGGCGTAAGTATAATAATAAGCAGTCTGTTCGGTATAAGGCTGTCACTGCTTACGGTAATTCTCAATATTCCTTTTCTGCTTGTCGGGTTTAAGTCACTGGGACATAAGTTTATCATAAGAAGTGCGGTCGCCATGCTCATATTCTCATCCGCACTTGATGTTTTCGCGGGATTTGAGAATGCTACCAGCGAATATATCCTTGCAATATCCTTTGGAGGAGTATTGCTCGGAATAGGCGTGGGACTTGTGATCAAATTCGGTGGATGTTTGGACGGAACAGAGACAGTGGCCATACTTTTAAACAGGAGATTCAAGCTTCCGGTAGGACAGGTGGTCCTGGTATTCAATGTTATCATATATGCGATCGCAGGAGTGCTGTTCGGATTCGACAGGGCTATGTTCTCACTGCTTACTTATTTTATAACCTCCAAGATACTGGATATAGTAGAGACCGGTATCAATCAGGCCAAGGCTGCCATGATCATTACCGATCGTGCTGACGATATAGCCGGACAGATCTACGAAAAACTCGGGCGTACTGTCACCATCATGGAGGGCGAGGGACTCGTAAGCGGTAAAAAGGTTGTTCTTTACTGCGTTCTTACGCGTTTTGAGATAAGAGAATTAAGAGAGATCATAAACGGACTTGATTCATCGGCCTTTATAGCGATAAGCGATGTGTCCGAAATAATCGGAAGACATATCAAATCCAATTCGCAGAAAAAGGATAAGGCAGAGATCAAGACCGGTGAGGATTAGTATATGGAAGATTCCATAAGGAAGATGTTAGAACAGGTAAAAGAGGGAGAGATATCCATTGATGAGGCGGTCCTTAAGCTTAGGAAAAAGCCCTTTGAGGACCTTGGATATGCCAAACTTGATACACACAGAGGGATCAGGCAGGGGGTACCGGAGATCATCTACGGCGCCGGTAAGAGTGCTGAACAGATCATCGGCATAATCGATGCGATGGAGAAAAACGGTCAGAAAACGATCCTTGTTACGAGGGTGGATGAAGCTAAGGCCGCACAGATAGAGAAAGCTCATTCTTTTACATATAATAAGGCCGGCAGGATAGGAATGGTGGGAGTAAATCCCGTACCGGACGGAACGGGCACGATAGTCATAGCCACCGGCGGAACCAGTGATATGTATGCGGCCGAGGAGGCTGCGGTCACGGCCGAGGCTTTGGGGAATAAGGTGACCAGGTTGTATGATGTGGGAGTTGCCGGGCTTCACAGGTTATTGTCCCATTTGGATGAGATAATGGATGCGAGTGTGATAATCGCGATAGCCGGTATGGAAGGAGCATTGGCAAGTGTGATAGGCGGTTTGGCGGACTGTCCGGTCATTGCAGTTCCGACCAGTGTCGGATACGGTGCTTCATTTGAAGGACTCTCAGCTCTTTTATCCATGCTCAACTCATGCGCGAGCGGAGTATCGGTGGTCAATATCGATAACGGGTTCGGAGCGGCATATATGGCAAGTATGATCAATCACGTTAAAGGAAGAAAACTATGAAGACTCTCTATTTGGATCTGTCGATGGGAGCGGCGGGCGATATGCTTAATGCCGCATTATATGAACTGTTGGGCGCAGCAGAACAGAAGGCTGAGTATATTACTCTTATGAATGCGCTGGGGCTTGACGGAGTGAGTGTGACACCGGAGAAGTCGGTTAAGATGGGTATAACGGGTACTCATATGACCGTAACAATAGACGGTGTAACTGAAGGGCCCGGTCACGACCATCATGACCATGACCACGGCCATGGACATGATCATTCGCATGACCACGATCATTCCCATGCACATCATCACAGCAGCATGGCTGAGATAGAAAGTATTGTTAAAGCCATGCCTGTTTCGGAAAAAGTAAAAAAGGACGTGATGAGTGTATATATGATCATTGCCGGAGCAGAGAGTGCAGCCCACGGAGTGCCGGTATCCAAGATCCATTTCCACGAGGTGGGGATGATGGATGCCATAGCCGACGTTACGGGTGTGTGCATTCTTATGGAGAAACTTGCGGTAGAGAGAGTGGTGGCTTCGCCGGTACATGTCGGTTGCGGACATGTAAGATGTGCGCATGGCCTCATGCCCGTTCCTGCACCGGCTACCGCACGAATCCTGGAAGGGATACCGATATACGGCGGCACGATAAGAGGAGAACTGTGTACTCCGACTGGTGCGGCACTTCTTAAGTATTTTGTTAATCAGTTCGGTGACATGCCCGTTATGAGGATAGCCAAGACCGGTTACGGAATGGGAACAAAGGACTTTGACGCCGTTAACTGTGTAAGGATAATGCTCGGAGAGACGGACGAAAAAGGAACGGATATTGTTGAACTCTCATGCAATCTTGACGATATGACACCGGAGAGGATCTCTTTCTGCATGGAGAGGCTTTTTGATGCCGGCGCACTGGATGTATATACGGTTCCCGTCGTAATGAAAAAGTCCAGACTCGGAACCATGTTATGTGTTATGTGTGATGCCAAGCTGCGTGAAGATATGATAAGACTCATATTCAAGCATACCACGACCATAGGAGTAAGAGAGAATATAAGTCACAGATATACATTAAACCGCAAGATCAGCATGGTGAACACTCCATACGGTGAGCTTCGCGTCAAGAATTCCGAAGGGTTCGGAGTGCAGAGAGCTAAGTATGAATATGAGGATCTTGCACGCGTTGCCAAGGGTATAAGCGAGTCGATTGAAAAAGTTGAAAAAAATTTGTAATTTTTTTAATTTGCTATAAAGTATATGGACGGATGTTCCGATATATTGGATGAAGTGTATTATAATGTCTTTCTTTAGGGCCGAAGGAAGCAGTATTCTATGCTTTGGGATATAGATGCTATATCAGAGAAAAGGATTTCGAAATTTAAGCAAAGGAGGGCACATTATGGCAAATGGTATCGGCAGCATTTATAACCAGTTTGATGTCAGACCGTCTGCCGATCGTTACAGGGCACCGAAGGCCAAGGAACCGCCTAAAAAGGCTGAATCCGGGCAGGTACCTGAGGACGTGAAGGAAGCGGTATCTACATCGGTTAAGCGGTACGCGGCAGAGGAAGGTTTATCCGACAAGGCCAAGGACCTGTTGGGAAAGCTTCGTGAGCAGTACGGCGACTACGGATTCGCAGTGGCCGGATCGAGCGAAGAGTTCTCCAGCATGAGAGGCGTCGGTGACAAGGAGTACACCGTTATATTCACGGCGGACGAACTTGAGAAGATGGCCGAGGATGAAGATTACGCAGCAGAGCAGTTAAAGCAGGTCGAGTCATTAATAGACATGACCAAGAAGCTTGAGAATGATGAAGAGTTCCAGGCTAAGCTGGATGAATTGGCTGAGAAGGGCTATATTCTGCAGAATCTGTCGATCTTGATGAATTCGGAAGGCGGAGTGGATATATTTGCAGAACTTGCCAAAGTATCCGAGAAGCAGGCTGAGCGTATCGAAGAGAAGCGCGCTGAGAACAAGGCGCAGGATAAGGCCGACAGGAAGAAGGAAGAGCAGGAAGCTATCGCTAAGAAGTTCGAAGCACCGGCTGTACCTAAAAAGGGAATCATCAAGGCTTCATCCATGGAGGATCTGATTAACACCATTAAGGGACTTGATGATAAGGGACTTGAGGCTATCGTATCCAAGCCCGGTGACAGATTTGATCTTTCGGTATAATACCAACTTAAGAGAATTACAGAAGAAGGCTGTTAAGAAAAAATACTTGACAGCCCTCTTTTTTTGCACTAATATAGTGTGGTGCGCGGCTGTAAAGTAATAATACTTGAATGCATGGGCGTATGGAGAAGACTGATGGACAATATCATAGAACGCGGAAGATTATATGATTATTACGGCGGACTCTTAACAGAGCATCAGAGGCAGATTTATGAGGCGTTGGTATATAATGACATGTCTCTGTCGGAGATCGCTGCGGAATATGATATATCCAGACAGGGCGTTTTTGATCTGATAAAGAGATGTGACAAGCAACTGGGCAGATATGAGGAACGCCTTGGACTGATAGACAGAGACAGGGATATTTCAATTAAGCTTGACAAGATAGACAGCCTTAGTGACAATAAGCAGATATCCGCGCTTATTGAAGAGATTAAGGATAAGTTATAAGGGATATTACAGATAATGGCATTTGAGAGTTTATCCGAAAAACTTCAGAATGTATTTAAGAACTTAAGAAGCAAGGGAAGACTTACCGAAGAAGATGTGCATATAGCGTGCAAGGATGTCAAGATGGCATTGCTTGAGGCTGATGTCAATTTCAAGGTGGTCAAGAACTTTATAAAGACCGTTGAAGAGAGGGCAGTCGGTTCTGATGTCATGAACGGACTCAATCCCGGACAGATGGTCATCAAGATCGTCAATGAAGAGATGACTTCTCTTATGGGCAGCGAGACTACAGAGATCGCATTCCAGCCCGGTAAGGCGATCACGGTCATCATGATGTGCGGTCTTCAGGGTGCAGGTAAGACGACGACTACGGCCAAGATCGCAGCCAAGCTTAAGACCAAGGGCAAGAAGCCGCTTTTAGTCGGATGCGATATATACAGACCCGCTGCTATCAAGCAGTTGCAGATTAACGGTGAGAAAGTCGGCGTGGATGTCTTTGCCAAAGAGGATGGCACATCACCGGTTGTCATTGCGAAGGAAGCAATGGAATATGCGCAGAAGAACGGCCACAATGTGGTCATCCTCGATACAGCCGGACGTCTCCATATAGATGAAGAGATGATGGGTGAGCTTAAGGCCATCAAGGAAGCGATCGCCGTACATCAGACACTTCTTATCGTTGATGCCATGACCGGTCAGGATGCGGTCAATGTGGCAGCCGATTTTAAGGAGAAGATCGGACTTGACGGAGTGGTACTCACCAAGCTTGACGGTGATACAAGAGGCGGTGCCGCGCTTTCGGTTAAGGCGGTTACGGATCTTCCCATTCTGTATGCCGGTATGGGAGAGAAGCTTGATGATCTTGAGCAGTTCTATCCCGACAGAATGGCCAACAGAATACTCGGCATGGGTGATGTGCTGACTCTTATCGAGAAGGCGCAGAATGCCATAGATATGGATGAAGCCAAGGAACGTGACATGGCTTCTCGCATGAAGAAGGGCAAATTTGACTTCAACGACTATTTGGAGAGCATGAAGCAGATGCGCAACATGGGAGGCCTTTCTTCGATACTGGGTATGCTTCCGGGACTTGGAATGGGTATAAAGACCAAGGATCTTGAGGGCGCCATTGATGAGAAGCAGCTTGCCAGAACCGAGGCCATAGTGCTGTCAATGACCAAGGCAGAGAGAGAGAATCCCAAGCTTATGAATCCGAGCCGCAAGCACAGGATAGCCAAAGGCGCCGGAGTGGATATAGCGGAAGTCAACCGCTTTATCAAGCAATTCGAGCAGAGTCAGAAGATGATGAAGCAGATGAAGGGCATGATGGGTAAAAAGGGCAGATTCAGGATGCCTTTTTAATAGATAATACGTTAATTAATGAAAGGAAGAAAAGAAAATGGTTAAGATGAGATTGACAAGGATCGGCAGCAAGAGGAACGCTATCTACAGAGTAGTTGTTTCTGATTCAAGAAGCCCCAGAGATGGCAGATTCATAGAGGAGATCGGAACATATAATCCCAATACTGATCCTTCAGAGTTCAAGATCGATGAGGAAAAGGCCAAGAATTGGCTTGCAAACGGTGCACAGCCCACAGAGATGGTAAGCAAGCTCCTTAAGATTGCCAAGATCACAGAATAGTGGAGGTGCTCTATGAAGGAATTAGTAGAGGTAATTGCCAAGGCTTTGGTAGACAAGCCCGATGAGGTTGTCGTAACCGAGAAGCAGGAAGGCAGAAATACCACTGTATCTTTGCATGTTGCCGAGGGTGATATGGGCAAGGTCATTGGCAAGCAGGGAAGGATCGCCAAGGCTATCCGTACCGTTGTCAAGGCAGCCAATACAGATGGCAAGCAGAGAGTTGATGTGGAGATCGACTGATTTTATGGAAGACAGACTTCGCATAGGAATAATCACCTCGCCGCATGGAGTACACGGCGAGGTGAAAGTATATCCGACAACGGATGATATCAAGAGATTTTCAAAACTTAAGACAGTATTGCTTGAGACTAAGAACGGAACCACCGAGGTACATGTAAGATCGGTCAAGTATCATAAAGATATGGTCATAATCGGATTTGAGGAATATGACAGTATGGATTCCGTCCAGATGCTCAGAGAGTGTTCTATGTATGTCACAAGGGATAAGGCGATAAGACTTAATAAGGATGAGTATTTCATCGCAGATCTTATAGGTCTTAATGTAAAGACGGATATCGGTGTGGACGGGATACTTAATGATGTGCTTAAGACCGGTGCCAATGACGTATATGTCATCGGGCTTTCGGATGGAAGGGAATTGCTTTTGCCCGCCATAGCCGACTGCATACTTAATGTGGATATTGAGTCCGGGCAGATGGATGTGCACGTACTGCCGGGACTTTTAGACTGACAGGAAAATACTATGAATTTTCATGTAATGACCCTGTTTCCGGAGATGATTGAATCCGCAACAGATACCAGTATATTAAAAAGGGCCGTAAGTAACGGTTATATAAGCATAGATGCCGTGGATATAAGGGCATATACCGACAATAAGCACGGGCGTGTGGACGATTATACCTACGGCGGCGGTGCGGGGATGCTCATGCAGGCTCAGCCCATATACGACTGTTACAGGCATATAGTCATGTCTGTTACGGGAAAAGATCCTGCGACTTACGATAATGGCACTGCAGAGGATGATAAGACCCCGGGCAGACGCATAAGGACGATATACATGACCCCTCAGGCTCCTGTTTTTACACAGGAGATGGCTGAGGAACTGTCAAAAGAGGAAGATATCATATTCCTTTGCGGCCACTATGAAGGCGTGGATGAGCGTGTGCTTGAGGAAATAGTGACCGACAATATATCGATCGGAGATTATGTCCTTACCGGAGGCGAACTGCCGGCGCTGGTGTGTATGGATGCGATAGCCAGGCTGATACCGGGAGTACTGGGCAATGAAGTGAGTCACGAGACTGAGTCTTTTGATGACGGATTGTTGGAATATCCCCAATATTCCAGACCGGAAGAGTGGAGAGGAAAGAGAGTACCGGAGATACTTTTGTCGGGGCATCATGCCAACGTTGAAAAATGGCGTCTTGAGCAGAGTCTTATAAGGACAAAAGAAAGAAGACCGGACCTTTATGAGGAATATATAAAAACACATAAAATATAACGTAAAATGTGCTTGCGTAAGACGATGCGGTGTGTTATACTACCATAGTCGCTATTATAGATGGTCCTCTGCTGACAGGTACAGCAAGAACATCCATTATGGATAGGAGAATATTATGAACAACGAGATTATCAAAGAGATTGAAGCAGCAGAACTTAAGGCAGAGGTTCCCGAGTTTGAAGTAGGTGATACCGTTAAGGTTCACAACAAGATCAAAGAGGGTAATAAGGAGCGTATCCAGATATTCGAGGGTACGGTCATCAAGAGACAGGGTGGCAGCAACAGAGAGACTTTCACCGTACGTAAGAACAGTAATGGTGTAGGAGTTGAGAAGACATGGCCTCTTCACAGCCCCAGCGTTGAGAAGATCGAAGTTATCCGTAAGGGTAAGGTTAGACGTGCTAAGCTCTATTACTTAAGAGACAGAGTTGGTAAGGCTGCCAAGGTCAAGGAAGTTATCAGATAACATTTTTAAGACACTGAAGGGGCGAAGCGCATCACGCTTCGCCTTTTTTTGAGGGAATTCATGGGAAGACGTACACAGGGGCTTAATTTCAGAAAAAAGCGTGTTAAGATAGAGAGTGACAGCTTAAGAGAAGCGATGAGCTATGTCTTTGGTATAGCCGCAGCGATAGGGCTGGCACTTTTTTTGGTTCATACATGGGGATTAAGGACAAGCGTTATAGGCTCCAGCATGGAGTCTGCCCTGTACAATGGCCAGACCATACTTATAAGCCGCTTTACTTACCTTTTATCCAAGCCTAAGTACGGCGATATAATAGTCTTTTTGCCTAACGGCAATGAATATACCCATTACTATGTCAAACGTGTAGTGGGTGTGCCCGGAGATACGGTTCAGATAATAGACGGCGATCTGTATATCAACGGTGTGGTTGAAGAGGATGAACGGTATGATAAGATAGAGGATCCGGGAGTAGCGGAGAATCCGGTTGAACTTAAGACGGATGAATATTTTGTGCTTGGAGATAACCGCAATAACGGCGAAGATTCCAGATCAGGCAACATCGGACCCGTCAACATCACCCTTATTAAGGGTCGGGCGTGGTTTAAACTGACAAAGGATGATTCCAAATTCGGATTGATCAAAAGGAGCCGACGATGAACTATCAATGGTATCCGGGGCATATGACCAAAGCGATGCGTCAGATGCAGGAAGATATAAAACTCATAGATCTGATAATAGAGATAGTCGATGCCCGAATACCTCTTAGCAGCTGTAATCCGGATATCGACAAGCTTGCAGGAGGCAAAAGCCGTATTGTCATACTCAATAAAGCCGATCTGGCTGATGAGAGGGTCAATAAGAAGTGGCTTGAATATTTTGAGGATAAAGGGATATATACTTTGCTCTTAAACAGTCGGCAGACAGGCGAATATAAAGCCGTAAGGTCCAAAGTCGATGAAGCGTGCCTTGAAAAGAGGAAGCGTGATGAGAAAAGAGGTATTAAGAACAGGCCGGTAAGAGCAATGGTAGTGGGAATACCCAACGTGGGCAAATCGACATTTATCAACGGACTTTCGGGTAAGGCAGCGGCCAAGACCGGCAACAGACCCGGAGTCACCAAGGGCAAGCAGTGGATAAAGGTCGACAGGTCATTTGAACTGTTGGACACCCCCGGGATCCTGTGGCCCAAATTCGAAGATCAGGCAACGGGTATGAGACTTGCCTTTATCGGATCGATGAATGACAGCATACTTATCGGTGAGGAACTTGCAACAGACTTTATAGATTACCTTAAGGATATGTATCCTGACAGCATTAGAAAATATTACGACTTGCAGGATGATGTATCCGAGGCTTATCATATATTGTGTGAGATCGGAAAAAAGAGAGGATGTTTAAGATCGGGCGGTGAGATCGATGTTGACAAGGCTGCGGCACTGCTTTTGGATGATTTCAGGGCAGGAAAGATCGGAAGGCTAACGTTGGAACAGCCATGATCATAAAGAAGGTAAAGGCAGGAATAAAATATGAGCAACGAGACAGAAGTTAAGAGGGAGACAAAGACGACGAAGGGCAGCAGCAACACCAACACAAGTGTTGTAAAGGAACTTTTGGGAACAAGTGTATATATACTTGTAGTGCTTTTGCTGGCATATCTGGTAGTCCACTATGTGGGACAGAGGACCGAAGTGGTGGGTGAGAGTATGGAACTTACTCTCATGGACGGAGATAATCTCATAGTCGATAAGATAAGCTACAGATTCAGTGATCCCAAGAGATTTGACATAGTTGTATTCCCTTACAGATATAATGTTCAGGATATATATATCAAGCGTATCATAGGACTTCCGGGTGAGACCGTGCAGATAAGCGAGAACGGAGATATCTATATCAACGGAGAAGTGCTTAAGGAATACTACGGAAGAGAGACCATAGAGAAGCCCAACAGAGCGGCCGAGCCGATCACTCTTAAAGATGATGAGTATTTTGTACTTGGCGATAACCGTAACAATTCAAGGGACAGCCGTTGGGAGGATGTCGGCAATATCAAGAGAGATGAACTCATGGGTAAGGTGTGGATAAGGATATACCCTTTCAGAGAATTCGGAAAAGTAGAATAAACAGATGACCAAGACGGAACTTAAAGCCTTAGAGAGAGAAAAAAAGGCACAGGAAAAGTTAAGAAAAGAGATCGAACGGATACAGTCACTTAAGGTATATGAAAAGGAATATGCCTCTGTGGGATTTGTATGCGGTATTGATGAAGTCGGAAGAGGGCCGCTTGCAGGTCCGGTTGTGGCAGGTGCTGTCATATTGCCGACGGATCATGACATCCTGTATATTAATGATTCCAAAAAGCTTTCCGAGAAAAAGCGTGAAGAATTATATGACGTTATCATGCGTGAGGCGGTGGCTACAGGTATCGGTTATGCATCCAACGAAAGGATCGATCAGATCAATATCCTTCAGGCTACATACGAGGCCATGCGTCAGGCTATTAATAATCTTAAGGTTAAACCCGATATATTATTAAATGATGCGGTTACGATACCGGAAGTGGATATAAGACAGGTGCCCATAATAAAGGGTGATGCCAAGAGCGTATCCATAGGAGCGGCAAGCATCATAGCCAAAGTGACAAGAGACAGGCTTATGGTAGAGTATGATAAGGAATACCCCGGATACAGCTTTGCGTCCAATAAGGGATATGGCTCATCGGCTCATATAGAAGCGCTTAAAAAGCTCGGTCCCTGTCCCATACACAGAAGATCTTTTATAGGTAATTTTGTAAATATTCAGGATTAAGATATGGCGATCAACCTGCTTAATAATTCGATAACGGGAATGCAGCAGGGAGTCGGATCTGCAATAGGTCAGACTTCCGAATCGGGCGGTACGTCTGCCCTTATGCGTCAGGCTGCAAATGCGATCCTTAAGGAAGTGAGCGGACTGATCCCCGGGGATACCATTCAGGGACAGTTGGTGAGCAAGGACGGCAGCAATATAGAACTTTTACTTGGCAATAATACAAGACTGTCCACCATGCTTGAGAAGGATATGAACTTATCCTTGGGACAGCTTATGTCATTTGAGGTTGGGAGTAATAAGGGCGGTCAGCTCACTCTCAGGCCTCTTTTTGCTAATATGAGCAATTCCACGACTATCATGAGCGCGCTGGATGCTGCAGGGATACCCGCAAGCGATTCCTCCGTTAAGATGGTCGATACACTTATGCAAAACGGCATGCCGATCAATAAGGATATGCTTCATACCGTTAACAGAGAACTGTCCATGTATCCCGATGCGGATGTCATGGATATTGTTATGCTGCATAAGATGGACATACCTGTTAATGAAGGCAATGTCAGACAGATGCATCTGTACAATAACAATAATCAGTGGATGCTTGACAATGTCGGAGAGTCTGCATCCGAGCTTACGGATATCCTTATGGATGCCGCAGGCGGTGATAAACAGGGATTGAATAATCTTCTGGGTGAACTTAAGACTCTTTTGCCGCCGGCAGAAGAAGAACCCGGTATTATGCCGGATGGTACGCCTTCTGTCACATCGGCAGACCCCAAGACTGTTATGACGGATGCTGCTGGCAGGAACATGCAGGCTGTTAATGATGGTTTAAACGGGCAGGTTAATGCGTCTTCGGATGAGATGCCCAATATGACACAGATGTCAGACAGTACGGGCACAACTCAGTCAGCTGTATTAAATGACGGTGCCGATGGAAAGGTGATCTATCAGGATGTGCAGGATATACCCGCTGCCGGAACCAAGTCCGCTGAGTCTTTAAGTGCGACCGATACTACGGGTAATATTCCGGTCAAAGAATCAGATGCCGGCATAAAAGAGACGGCCAATCCTGTTAACGATTTGAAAGCAGGGCAGGAAAGCGTTAAGATCGACAAGACCAATGTGTTTGAAAAACTTGCCGAACTAGATAAGAGTGATCTTGCAAAGCCCGAGATCAGGGCTCAGGTTAGGGATGCGGTTTCTGATCTTATAAAAGACAATTTCCTCATGAATCCAAAGGATATAAAAGAGGAGAAGTATGTCGCAAAGTATTACGAGAGGACCATGCAGCTTGCCGACAATCTTGAAAGACTGTTGGCGGATAACGGCAAGGGCGGTACGGAATTTGCCAAAACCATGGCAAATGTAAAAGAGAATACGACATTCATGAATCATGTCAACGACATGTATAATTATGTTCAGCTTCCCCTTAAGATGAATGAATCTCAGGCCAATGGCGATCTGTATGTTTATGCCAGAAAAAAAGGAAAAAATGCCGTCAATGAAGATGGTAAGATGACGGCCCTTTTGCATCTTAATATGGATCATCTGGGCGCCATGGATATATTCTTGACTTTAAGCGAGGGTAATAAGCTTAATACAAAGTTTACTTTGGAAAAAGAGGAGATGATCGACTTTATCGCGTCCCATATTGACGAACTTAACGCACGTCTGCAGAAGAAGGGATATAATGCGGGGACGGTCGTGCTTAAGAAGGATGAACCGGATAAGACTGCCATAGAGAATATAGTCGGCAATAAGGAGAATATATTGCTAAGTACACAGTCATTTGATGCCAGAGCGTGATTATGAATACAAGAAAGATTGGACAACATTATGAAGAGGTGGCGGCGGCATATCTTGCAAATGAGGGTATTAGGATCATCGACAGGAATGTGACCTGCGGCCGTATAGGAGAGATAGATATTATAGGAGTACAACCCTCAGAAAAAGACGATGAGCCGGAGACTCTTATTTTTTTTGAAGTAAAATACAGGAAAAGTGCCTCTTACGGTTATCCGGTGCAGGCGGTAGACTTGAAAAAACAGACCAAATTAAGAAGGTGCGCTGAATACTATCTGGCATATAAAAAGAATGATAGCTACATCAGGTTTGATGTGATCGCCATGGAAGGCGAAAAGATAACATGGTATAAAAACGCATTTTAAGCGGTATTTTTTGCATTGTATAAGCGCCTTAAGAAATACTTAACTTTTATTGCGACTTTTTCATTAGAATTATGTGTTTTAATGGATATTGTGAGAAAGGATTGATCAAATGACGAAGATTCTGGTATGTGACGATGAGAAAGAAATAGTTGATGCGATCGAGATCTATCTTGAACAGGAGGGCTTCACCGTTATCAAGGCCTATGACGGTGAGGAGGCATTAAAAAAACTTAAAGAGCATACTGATATACAGCTGGCTGTCATGGACATCATGATGCCGAAGCTTGACGGTATCCATGCCTGCAAAAAGATACGTGAGATAAGCAGCATTCCTATTATCTTTTTAACGGCCAAATCAGAGGATGCGGACAAGATCTTGGGACTTAACATAGGGGCGGATGATTATGTGACCAAGCCCTTTAATCCGCTTGAACTTGTCGCAAGAGTTAAATCCAACGTCAGAAGGTACACCAAGCTTGGCAGTTCTTCGATGGATGAGTCGGGAGTGATAAAGCAGGGTGGACTGATAATCAATGACGAGAATAAAGAGGTCATTGTTGACGGTGAGAATGTCAAACTGACGCCCATTGAGTACAATATCCTTTTGCTGCTGACCAAAAACGCCGGAAAAGTATATTCGATAGATCAGATCTATGAGAATATATGGGGCGAGGAACCGTTGGGAGCGGATAATACCGTGGCAGTTCATGTAAGACATATCAGAGAGAAGATTGAGATCAATCCCAAAGAACCCAAATACCTTAAAGTGGTATGGGGAGTAGGCTATAAGGTGGAGAAACAGTGAGTGTTTCATCATTTTGCAGGGAGGACTGTTGTGAAGACTAAGAGGAAGGATTTTGGAATACTGCTTATAGTGTTAAGCAGCATAGCTATAATAGCGGCTACGGTATTTGCCGTTGCAGCATACAAGGCTTCGGCTGTTACCATTGATATGGGCGGTAACAGGTACGAGACCATATACGTCGGTGATCTTACCAAAGGGGGAGTTGCATACGAGAATTCGGAAGTGTTCTCACAACTGTTTTCGGAGACGATATCTGATGTTGTACGCATGTGCGTTATAAAGAATCAGATGGAGACCAACGGAAGTTATGATCCTGACAAGCCGGTAGATATTGTGGACTTTGCCAATCGCAATAACAGAACATACAGGGATGTATCGAAGGATATAGCAGATGACGGGAAAGTATGTTACAGACTGGATGATCTTATAAAATGGGGAAATTATGGGTATGATGTGATACCGATAACCGGTACGCAGGCCCAGATCGATGCATATTTCTATTCGCTCATACAGGGCGGATCAATACCTGTGGATGTAATAGAAGATGAGGTGGTACATACATCGGCTGATGCCATGTTATACAGCTTTTTTGAAGGGGATGCATATGAAGATTCGGATACGGGAGTATTCACGGATTATATCCTTGTAGACAGATACAGAACGGTTGACGGAAAAAAGATGGCGGACTATGTTGCCAACAGAAAAGAGTATCGGGAACTTGTGCGCAATCTCGTGTTGACCAGCGATGATCTGATGGTGAACTATAATGACTATGTTGAATACAGCGGAAAGTATGATCCGGCTGAGAGCAATGTTGTATATTGCTTACAGCTTAAGGAGCCGGATGGAAAGTTTGCCAGATACCATAACCTTCCCGCGGGAGTGAGCGCCATAAGCAATGATGAGATGACCAAAAACTTCACGGAGTATATGAGATATGTGTGCTTTGAGCCTGATAAGCTTCAGACAGAGAGCAATGTCTCATCAATCAATTCAGTTTCCATGAGGCGTATAACGGGCAATTATGATTATTCATTCGGGGACGGTACCAGAATATGGATCGCGATAAACGACGATTACAGTGCAGATGATGTGTTCAGCCGTGCCAGGAGTGCATATCTTGACACGAACAGATTGTTTGTACCTGCGCTTACGGCTGCGGCAATAGCGTTACTCATATATATCGCCCTGATAATAATAGCGACGGTATTTGCAGGCAGAACACTTATCCAACAGGAAGACGGAACCAAGTCGGTAGAGATTCAAAGCCGTAAGATCGATCATATGCCGATTGAATTATATCTTGTACTGGCAACTCTTGCAGGAATTGCGACAATGGGCGGTGCGGCCGGACTTGCATGGGAAAGTGCGGATCTTATGCATGGCGGGCTTGATGACAGTCTCCTGTATCTTATGTGGGGAGCCGTTGCGCTTGTATGTAATCTGATCCTTGTTCCCGTATATCTTATTCTTGTTCGTAAGATCAAGTGCAGACTGATGTGGAACGGATCGCTGTTAAAGAGGTTTATTGACTTTGTCCGCG
>JAEEGL010059491.1_pt1 | contig 18226 bp, 17 predicted proteins | sample 9134231 | NCBI WGS metagenome assembly JAEEGL01 (sample SAMN16246548, study PRJNA631951) | gut metagenome | biome: gut microbiome; feature: rumen; material: fiber-attached | host: Bos | place: Iran: Karaj | collected 2018-10 | reverse complement strand
TTATGAACGACATCGCAAACCTCTGCGAACTCGTGGGCGCCGACGTGAACATGGTCCGCAAGGGCATCGGTAGCGACACCCGCATCGGCTCGAAGTTCCTCTACCCGGGATGCGGCTACGGTGGAAGCTGCTTCCCGAAGGACGTGAAGGCTCTCATCAAGACCGCCGAAAAGAACGGCTACAAGATGGGCGTTTTAAAAGCCGTCGAAGAAGTGAACGAATACCAGAAAACCGTACTTTTCAACAAACTCGCGAAACGCTTCGGCGGCGAAGCGAACCTCAAAGGCAAGACCATTGCCATGTGGGGTCTCGCCTTTAAGCCGGAAACGGACGACATGCGCGAAGCAACCGCCCTCGTGCTCATCGACAAACTCGTGAAGGCAGGCGCCATAATCCGAGTCTATGACCCGGTCGCCATGAACGAATGCAAACGCCGCATGGCTGCACGAGAAGACGCTGCCGCCATCGAGAGCCAGATCGTGTATTGCAACGACATGTACGAGGCGGTCTTAGATGCCGACGCCCTCCTGCTCGTGACTGAATGGAAGCAGTTCCGCATGCCAAGCTTCGGCGTGATGAAGAAGTCAATGAAGAACGCCCTCATCATTGACGGTCGCAACATCTACGATGCGAAGGAACTCGCCGATGCCGGTTTCGAGTACAGCGCAATAGGGTGTTAAAGGACGGCATTTGTCATCCTGAACGCGGAGCGAAGACTACCCTGAAAGCGAGAGTCGTGTCCATGTTTGCAAGGGCATGACCTAGCCAAAAGGGAGGGGGCAATACCCCCATCATCCGGTGATGTTTTATAAGGTGTTTTGGGTTAGTGTAAAAAGGAATATAAATGCTTGATAAAAACGTTATTCTAGATGGAAAGACCGTCCTTGTGACAGGAGCCGCAGGCTTTATCGGTAGCAACCTCTGCAAGAAGTTGCTGAATGACTACTCCTGCACCGAACTCGTCGGACTCGATTCCATCACCGACTACTATGACGTAAACATCAAGCACGAACACCTCAAGGAAATCGAAGCCATCGCAATAGCGACAGGCAAAAAATGGACATTCGTCAAAGCGAACCTCGCCGACAAGACCGCCCTCGATAACCTATTCGAAAAGTACCGCTTCGCCGTCGTTGTGAACCTTGCCGCCCAGGCCGGTGTCCGCTACTCCATCACAAAACCCGACGCCTACATCCAAAGCAACCTCATCGGATTCTACAACATCCTCGAAGCCTGCCGCAAAGGAGCATCCAAAGGCGAACTCGAACACCTCGTCTATGCAAGTTCCTCCAGCGTCTATGGTTGCAACAAGAAAGTCCCCTACTCCACCGACGACAAAGTGGACAACCCCGTATCGCTCTACGCCGCCACCAAGAAGAGTAACGAACTCATGGCGCATGCCTACAGCAAGCTCTACAACATCCCGAGCACGGGGCTGCGCTTCTTTACCGTCTATGGCCCCGCAGGCCGCCCCGACATGGCCTACTTCGGCTTCACCAACAAGCTCAAGGCCGGCAAGACCATCCAGATATTCAACTACGGCAAGTGCAAGCGCGACTTTACCTACATCGATGACATCGTAGAAGGCGTTGTACGTGTGATGCAGCACGCCCCCGAAAAACAGAACGGCGAAGACGGACTCCCCCTACCGCCCTACAAGCTCTACAACATCGGCAACAACCACCCCGAGAACCTGCTCGACTTCGTGACCATACTCCAAGAAGAGCTCGTTCGCGCAAAGGTACTCCCCGCCGATTACGACTTCGAAGCGCACAAGGAACTTGTGCCCATGCAACCAGGCGATGTGCCCGTGACCTACGCCGACACCAGCGCACTAGAGGCCGATTTTGGATTCAAACCAGCCACCCCACTCAGGGATGGGTTAAGAAAGTTTGCAGAATGGTATGCGGAGTGGTATGGAGGGAGGGGATGCGAATTTCAATGAACAATGCATTCCAATGACATTCGCCTTTTCGCAAATCGATTATTTCATAAATTATAATTCAAAAAAGTTTTTAGAACTTTAAATCACACATATTATGGTTAATTTAATAAAAAATGAAGTTTGCGTGGTTTGTTCCACTTACAATCAATCATCTTATGTAAAAGACACATTAAATGGTTTTTGCGCCCAACAAACAAACTTCCCTTTTTTATGTATCATTATCGATGACGCAAGCACAGACGGTGAGCAGGAAGTTTTAAAGAATTATATTCTAGATAATTTTTATATATTAGGTTATCCTGATTTTATAAAAAAAGAGACCGATGACTACGTAACGATCCTGGCACAACATAAATCAAACATAAACTGTCGTTTTGTTCTCTATTTACTAAAATACAACCATTATCGTAAAAAAGATAAACGTTTATATTATACAAAGTGGATAGACCTTTCAAAATATGTAGCATATTGCGAAGGGGATGATTACTGGATTGATCCATTAAAATTACAGAAGCAATATGACATACTAAAGTCAAACGATGATATCTCATTAGTTTTTACGGGTTTTCATTGTATCGATGAAAAAGGGAACAATATATATCGACATAATTTTGAAAAATTAATGGAAATCTCCAAAACAGGAGATATTTTCTATGAAATGCTTAAGCAAAATTTCATAATGACTTTAACAACATTCTATAAAAAAGAAATAGTTCAATCCTCTGTCATAAACAACGCCCCCTGTTCGCAAGATTATTTATATACATTATATGCAGCAGCTGTGGGAAAAGTGGCGTATATTCCTGAAAAAACGGGATGCTATAGATATGTTTCTAGCAGTTTATCAAATTCTCGTAAAAGACTGGTATACGAAACCAATCAACATATAGGGGCTTATTTATCGAAACTATATTTGAAAGGTTCCCTCCCACAAAGAGCGAAAAAACTGCATAAAAAAATCAAACGTAGAATTTTATGGAATAAATGCTTATTTGGGTGGTATTTATTTAAAATGAAAATTGAACGAATCTTAAACTCAATCAAAAATTTTAGAAGAGCCTGTATATAGATTATTAATCCAATAACTTAATAAAAAAACAATAATTATATTATTTCTATTAAGGATAATCTCATGGCAGACAATATTATCACAGTCACATCCCCCCTCCTTCCCTCACTGGAAGAGTTTGAACCACTTCTTAAAGACATCTGGAATCGTCGTTGGCTAACCAATAACGGTCATTATCATCAAGAACTTGAAAAAGCTCTCGCAGAATATCTCGGTGTAGAATTCATCAGCCTATTTACGAACGGAACGCTTCCGCTGATTACAGCGCTTCAGGCGATGCGCATTACCGGAGAGGTCATCACGACGCCATACAGCTTTGTGGCAACAACGCACTCCATCTGGTGGAATGGACTCACTCCAGTATTTGTGGATGTGGATCCGGCGACAGGTAATCTTGACCCGCAGAAGATTGAAGAAGCTATTACACCCAAGACGACCGCCATTATGCCGGTACACGTTTATGGTAATCCTTGCGATATCGAGGCTATTCAGGAAATTGCGGACAGATACGGTCTTGCGGTCATTTACGATGCAGCCCATGCCTTCAATGTGAAAGTGAATGGTCGAACAATCTTAGACGCGGGTGATATGAATACGCTCAGTTTCCATGCGACTAAGACTTACAATACTGTGGAAGGCGGAGCCCTCATTTGCCACGATGCTCGTACCAAAAAGCGTATCGACTACCTCAAGAACTTTGGCTTTGCGGGCGAAACAACTGTGGTCGCTCCGGGCATCAACAGCAAGATGGACGAAATTCGCTCTGCATACGGCCTTTGCAACCTCAAGCATATTGATGGGGCTATTGCAGCTCGTAAGAAAGTTGCCGAAACTTATCGCAAGACTCTTAAAAACATTCCTGGCATTTCCATGTTTAAGGAACGCAAAGATGTTACCTATAACTATTCATACTTCCCGATTTTCGTGAATGAAGCTGAATACGGCATGAGCCGTGATGCATTATACGAAAAAATGAAGTCGCACAATGTATTGGGTCGTCGTTACTTCTACCCACTTATTAGCAACTTTGCTATGTATCGTGGTTTGCCGTCTGCAACTAAAGAAAATCTTCCTATTGCAACACGTATGGCAAATGAAGTAATTTGTTTGCCAATGCATGCGGGATTGAGTGATGACGATATTTGCCGAGTTTTAGAAATCATCGCCAATAAGAGATAGTTTATATATTTCAAGCATGACCAGGAACGAACTCATCACAAAACTCAAGGACATCGAATGGGATGACTTTGAAGTGAAAGAAGCCTCGGCGGAACTCCCGAAGAACATTTGGGAGACTGTCAGCGCGTTTTCAAATACATCAGGCGGGTGGATTGTTCTTGGCGTTAAACAATCTGGAAAGAAATTTGAAATAACCGGTGTCCAGAACGGCGAAAAGGTTGAATCTGATTTTTTCAACGTGGTTAACGGAAAGCAAAAGCTGAATCATCAAATTTCGGTTTCCGCAAAGAAATATAGGTTGCAAGGCAAGCTAATTCTTGCGTTTTATATCCCTTCGTCTTTAATCAAGCCGATATACGTTAATTCCCTTCAGAATACATATTTGAGGTCGGGGAGTGGCGACAGGCGGGCGACGGAAATCGAAATCAATGCTATGTTCCGCGACCAGGCGTTTGGTACTAAAAGCGAACAGGTTATCGAAGGTTCTTCTATCGAAATGTTGAATCAGCATTCGTTGCTAACTTATCGAAATAGGATTGCTAACGTAAATCCCGATTTCCCGTACAACGAACTGCCTTCGGAAGAGTTTTGCGAAAAGACTGGCATTACAAGAAAAGGCTTGCTTACATACGGCGGGCTGTTGATGCTTGGCAAGCGTGATGCCGTGCAATTGCATGTCAGTAATTTTTGGATTGATATGCTTGAAATTCCGGGAACAAATCCAGGCGAAGCTGAACCGCGGTACACGTTCCGCATGCCAGAACAGGAAAACATTTGGGAATATTATAATGTCTTGATTCAGCGCTTGCGACTCCATGTGGATGCTCCTTTTACGGCAGGCCCAGATGGATTTGCTCCTGATGATAATTCGGAACTATATGCTTTGCGCGAAGGTCTTGTAAATATGCTTGCCCATGCGGATTACTTTAGCCCCATGCATTCGACGGTAAGGGTATTTACGAACCGCATAGAATTCCAGAATGCGGGCCGTTTCATGTTCGACTTGAACGAATTAAAAAAGCAAATGCATTCGATGCCTAGGAACCCGATTCTTATTAAGCTCTTCCGTTTTGCCAAGTTGAGTGAAAACGCTGGGTATGGAATCGACAAAATGCTGACTTGGGAAAAACTGACGCACAATTCTGTTGAATTTTCTAGCGATTTGGTCTGTTCTACGGTGACCTATTTCCGAAAGAATTCTGCCAAGAATTCACAAAATGTCCCAGGAAGCCATCCAGAAAACCATCCAGAAAACCATCCAGAAAACCATCCAGAAAAATTAACAACAAAACAACGTGACCTACTTTGTTACATAGCGAACCACCCCAATACAAGCATTGCTGATATAGTGAAAAACGTGAAATCTGCAACTGCAGGTGGTGTAAAGCACAACATAGAAGTGCTAAAGCAAAAAGGACTTCTCGTTAGAATTGGCCCTGATAAGGGCGGTCATTGGGAAGTTATTAAGGAAAAAAAATGAAAAAACTGATGCTCCTGGGCGGGCTTAGGTACCTGCTGCCGGTAATTGAGGAAGCCCACAAGTTGGGTATTTATGTGATTACGGCAGATTATCTGCCGAACAATATTGCACACAAGTATTCCGACGAATATTGCAACGTGAGCATCACCGACAAGGATGCCGTGCTTAAAGCTGCTCAGGAACTGAAAATTGACGGTATTTTGTCGCATGCTGTTGACCCGGGTGTTACAACTGCAGCCTATGTGGCCGAGAAAATGGGACTGCCGTTCCAGTGCAGTTACAAGGCTGCCTGCATTCTGCAAGACAAGTCGCTGTTCCGCAAGTACCTTTCCGAAAACGGATTCAACTGTCCGAAAGCGAAAGGCTACGACAATGCAGAAGATGCTTTAAAAGATGTTGAATATTTCAACTGGCCTATTATTGTAAAGCCGGTGGATTCTGCTGGAAGTAAGGGCGTTACGAAGGTCGAAGATAAAGCGCAGTTACTCCATGCTATCCAATTTGCTCTTTCAGAATCCCACAACGGACATTTTATTATCGAAGATTTCCTTGAAAAAGAGGGACTATCTGCCGGTTCAGAATCCTTTGCTGTTGATGGAAAATTGTTGTATAACGGCTTTTATGACCAATATTTTGATAATGAAGCGGTCAATCCATATGCGCCCTCTGCCGAAATATGGCCTTCAGCCAAAGATCCAAAGTTTCTCGATGAAATCCGTTCTGAATTGCAAAGACTTTTTACCCTCCTAAACATAAAAACCGGTCTTTTCAATGTCGAATGGCGTGTCTGTAAAAATGGGAAAGCGTATCTAATGGAAGTGTCGCCACGAGCCGGCGGCAATCGTCTTGCAGAAATGCTTAACTATGCGGCGGACGTCAATATTATTGAAGCGGAAGTTCACAAAGCAGTTGGATTGCCTGTTCAAGAGATTCATGAGCCGAATTATAAAGGCCATTTTGCCATACAAGTTTTGCATTCAGACAAGGCCGGACTGTTCGAAAGAATTGATGTTGATGAACAATTCCGTAAAAAACATCTTCTGGAAGAAGAAATAAGGGTATCTCCTGGTGATAAGGTAGCCCCGTTTACAGGCGCAAATGCATCTATCGGAACCCTATTCTTACGTTTTGAATCTCGCCAAGAATTAGAAAATGCCTTGAGCAATCCTGCGTCCTGGATGCAAATCAAGGTGAGATAACTCTGTCGTTTTATCTACATAAAAAAAATACAATGGATAATTTTACTTTGAAAAAAATTTTTAGCGAAAGCAAATGTCACGATATATTACGGCAATTCAAGTTTTGTTTAGAGTCATTAAGAGAAGAAAAAGCGATAGAATTCTTTGCAAAGAAATTTTCTAAATATGCAAATGTCGTTGTTGCAGAAAACAAAGAGAATAAAATTATCGGTTTTATCGTTTATTACGCAAATGATTTTAATTCTCGATCATCTTTTATAACTATGATAGCAACACTCCCTGAATTTCGCGGGATGCATGTCGGGCAGCTTTTGTTAAATTTTTGTAAAAAAGACATCCGTTCTAAAGGTTTTTTATTCATCAAATTGGAAGTGAGAAAGGAAAACCTTGCTGCCCAAAAATTTTATGAAAAAAATGGTTTTATTATTATCAGCGAAAAAGAAAAGTACATGATGGAATGGAAAGAATTGTAAAGGAGACGGAATGAAGCATGTAACTATTCGGCCTTTGCAAGAACAAGGTGCATATACATCTGTTAAGTGGCGAAATGACCCTGAAGTCTTTAAATATTACGGCAATACATACAAAAATGAGATTGCCTTGGAAACTGAATTTAACTGGATTCGCAAGGTGATTGCAAAAGAAAACGAATACCGCTGTGCTGTTTTAGCAAACGATGTTTATGTTAGAAATATCTGTCTAACGAGCATTACCAAAGAATCCGCCCATTACCATATTTTTATTGGCGACAAGGAATATTGGGGAAAGGGGGTGGCGAAAAAAGCATCGAAATTGATTTTGCAGTATGCTTTTCAAATTTTGAAATTAAAAAATGTTCTTTTGCGCGTTAAAAAACAGAATGCAGCGGCATATCATTTGTATTGTAAACTAGGCTTTGTTGCAGAGAATGATGATGGAGAGTGGATTGAAATGAAAGTGAACAGTGCGGTAAATAAAAAATGTCCCTAAAATCATCCGTTATTACATCCCTGATTTGGAAATTCCTTGAACGCATTGGCACTCAGGGAGTACAATTTATTGTCGCCATTGTATTAGCTAGACTTCTTACGCCCGAAGATTTCGGTCTCATTGCGTTAGTAACAGTATTTATTGCTTTAGCGAATGTTTTTGTGCAAAGCGGACTAAACACCGCCTTAATACAAAAGAAAAATGCCGATAATCTTGATTTTTCAACGGTATTTTATGCAAGTCTTTCCATTGCCGCTTTACTTTATGGAGTCTTGTTTTTGTGCGCTCCATTTATCGCTGATTTTTACAACGGACACATAAAACTGATTCCAGTTATTCGCGTACTAGGATTAATACTTTTTTCTGGAGCGCTCAATTCAGTGCAAGAAGCCTATGTCGCTCGTAATATGATGTTTAAGAAACTCTTTTATAGGAGTATTGGAGCAATAATCCCATCGGGAATTTTCGGAATAACATTGGCCTATTTAGATTTTGGCATTTGGGCCATTATCGGGCAACAACTGATGAATTCCTGTTTAGTTTGCCTCATTATGTGGTTTACGGTCAAATGGCACCCTCAACTCGAATTTTCATTTGTTCGATTCAAGGGGCTTTTTTCATTCAGTTGGAAACTTCTGTGCGCAGCCTTACTTGATACAGGATACCAAAATTTGCGAGACTTGGTAATAGGAAAATTATTCTCGCCTTCTGATCTTGGTTTTTACAATCGAGGAGACCAGTTTCCCAAAATTATTATTGTAAATATAAACGCATCCATTCAGTCAGTATTATTGCCTTCATTTTCAACAGTACAAGATGATAAAGAAAGGTTAAAATCACTAGCTCGCCGCTCTATTAAAACAAGTTCTTTTCTTATTCTACCTATGATGGCAGGCCTAGCAGCAATCGCCAAACCACTCACTTTGGTTGTACTTGGAGAAAAATGGTTGCCAGCGGTTCCCTTCATTCAAATCTGTTGCTTTAATTACGCATTTTGGCCCATCCACACAACAAATTTATCCACAATCAATGCGATTGGTCGAAGCGATGTGTTCCTAAAGTTGGAATTTATAAAAAAAGGGTATGGTCTTGCGGTATTAGTTCTTGCAATATGGTTATTCCGTTCTCCAATTGGAATAGCAATGTCAGCCGCTATTACAGCTCCGCTAGGATCATTTGTAAACGCCTATCCAAATAAAAAACTGTTGAATTATGGATTTACGGAACAAATGAAAGATTTTTTACCCTCCTTTGTATTATCAGTCACGATGGGCGCGGTTGTTTATACGATATCGGACATTGCAAACATCACACCATTACTGCAATTACCTATACTTGCCACAATCGGCATTTCTTTTTATTTGGTAGTTGCCAAATTACTGCACTTTGAGAGTCTTGACTATATGCAACAAACAATAAAAGAATATAAGAAAAAAAGAGCTTCGATTCCACAATAGTGGGGCATAATTTGCCAAACCTACACTATTCCTGCAAAAACAACTTCTTCAACGATATAATAAATAACTTACATTGACCGGAATAATGTATATTGATAAAACTAAAAACAACGAAGATTTATTTTCTGTTTTTTACATTTAGCATTTGAGGAAATTGCCAGATGATTATAAATATACTCATTGGAATATGTTTTCTTGCATATATTGTTTTAAAAGGCACACGAAAGGCGTTTCCGCTTTTTTTTACAGTCTGTATATTTGGATGGCAATTTCAGATAGCCGGTCCATTAACTTTAGAAGATATTCTATTGCTAGAGTTTTTTATATTTGGTTTTAGAAAAATAAAAAAGACTTTACTTAGCAACACATACCCATATGTAATTGTTTCTTTTTTATCCATAGTTTCTTATTTTTTATCAGCATTACATACAACTAACGACCCCCATTGGGCTTTGACTTTTTTAATTTGCTGGCGATCTCTTGGGTTACCGATACTTTTATTTTCTTTTGTAGAAAATATTACTGAAATGAAGCGTTTTTTTAGAATTTTATACGTTGTCATATTAATTACCTTTTTTTCATGTATCGTCGATTTAATTATTGGAGATCATCTTTGGCTATCTTTAATAAGAGCTTATATTGACCCAGGATATGGATTTGACATGGGCACTTCCTTACGATATGGAATAAACCGAATTCAAGGATTCTTCCCTCAGCCAATATCGTTAGGTTATTTTAGCGTAACGGTTTTTTCGTTTATGCTCTTTTTTCAGGAATCACTTAAAAAATATTTATCCCCCAAAGCAATTAAATTAAGCCTATTTATTTTAATTATTTGCAGTTTTCTTTCGACATCACGTGTCGCTATTGTCGCTTTAGCTCTTTCAATTCTTCTTTTCTCAAGAAAAAAAATTTTGAACCCTAAATATTGGTTTTCCTTAGTTTTCTTAACCTGCATAGCTATATTTTGGTTTGGCGACTACATCAACACGATTATTCAATCCATAGTACAAAGCGAAAATACAGAAGGTTCATCCACAGAATTAAGAACAGGTCAATTAGAAGTATGCTTAACCTATTTTGCACAATCCCCAATAGTTGGATTAGGAACTTACGCTATTTTCGATGTCGCTAGAAAATACAACAGCATCATTCTCGGTGCAGAAAGCATCTGGTTCTTCTTAATGGTTAATAACGGCATTTTAGGATGTTTCTCTTATATATGTTTTTACATAAAATCAATGAGGTTTTTACCTTACTGGAAATGGGAATGTTTTTCGATATTAATAGTGCAACTATTTTTCAACACATTCACAAGTATTCCCGGATTTGACGTAGGATTTATGCTATGCATCATGCTACTAATAAATCGTTTATACCTCATTCAGTCTTCTCAAAATGCACTTCGTCAATAAAATACAATAACGTTCCTTACCGAGACACTATATGCAGAATAACGAACAAATAAAAGTAAGTGTAATCATTCCGAATTATTGTCACGCAAATTTTCTTAACCAGCGTATTGACAGCATTTTAAATCAAACGTATCAAAATTTTGAAATAATTATTCTTGACGATGCATCGCCCGATAATGGAGCTAGTAAAGCTGTAATTGAAAGCTACAGAAACAATCCCCATGTAAGCAACATTGTTTACAACGAGAAGAACAGTGGATCAACATTTAAACAATGGGAAACAGGAATAGCTTTAGCAAAGGGAGACTTCATTTGGATCGCAGAAAGTGATGATTTTTGCGAAACAAATATTCTTGGAAAGCTAACAGAACAGATAAAAAAGCATCCTTCTTGCAGTTTGGTTTATTGTTTATCACAACAGGTTAATTCAAAAGGCTTTTTTATTGGAAAAAAAATAAAGCGTCATGGAGACCATTTTCTAAAAGGATGTGATTTCATTCGCAGATACATGTGCTGCGAAAATCCTGTTTATAACGCGAGTGCTGCAATATTTAAAAAATCATCCGCACAAAGCATATCCAAAGACTACATATCTTATAAGGGGGCCGGAGATAGACTTTTTTGGATAAATATTGCAGAAAAAGGAGACGTAGCGATAGTCAACACGCCCTTGAATTTTTTCCGGCAACACGAAAAAAAAGTAACGCCTCAAAAAACTGCTGATGGTACAAATTTAACAGAAGACAAAAAAACTTTTGATTATTTAATAAAACATGGATACCTAAGTTCAAGGATACGTCGTTTTTTAGTGAAGGGGTATTATCTTTATTTAATACAGTCAACAAATTTTTTCTCTGAAGATGTGCGCACAAAGCTTCTAGACATATGGAATGACGGAAATCAAATCAATATAATTCAAAGTACATTAGGAAGATTATTCGTCTCCATACGCTACCATAATTTGAATATATATTTATAAAAACAACGAGTCGTTTTATTGTCATAACTGAAGATTATTAGGAGAATATTTCGTAATGGAAATTCTTTACTTTATTAACCAGATAACAAATAGTGGCGGAATAGAACGTATCGTGATTGATAAAATCAATTATTTAGCAAATAATCCCAGCATATCAGTATCACTCGCATATTATGGATCTATTAGCGATAAGCCATTTTATTCTATAGATGGAAATGTAAAACTGTACCCCATTACAGCGAATGTCGAAAGCCACTCTTTTGTAAAAAAAGTACTAAATATAAAGAAAGTTTATTCCAGCGTAAATAAGATAATTCATGCCGTTAAGCCCAGTGTTATCATTAACGCAAATGTTTGGGTTATTAGTTATTTTTTACCCTTTATCCATAGAAACATTCCCAAAATTATCGAGCTTCATTTTTCGTACGATGGCTTACAAATAATGAATCGAGAAATATATCAGTCAAATAAGTTAAAAATTTTTATAAACGAAGAATTAAGGCGATTAGTTTATCCAAGATACAGTAAATGCATTGTTTTAACTAATGACGATAGAAAAAAATGGGCTTTTAAGAACATTGCGGTTATCCCTAATTTTACTAACATTAAAAGAAATGAGAATGTTTGTTATACACGAGAAAAAATCGCCATTAATGTAGGTCGTTTGGAATATCAAAAAAACCATGAACTATTGTTAAATGCATGGCATGTTGTTTCTAGAACCTATCCCGATTGGAAATTAGAAATATGGGGGGAAGGAAGTCTTAAAGAAAAATTAATGGAACAAATCGTAAAATTAAACCTACTCGACAAAGTTTATCTAAAGGGGGTCTCTAATGAGATTTCAAAACAATATCAGCGAGCCTCCTTTTTTGTGCTAAGTTCCCGATATGAAGGACAACCCTTAGTAGTTATAGAAGCAATGCGAATGGGACTTCCTTGTGTATGCATTTCGATAACAGGAACAAATGATGTTATTGAGGATGGAAAAAATGGATATATCGTTTCTACTAGCGACATTGAATCTTTGGCGGAATGCATAAAAAAAATGATTGCATCAATGAATCGTTTTGATGAATTTTCAAAAAACGCTATAGCATCATCAAAAAAATATGAAAAAAACAACGTGATGGATATGTGGATTTCACTTTTTTTTTCAATTAGCAAAAGAGGAATAAAATGAGAATAGCCATAGATTTAACACCTCTTTATGGTCGAAAACACACCGGAGTGGAATTATACGCAATTGATTTATACAAAGCTCTATTAACAACAAAAAATGAAATTATTCCAATATTCCATGAAAAAAATGAAATTGATTCAAATCCCAAAGCCTTTATTATAAAAAAAACAAACAGGCTCTGGCTTGAAAACGTAGCCCTACATCGTGCAATAAAAAAAATAAATGCAGATATTGCATTATTTCCAATTTTTCCACCACCATTCACAATATACCGTAGCTGCAAATCAAAAATTATCCCTACGTTACACGATTTTGCGTTTTTAAAATATCGCAAAACATTAAATTTTGCAGCTAAATATTATTTGACACCTAAAATGATACAAGCTTTTGCAAAAGCAGACGCATTCATTACAATTTCAGAAACAATAAAAAAAGAACTTTTATCACATACTTCAAAACCAATTTATAATTGTGGCGAAAACATAGCAGAAGAGTATTTAAACGCTTCCGAGATTGCAGACGTATCTGTATTGAACAGATGGAATTTATCGCCGGAATCATATGTAATTTCAGTATCAACAATAGAACCAAGAAAAAACATGAAATACCTTATACAGGTTATAAAGCCATTCTTGGAAAAGACAAATAAAAAATTGGTACTCGTTGGCAGAAAAGGTTGGGAAACAAACAAAGACTTTTTCCAAATACTTGATTCAATGAAGGATTATATTATTCAAACTGGTTATCTAGAATTTAGAGAACTGGTTTCTTTGTATAGATATGCAGATTTTTTTGCATTACTTTCTTTAGATGAAGGTTTTGGACGCACACCATTTGAAGCCGTAGCCTCTGGTTGCAGGAAAATCGTATTGAGCGATATTGATATCTTCAGGGAAACATTTGATAAAAACGCTACATTTTTGCCATTAGATGATATAAAACAAGCACAAAATATATTGGCATCAGAAAATCTTTCTACAGTAAGAAACGATTTTCAAATACCATTTAAAGAAATGCAATATAGATTGCCCTTGTATTTAGACACCATTTTTTACGAAAAATAGACTCATACAAATATGTAGATTAGAGCAAAAACAGAAAAAGTTATTATTATTTAGAGAGACGTCCTTATTTAGGTTGCAATTGTGAACGATACTTCTATAAGACTTTTGAATACCCGAATTGACAATCTAACTACGCAAGAACTGCTGGAACGGTTAGATAAAGGAGTGTTAGTGACTCCGAATGTTGATGACATTATGAAACATCAACATGACGAAGATTTTCATAGCCTGGCAGACCAGGCCGAATTTTCCGTTTGCGACAGCAAAATAGTGATGCTTGCAGCAAAATTACGAGGGTTGCCTTTAAAAGAGTCTATTCCCGGTTCAAGCTTTTTTCCGCAATACTGCGATTACCACGCCAAAAACGAAAACATCAAGATTTTTTTGCTTGGTGCAAAAGAAGGCGTTGGACTCAAGGCTATGGATCGAATAAACAAAAGAATCGGTCGTAAAATTATCGTCGGAGCCTATTCTCCACCATTCGGTTTTGAAAAAAACGAAACAGAGTGCGAAAACATTCTTAAAATATTAAACGAATCAACAGCAAATGTTGTGCTTGTAGGATTGGGTAACCCAAAACAGACTAAATGGATTTACAAATATAAGAATCGTCTGCCCAATATCGACGTATTCATGGCTTTAGGTGCGACAATTGATTTCGAAGCTGGTAACGTCAAACGAGCTCCCAAAATAATCCAAAAATTTGCATTGGAATGGTTTTATCGTTTTATTCAAGAGCCAAGACGTTTGTGGCATCGCTATTTTGTTGAAGACCTACCATTTTTCATTTTATTGATTAAACAAATGCTGGGTTTATACAAGGATCCTTGGGCATAATATTTGTATTGACCATTCTCTTTCTTTAGAGAATCAACTTTTATGCCCTTAATGCCACAATTTGTAGCGAATTCCATATCAACATCACCATCGCCAATCATTAGACATTTGGACGGATTTACATCCGGGAAATCTCGTATAATGTCGTCAAACATTCCTCGTCCTGGTTTACGGCGAATGTCATCTTCAGTAAGGGCGGTGCAATAATATATTTTATCAATGCGCCCACCGACTTTTCTTATTTCGGCACACATTTTATTGTGAATGTCCATCAAATCAGATTCCGTGTATTTACCCTTACCAATGCCACGCTGATTAGTGACAATAAAAATGTATTTGAAATGATTGGCAAATTTAGCTAGCGCTTCTAGTGCACCAGGAATGAATTCAAAATCATCCCATTTTCTGACATAATCACCTACAATATGGACATTGATAGTACCATCTCGGTCCAACAGTAATGTATCATATGGTTCGATATCTATATCATTCAGTTTCATAATCTTGGAACAAATTTTCAAATTCAGAGTTAGCCTTGAGATAATCTTCGGGAACGCCAATGTCGATAAAATATTTATCCTGAACAACTCCGCCTACATTTCCTAGCAGGCATTGTTTTTCAAGGACCGCAGTTTCAAACGAAAATTTTGTAGGAAGTTCATCAAAAATGTCGGAAGCTACAGAAACAAGGTAAATTCCGCCATTTATAAGTCCTTGTTCGCAATGTTTTTTTTCATTAAAAGCTTTAATTGTAGAAGAGCTGGCGTCGAAACAAACAGAGCCGTAACGATCAAAATTGAGCATCGGTTTCAATGCTATAGTGACATCCTTTTGATTTTGAAAACTTTGCTTTGTAAGTTCATTCAAATCTACATCAAAGAACGTATCTCCATTTAGTATGATGGCAAATTTTCCAAGCACCTTACTTAAAGCCAGTTTAATCCCACCACCTGTGCCAAGCGGCTCTTCTTCAATTGCATATTCAAATTCAAAAGGAAACTCATTTTTATTTTCGTCTATCCATTTAAAAATTACTTCACGAAGATACCCCACACTCAAAACAACTCGAGAAACGTCGAAACGAGTAAGGTATTTTAGTAAATACCAAAGAAACGGTTTGCCAGCAACAGGCGCCATGCATTTCGGAACTTCACTTACAACACTGCGAAGCCTAGTTCCAAGCCCGCCCGCTAAAACGATAACTTCCATATCAATCCTCAATTAAAAGAAATGTTCTTCCAGCATTAGGCAAAGACAATGGTAAACAGGCAGGTGTAATTCTTGAACCTTGAACGTTTCGGTTTCAGGAACACGAATGCAGACATCGGCCATCGCAGACAACTTACTATCTTTTTCTCCGGTAAGTCCTATTACCTTTAACCCCTTCGCTTTAGCGACTGTTGCCGCAAAAAGAATATTCTTGCTATTGCCAGAAGTCGAAATTCCCAAAAACACATCGCCAGCAAAGCCATATCCATTTAACTGCTGAGCAAAACAGAGCAATGGTTCACAGTCGTTCATGTAGGCTGTAGTCAATGCGGGGTGACCGTCCAAGGCGATTGCAGGGAGAGCTCCTTGTAAAGTTGAACCAAGTATAATCCCAAGATCTTCATTTACATCAATCAACGATTTTACAAAATTTTCAGAAAGCTTGCGTGATTTGATAAACCCCTTCATCAGTTCTCCAACAATGTGTTCAGAGTCTGCCGCTGAGCCACCATTACCAGCAACTAAAAGCTTTCCCCGATTAGCAAATGAATGCTTGAGTATTTCGTATGCACATATAATGCTATCCTTGCAAACACTCAATTCGGGATAACGAGAAACTAGATTGTCTAGGAAATTCATTATGTTGTTATTCAATATCAGAACCTCAATATTTTAAAGAACTAACATTGTCTGTATCGTAAATTTTCCAACCATGAGCACCTCCTTCAGTAAAGTTGAATGGCATTATAAAACCGTCTAATTTTTTTAAAGCTTCGATCACTTTCCTTTTACTGGTCGGTTCAACAAAAAACATAATAAAACCTCCACCACCAGCTCCACTAACTTTACCTGATTTAGCACCAGCAGCTAACGCTATATCAAAGGCTTCTTCGATAACGGGATTCGTAATCGCGTTTGCCATTTTCTTTTTATCTTCCCAATTTTGTCCAAGAACCTTACTAAAAGACTTCATATCGCCTTTTAATACAGCAAGTTTCATATCAACCGCACCTTGCTTAATTCGATGCATAGCCTCTACAGATTGAGCATTACCTGTTTCTGTATTCTTTTTTTGTTCGTCGATGATTTGAGCAGACGATCTACTGCGACCAGTAAAATACAAAACCATGGAAGCTTCCAATTCATCCATTATCCAACGTTTGACTTTCAATGGATTAACAATAACGACATCATTAGGAAGAAACTCCATATAATTAAATCCACCAAAAGCCGCAGCGTACTGATCCTGTTTACCACCACTCAATCTAAGATCTTTACGTTCAATTTCATAAGCAAGCCGTGCAATTTCATAATCTCCAAGAGGCAAACTGAACCATTCAACAAAAGCCTTAAGAATACATACAACCATCGTTGATGAAGTTCCTAATCCAGAACCTGCCGGAGCATCGTTGTATGTTGTTATTTTAAAAGACTTTAGTGGAATATTGAAATCCTTTACAATACGATTATAAGTACCCTTAATTAAAGCAGCCTTGCCAATTGTTGGTATAACAGGAACAACAGAATAGGTTTCAAAACAATCATCATCATAACTATGAATAGTTATGTTCCCATCATCAGTTTCCTCGATTGTCGTATAAGCATACAAGTTTATTGTAGCATTTAAAATCAATCCACCAAACATGTCACTATATGGAGAAACGTCACTACCACCACCAGCTAAACCCAAACGAAGCGGTGCTTTGCTACGAACAATCATACAGAACTCCTTTTTATGCAAAATACATTACGCAAAAGATAGAAATTTAATATATACCTTAAAAAATAATCAAAAAAAAACACACTGAACAAAACTACAGTAGTTTCTAACGTTAAAAATAGCGCACCAAACCAATACTTTACCATCTTCCTTATATAATAGTTCGCTTTTATGCATCATAACGTAGCACCGATATTATAAAGTTTTATCAACCTACTATAGTAAAATATCGATTTAACCCACAGCATATGTTTTTTAGATACAAATTAATCCCCCCCTTCCTTTTACATTTTCTTGTATTTAGCAAAAATGCATTACACAAAATGTAACAGTTCAAAAATTGTTACAAAAATTTTTTAGTCATTTCTTGCCGCGCGGCGCTTTTTTTCTACATTATAAGTCCGATGAAAATATCGGAATCCATCGAAGCCCACCTGTGCTCAGCCGTTGCAGCAATCTCGCAACGCAATCAGGCGACTCTCACTAAACAGGTTTTCGAGCATCCGATTTATCTTTCTGTC
>JAEEGL016944447.1_pt1 | contig 18228 bp, 13 predicted proteins | sample 9134231 | NCBI WGS metagenome assembly JAEEGL01 (sample SAMN16246548, study PRJNA631951) | gut metagenome | biome: gut microbiome; feature: rumen; material: fiber-attached | host: Bos | place: Iran: Karaj | collected 2018-10 | reverse complement strand
GCGGGTCTCCCGCTTTGTATTTGTGGTCGGCGGCCGGCGGCTGCCGTACCACAAATGCGAAACTCGCAATAAACGGGCAATGAACGGGGCCTCTATCCCAAAAACGAAGTATATCTGACACACTGCATCCTTTTCCTTTCCGCTTCTTTCCAGCGCTCCGCAAAACGACAAATAGAGCCGGCTGAAAAGAAAACAAAGAAAATAAAAAAGAGCGAACATGAAAAGAGATACACTGCCGCTTCCGCTATCCAAACAAAAAGCGCCGCACGTTCCGGAATCAGCATAACGGTACAACAAAACCTCGGTGAAGCTTTTACACTTCACACTGCATTGTTCAGTTACTGTTATGTACTTCCGGATCCGTACGGCGCGTTGAAGCATGTCAGATTAAGAGAACTGTTATCACTGAATCATCGACTTCATATTGCTCAAACAAATTCGAATCCAATACAACAAAATGCTTGACAAGCCATTGGATTTAATATATAATCATGTAAACAATAACGAAATGAAATATACAAAATAAACTGATTATCATTTGCAAAGGAGAAGAAGAAATGAGCCGCAGCAAACTCCATTCGTTTTTCAAAACCGTTGCCTCGATGCTTTCGATTATAATTGCTTTTTACTCCGTCCCTTCATCCGTCTGGGCGTTTGATCCTGTTCTGCCGGAGAGCGAACCGGAAACGGCGGAAAGTGAAAGCGTATCTCCGTACAACGGCACAATAATTGAAGTTGAAGAAAACCGCAGTTTGTCTGACAAGACCTTCCGCCTGTCCGACGGTTCTTTTTATACGGCGCACTATAATACCGAAATACACGAATATGACGAATACGGCAGACTTGCCGACATTGACAACAGACTGTACATTTCAAACGGATTTATAACTACGGAAAACGGTAAGAAGACCTTCCCGGAATATCCGTCATCCGAGTATCCCGTTTTCTCCCTCGCTTCAAAGGGTTCATCCCTTTCCTTCACGCTGGAAGGAAAGGTAAATACGTCGGCAAGAGGAGAAATATACAACAAAGAAACGAAGTTCGAAGACGACGCCACAGATCTCGACCGGCTTATCACTCTTGACCGCATCCTCTCGGCCGTGACTTACAAGGACGTCCTGCCGAAGACGGATATCGAATACGTCCTTTACGGCTCGGACGTAAAGGAAAACGTAATATTCAAAGCGGTCCCCGAAGACGGAAGCGTATCGTTCATCCTTTCCCTCGACGGTCTTTTTGCCGAACTGTCGGAGGACGGAGAGATAACAGTAAGTAATGAAAAAGGAGAGCTCATATACCGCATACCGCGTCCCGTAATGTGGGACGCCGACGATTCGTTTTCAGATTCGATCGAAACCTCCCTCGAACAACTCTCCAAAAGAGAATACCGACTGACATATACGCCCGACGCCGAATGGCTGAACGCTCAAGAAAGGAGGTATCCCGTCACTCTCGATCCGTCGGTCTATTCGCATTCGTCGGACGTCATCGATCTTGATCTTAACGTTAACAATCCAACAGGAAACTCTTCGGGCGCTTCTTCCATATACGTAAGCAGCACGTGGCGCGCCTACTGGAAGATGACGTCTCTCATTTCTCTTCCGTCGCACTGTCATATAACAAATGCAACGATTACACTCAACTGCTTTACGGCAAATGCGGTACTCGACGGTTACGTCGGCGTTTACGACGTAACGTCAGACTGGACGTCCTCCCTGACCTGGCAGAACGTTACCAACGGAACGGCGGGCGTTCCGGCTTCAACGTTTACCGACTACTGCCGGATACAGACGTTTAACCCGGACGGCAACGGCTATTACCTTCCCGATCCCGAGTTCTCCTGGAACGTAACTCCGATCGTAAAGAAATGGTATGAAGGCGAAAACTATGGAATGATGTTCCAGCCGGCGACGGGAACGTTTACCGGTATCGCGCAGTTCCGCTCCAATGATTATTCGACCTCTTCTGTACGCCCTCAGCTTTCAGTCACTTACGTGGATATGAAAGGAATAGAGGACTACTGGACGTATACCTCTCAGGACGCGGGATTTGCCGGGACCGGGTACGTCAATAATGCGACGGGCAACCTTGTCTGGACAATTCCGACGCTGACGACGACAGACGCTCTTATGCCGGTATCTCCGGCTCTCGTATATAATTTCTGCACCGATTTCGCCGATTACTGTTATCCGAACGTTCAGTCTGCCAATATCTATTCAATGACGGCAAAGGGATTCAAACTGAATCTGAATGAAACGCTCGTAAAAAAGCAGTTCCAGGGGCCGAACAATACAACGATGTATTACTTTATCTGGGCGGACGGCGACGGAACGGAGCACTACTTCCTTCCCACAGGTCACGATGAAAACTGGTACGAGTATTACTATGAGGACGAAGACGGACTTCAGCTGAAGCTGACGGAATACGTGGAAGGCGATAATTACTGCGAGATAAGAGACGCAGATCATACGGTAAGGAGATTTGAACAGACAACAACGCCTACAGGGCTTTCCGGCGCTTACGTTCTGAACAGTATACGTGACAACAACGGGAACAGAGTTGAAATATCCACACCCACCAACAACAAGCCGAAGAAAATAACACTGTTTCCGTATGATGAAGATGATGAAGGACCATCTGTCACTCAGCTAAACCTCCTCTACAACAGCGCGGGGAAACTTTATTGTGTATACAACCCTAATTCCGGCGAAGGAGTCGTATTCAGATACTCGGCATACTACGGGAGCACTGTGGGCACCGGATACGGAGGGTTTCTGCGGCAGACGGTTCGCGCTCACGGCGGAACGACCGACATCGCGTGGGAAAACTTTTATAATACCAACTCCAATTCCAATTACGGCGGGATAACCGTCGACGCAGTCGCCGATTACACTTACAACTATCTTGGACTTCTCTCCAAAGTCACTAATAATCTTACCGGGTACAAGGCGGGTTATTCGACTTACTATTCAAAACGTATATGCTCGGTCTATGAGCAGGCGGGAGCGAACAATACCCACGGACAAGAACTGTATTACGCTTACGGCACCGATTATACGATGATCGAAACGAGCGGCGCGGACGATATTTTCGACAACGCAGACGATATTTACAACTATTTCACTTTTGACAAAAGCGGAAGGACCGTAACTTCTTATTCTACAGATCAGTACGGAAGGAATCTGTACGGAATACAGGGAGTGACTTATACATCTTCTTCGGACGGTCCAAAAGCCGCAAACAAGCTGAAAACGTCGGCTGTCGCCTCTGATATTTCCGCGAATCTTCTTCTCAATCCGACTTTCATTCAGAACGGGGTTAACAGTCTGGCTTACTGGACAGGCAGCGGTAACGGAGGGGTTACCTTTAACAGCGGGGCCAAACCATTCAATAAGAATCCATATGATACTGATTTCAACGTCTTCCTTTTCAAAAAGAGCACTGAAACGTATCTTTATCAGGACCTGACTCTCCCCGCGGGAACCTATACGTTCGCTGCGGACACGGTACAGTATCTAGATTCCAACCTTAATGCGTATATCGAAGTCAGAAACGCATCAAATTCATCTTTGCTCGGAAGAGAGAAGTTAAAATTCAGAACCGAATATGACGCCGCCGAAAAAGCAATGACTTCGCTGACTTTTACGATCAGCGGGAGCACAAACTGCAGGGCAAGGATATACGTTGATTCCGGTTCCAATCCAACGGAATTCGATTATATCGAGCTGAAGCAGGTAAGTCTTACCAAAGCTGTCGGCTGCGGACTTGTCAGCAAAGTCGAGTACGGATCTTTTGAGCAGACCGGCAGCGCGCTTCTTTCGGCAAGATGGTCGATGACGTCGGGGTCTGTTTCAACTTCCGCGGCTGCCGGTTTTGAAGGTCAGAGCCTCGTTATGAACGGTATCGGCATCGGACCCCAGTACCGTGCGAAGCAGACGGTATATGAAGCGTCGTCGGATGAGTTCAGCGATTATTGCAATCATACAAATCTGTATTCAATTCAGCCCAAAGAATACCTCGTATCGGGAAGGGTAAAATCCGCCGACGCGTCATATTCCGATCAGAGCACGTTTGCTCTTGTTTTATCCGTTACTTACAAAGCGCTGAACGGTTCGACCGAAACTGAGGAGTATCCGGTCAGCTTTCTTGCCGACTGCCGCTCCTGGCAGTACGTCAGCGATATCGTAAAGACTGAAAAGAACCGGTTTGTTCAGAAGATAGAGATCGCATGCGATTTTTCCAATCAGTCGGGGACCGCGTATTTTGACGACGTAGTCGTCTGCTTCGCGGGACTGGATGAAAGCACGGTTTATTACGGATATGACGGGAACGGCAATCTGATATCTCTAAAAGCCGGTTTTTCTCCTGTCAGATACATGTACGATGAAAACGATCCTACTCTGCTGACTGCTGTGATCCGCCCGAGGACCGCAACTCTTTACTCCTATTCAGGGTATAACGTCGATACCGAGACAGTTTACTATTATGCTCCGGATTTCAGTGACGAGTATTACGGTTTTGATCCGGACCATCCCGGAAACGCTTCAAAAACCACAGAATATTCATATGACGACTACGGACTTTTGTCATCGGTGGAAACGACCGCCGACGATAAGACTGTAAAGACGTCTGCGACCTATTACTGCTTTGACGCGCCGCATATTTTCGGCGCCGTCAAAACGCAGACAGATTCTCTTGGCCATACAACTCATTATTATTATGACTCGCTAAGAGGGACTCTGAGCGCGATACTTGACCCATTGGGACACGGAACCTGCTACACATACGACTCGCTCGGAAGAATGAAAACGGCAAAGCCGGCTGTGGCAGTCAGCGGCGGCTACAGCGCGGTAACCGGATCTGCGTACGCAAATTACTGGTATTCCGGAGGCGAACTGACGTCGATTTCTACATCCACGTCGGATTTCTCAATCGTTTACGACGTCTTCGGAAACAAAACTGCTGTGTTCTGCGGACCTGATGACGACTATACTCTCGCAGAATATGAATATAATACTCAGAACGGAAAACTGCGTCAGATCGATTACGGAAACGGCGACTCGGAGCGGTACGTGTACGACGAACTCGAACGCATAAGCGAAATTCAGTTCAAGAACAGCGGAGACACCGCTTTCAGTACCGTATACCGCTACACATACGATTCGGCGGGGAATCTTTACAAGACTGAGGATCTCCTGTCGGATATCTGCACGCTTTACAAATACGATCACAACGGAAAACCGGTCGAATTCATTACTTCTCCGGACAGCGCAAACGGAGAAACCTCCGAGCTGACAGGGTATGACAGCGAAGGAAGAGCAGCTTCTTTCGACAGATTCGTCGAATACAGATGCGGCAGTTCGTGGTATTCGGCAAGAGTCACAGGAGTCATTCATTACGACAATACAACCGGACGCCTGACGTGGATGTCCGATTCCGCAGGACTTACAAGTGTAACCCGCGGCTATACGTACGACAATTTCGGAAGAGTTACCTCGCAGAACACTGTTATCGACAACGACGGAAACGAATTTGAGTATTCCCAGTCGCTCGGATACACAACAGGTTATGAGAACGGCACTTATTACACCTCAGGACAGATTAAGACCGTCACAAACGGTTACGGGAACGTAACCGACGTATACGAATACAGTTATTACGACGACGGAAACGTACGCGAGATCAAGAAGAACAATATTTCCGTACGCAGATACGAATACGACGCGCTCGGGCAGCTTACTCGCGAAGACAACGCCGATATCGGTAAAACGCTCATATTCACGTATGATAACGGCGGAAATTTGACAGCAAAAAAAGTATACAGTATAACAACGACAGATACTCAGTATCTGGGTACCCCATCATCTGTTCAGTATTTTGGTTATGAAAACGATCTGTGGTATGATCAGCTGACGTCTGTTTCTTCAACGGAGTTAAGCTACGACAGCGCCGGAAATCTGAGCTGTATAGGCGAAGATATATATCTGACCTGGACCCAGGGACACCGGCTTGAGAGTTATGAGGACAGCGGTGAAGATTACTATTATTCTTACACCTACAACGCCGACGGGATCCGGACGTCAAAGACGGTAAATGGAGTAAAGCACAATTATACTCTGGACGGAAGCCGAATCCTCAGCGAAGAATGGACGGTAGGAAACGTTCAGCATATGATGCTGTTCATATACGACGCTTCGGGCAGTCCCATAGGATTCAGGTACAGGAACAGCCAAAATTTCGGACTCAGCGACTTCAGGACGTATATCTACGGCAAGAACGCTGAAGGAGATATCCTGTATATCTTCAACTCATCGGGAGCAAAGGTCGCCGAATACACCTACGACGCGTGGGGGAACGTCACCGTCACATATAATAGTCAGAGTTCCAATCCCGGAGTACAATACAATCCGTTCAGATACCGCGGATACTATTACGACGAAGAAACCGGATGGTATTATCTGCAGACCAGGTACTACAATCCCGCATGGGGCAGATTCATCAGCCCCGATTCGTCGCTGAACGCGAACGGGGATCTGCTCGGGTTTAATATGTATGCCTATTGCTCGAATAACCCTATTTCAAACACAGATCCCGAAGGGAATGCAAAAAAAGGATTATTTGCTGACTTTCTTGTTTCTGCCGGGGCCTCTATTGGTGGAAAAATCGCCGGTGTAAAGGTGGCTGTAGGCACATTATTATTCACCGGACGCCCAAAAGCTGCAATTCAAGCAGGGTTCGCATCAAGCGTACTTGTTTCGGGTGCAATCAACAATACGGTAAATGCTGTATATTATAATCATTTTGCCACAACAGAATCATCATTAGACTCAAGCAGTTATGTAAGCGAAGGTTATTTAACAAGATGGGAAAGATTGGATAACACGAAAGCAAACTCTGAGAAAGCGAAATTCACTATCAACGCATGGAGATATAACAGCGAGTACTCTCTTCACATGTATGGATGGTTTGCCACGGGATGGGCAAAAGACAAAAATATTCCAGTAATCTCGAAAATTGCTAAAAGTTGTTATTCTGCTGATGTGGGAATTGCAGAAGACGGCCGCGCTATTGTAGATATCCCAACTTATATAATCGGTATGATGGGGGTATAACTGTGAAAAAATTGATAAGGTTAGCGATATTAGGATTATTATGCTGCGTTCTGTTTCTTGGGTGTTCGGATAATCAGGTTTCGGTTGATAGTTATTTCAGTTCATTAACAAATGAAGGAAATTTTATATTCGCGTCAAAATATTTTTTAATTTTTGACGGCAGGACAAAAGAAGATTTTTATTACGACGGAAACAAACTCCGGATTATTATGCTCTCGGACGAAGGAGCGTACGCGTGCCCCGATTCTTCGTCTTCTTCAGAAATTGATTTGTTCCTTATCAGTTATGACGACTTCTCGGTGGAAAAGATCAATACGGTCACGCTTCCGGGAAGTTTCACATACGGAGGTCACATCGGAAACGAGTTATATTTCAGATCATACGTAAAAAGCGCGGATCGAAACGGAAAAGCTTATTATACTTTTTTTGACGTAACAGGCAATGAGACCAAGCAGGTCGACGAATTCGAATGGGATGAATTGTCTTATAACGAAAAAGCAGACAGCTTTCAATCTGAGAATTATTCGGTTGAATCAAACAATAACAGAATTATTGCCCCACTGATTTACGGAAACGGAATGATAATTGAAGATCTTGAGACAAAAGAGAAGAAAACGGTCGACAACAGAATCTTAAAAACATGCGAAGAAGGCAAGCAGCTCTTATCTTTTCCCGGTGGGTATCTTGGAGGCTTTTATAATGCTCTCGAAAAGGACGGACATATTTACCTGCTCAACTCTTTTACCGACGACGGATTTGGCGATCCGATTTATTATCTTGTATTTGAGTACGACTTTGAAACCGAAACGGTGAAATACGTTTCTTCAATCTACTTAGAAGAGTTTAAAAAAATACGGGACTTTCATATGAGCTGAAGATGAAAAAAGTTTTATTAGTTGTGCCAACTATATTATTGTGCTTCTTGCTGTGCTCCTGTTCTGGTGCTGATCCGCAGGACGTCATAATAACGTTTGATTCTTTTGAGAACAAAGAAGGAGTAATACTCGCGAGCAAGGATATGATTTACGTCAACGGTGCGTGGTCGGATCCTCTCGAATACCTCGGCGATCCCGCGACTGTATTGATGCTTGAGGAAAACGGAGCGTACGCGTTTGTTCAGGACGCGGACTCATACGAGGTCAGTTTGCTGTTTTTCGATTATGCCGATCTATCAGCTGAGGTGATAACGAGCATTGAACTGCCCGACAGTGTGATCAGATCCGGTTATACCGGCACAGAACTGTTTTTCAGAACTCAAGACCCGAACGCTTCTTCGCAAATATACACTTTGTTGAGTCTCGAAACATATGAAACAAGACGGATAGCGGACGACGACAGCGAATTTCAAACGGTTTTATCCGCTGAGGGCGATCCATGTGACTGCTGTGCCGGCAGGTATTCGGCTGTCAGGAATGACGAGAACGTCGCAGGTTTGATAGTGCGCGGGGGCCGCCTGAAAATTACCGACACAGAGACGGAAGAGGAAAAAGTGGTCGACAGCAGACTTGTGAAAAGCTGTGAGGAAGGGAAAGCTCTTTTGAAGCTTGAAGGCGGGCTGCGCCGACTGCTCGGCTTCTCGGAGGCGTATGAGAATGACGGCGGACTGTTTCTTCTGAACTGCATTGAAGTTAACCCGCTTGGGAAAGATTCATGCTACTATATAGTGTTCAAATACGATTTTGAATCGGACACCGTAGAATACTATTCATCGGTGTTTATGGAAAAGTATAAAAGTATTGATCATATGAGAATTGTCGGATAAACCGGAATCGGTATTAACTATAACGTCTCGCTCAGAGATAACTCATCTGTGTGTTCCAGAAATCTTTGCGCGATTTAATCTTCTCCTCGCGCTCCAAGGCTTCATTCCATTTTGTTTTCGGTTTGTAATTTCGGGACTTTCACCCGTTAGAAACGTGCGCCGCCGGGCGCACCAGAACACCCCTCCCCGCTGCCGGACTGCCGGCCTCGGGGAGGGTTTTGCGCTGATCGCTTTTTTTCGGACAAAAGGCTGCCGAAGTCGCAATTTGTTTGCGGGCCTGTATCCCTGCGCGTTATGTCCGGGGTTACGGGAGCCAGATGATCTCGGCGAAGGAATAGGGCTTCAGTTCTATCACGTCGGTCCCGGCGTCCGCCGCCTCAACAGTGACGTCATTCAACGTCCTGTCATACCGGCGGATCTCCGCGCGCCGGGTGTGCGTCCCGCCGATCTCCAGCCGGACAGCAGTTTCGTCTTCGCTTCCGTCGTACCTGCCGAGAAGGAGCGCGTCGGTTCTGCCGTCGGTCGCGGCGACAGCATAGACGCCGCCCTCCCGCTCGGTTCGCACCTCGGTGCCCAGCCGGTACAGATCGCCGAACATCCGGAACGCATAAAACGAGGGCTTCGGGGACAGTTTCTGGACGGCGTCGTGCGCCTCGTTGAGCGCCAGCCTGAACAGGCCGTTGAAAGCCGAACGGGCCTGCGCGTCGTAGTAGGTCACCTTGTCGTAGCCGCACCGCTGGAACTCGCAGAGCGCACAGGCGCAGAAGGCCGCGCCGGTATAATCTGAGATATGCCTGTACTGTTCCTCCATATGCGTCCAGTTTGTAACGTGGTTCCACTCGGTGCAGAAAACCTGCGCACCCTCAAATCCGTATTTTTCAAACAACTCACGCGTTTTCCGCATCCGCGCCGCGATATCGTCGATCTTCCTGAAATAGGTATGAAAAGAGAAAAAGTCGATAGGAGCCCGCTCGCCCGAAGACATATACTCAAAAAAGCCGTTCGTGAACTCTTCTCTGGTATAGCCGGTAGCGGGGCCGCCGATCTTTACGTTCGGAAAACGATTTTTCAGATAGACGACCGTCTCCTTGAACAGGCGAAAGAATTCCTCGTCCGTCCCTATCCACATATGATTCCGGAATTCCGGCTCGTTCCATATTTCGAAATACTCGACGCCGCCCGAGAAGCCGTCTGCCCAGCCCTCGGTGTAGTGGCGGATGATTCCCTCGCAGATCCGGGCCCACTGCAGATAGTCCTTCGGCGGGTAAATGTATTTTTTGTACGGGCCGTTTTCGATGGAGACTCCCAGACGGTAGATCACATTCGCGCCGGCGTCAAGGATCGCGCGGATGTAGTGATCCGTCAGGGTGAAGTTGTAGTTGCCGGGATCAGAAGGATCGGCGTCGGGGCGTTTGAACACCGCGGGGATATCGACGAACTCGCCGCACCCGTAGGAGCCCTCGGTATCGTGCAGCCGCGAATAGGGTATACCGATCTCGCGGAACAGATCGGTCGCGTCCATCATGAAATCGTCCGTTCTGGGACCGTTGTTAACTCCGTGCACCGGACGCATCGGTCCGACCGGGGAGGAATAATCCGCTTTTATGAACATTTTTCCGGGTGTTATCATATCATTTTCCTTCTTTTGCCTATCAGAATTATTCTATCATAATTCTCAAGTTCTGTCAAGCTGTTGTAACTTTTCTGGAAAATTATCCCCATGTATTGCAAATGCGGAAGCGATTGTGATATAATGAAAACGATTCCGGGGACGCACCGCCGGAATCCGAAAAGGAGATACGTTATGGCAGAATGGACACCGATCTTAACCGACGCGGCCTGCATAAAAAAATATTCGAAACCGATTCTGACGAAGGACGATATTCCCTACGAGGCGGAATTCGTCTTCAACGCCGGCGTAGCGAAGGTCGGGGGAAAATACGTGATGGCTTTCCGCAACGATTACGGCGCGACCGAAAAGGAATATATCTCGAGAGAAAAATATATCTCAAAGACCGCGGTCGGTATCGCCGTCAGCGACAACGGAATCGACGGCTGGAAGGTCGCAGAGAAGCCGATCCTCCACTACGACTTTACTCACAGATCGGCAGTCGTCAACCTCGCAGGCGGTTTTCTGCACGCCCCCGACGTTTTACGCCTGTACGATCCGCGCATAAGCGTGATAGACGGAAGACTGTATCTTTGTCTCGCCATGGACACGCGTCACGGCATACGCGGCTGCGTAGCCCGGCTCTCCGACGACCTCCGGAACGTCGAAATCATCAGCGCGTCGGCGCCCGACAACCGGAACATGGTCCTCTTCGACGAGAAGATCGACGGATACTACTACCGGCTCGAACGCCCCTTTCCGGTTTACAGCCGCGGGGGAAAAGACCGCTTCGACATCTGGATCTCGAGATCCCCGGACCTGCGGTTCTGGGGCGACAGCGAACTGCTTCTTGCCGTCGAGAACGTCCCGTTCGCAAACGACAAGATCGGTCCCGCCGCACCACCGATAAAAACCCCGTACGGCTGGCTGACCCTCTTCCACGCGGTCGACAAAGAAAACGACGGCCGCGGACAGAAGGGATGGGACACCTGGTGGAACAAACGCTATACCGCCGGGATCATGCTTCTTGACCTGAAAAACCCCCGAAAAATTATCGGGATGTCAAAGTCTCCCGTGATCGCCCCCTCCCTCCCGTGGGAGACCGACGATGGCTTCCGCACGAACGTTATCTTTCCCGGCGGCATGATCGCCGAGAACGACGGCACCGTGAAGATCTACTACGGTGCGTCCGACACCGTCGAGTGCCTCGCCACGTCCACCGTCGAGGAACTTGCGGCTCTCTGCATGGAGAAACCGTAAGAAAGCAGTAAAAAAACAATCCGGGCAAACACTTGACAAAAAAATAAAAAACTGATATAATCGTGATGCCGCTCAAAGCAAAATATTTATCAGGAGAGACTGAAACATGAAACGCACACATCTGATTTATCTCGCCCTCATTCTTTCAGCGCTGACGATCGCGGGAACGCTTGCCGGCTGCGGAAAGCCCGCGGGCGATGAAACAGGCACGACCGCCGCCAACGGAACGGCGGCTCCCGACCAGTCGCAGCCCGCGGAGACAAAGCTCCTGCCCGATCTTGCCGACACCGTCTGGGACCGCGATTTCAGGATACTCGGATGCAGCGCTACCAACCATCATTCCTGGACCAGCTTCGAGCTTTACGCGGAGGATGTGAACGGCGAGCCGATGAACGACTCGGTCTATTCCCGCAACGATGCGGTCAAGGAGAAATACGGTATCTCTGTCGTCCAGACACTCGTCGACGACACGAGCAAGTCCATCCCTACCGAATACGCGTCGGGCGAGGACAACTACGATCTGATCTTTGCGTATATCAGAGACATCGGCGGACTTGCACAGAAAGGTTATTTCCTCGATCTTTACTCTCTCGACAACGCCGATCTCGCAAAGCCCTGGTGGAACAAGGCCGTCAACGACGACGTATCCGTCAAGGGACATCTTTTCTTCGGCGCCAGCGATTTCTCGCTCAGGGACAAAAACCGCGTTCAGCTGATGGTAATGAACGATCCGCTGCTCTCGGAACTCAAGCTTGATCCGGTGCCCGGACTTGTGCGAGGGAACGAATGGGACGCCCAAAAGATGAAAGAATACGTGACGGCGGCGAGCAGAGACCTCAACGGCGACGGGGTGCATACCAAAGAGGATCAGTACGGGCTCGTCATGCATTCATATGACGCATATGCCGCTCTCTGCTTCGGATTCGGCATCAGGCTTATCGACAAGGACGAAAACGGCTGCCTCGCTGTCGTCGATGAAAACGAGCGCGCGATAAACGCGATCGACGCCGTGCTCGACATCTGCAGGACAGAGACCTACATGACTCCCGAGAAATACGACAAGAACTGGGATCTACCCTACGACACCTTCTGCGACGGACGGGCGCTCTTCAAGATCACCATACTTCACTCGCTTGGCGATTTCAACAGCGACTGCGATTTCAACTTTACGGTATGTCCGCTTCCCAAGCTTTACGCCGATCAGGAAAAATTCTATACCATCCCCGACAAGATCGCCATGCTGTTTGCCGTTCCGGTGACAGAGAAGGATCCCGCCTTTGCAGGATTTGCCCTTGAGGCGTTCTCCTACGCCTCGACCGACACGACGCTTGTCACTTTTACCGAGATCCTCTCCAAGTCCAAGAACATCCGTAACGCCGACAGCGTCGAGATGATCAACGTCGTCCTGGACGGCGTCGTATACGACAACAGCATCTTCTATTCGTCAGACATCAAACTGTACGGCATTTTGAACAACACCATTCCCTCAGCCGACAGGAACACCTTTTCCACATCAATGAGAACTCTGAAAAAATCGGCAAAAGAAGTCCTTGATTCTATAAACAACGCTTTTGCCGACTGACAGGGCGACTTTAACAGTATAAACTGATCTGTTTCGTTGAAAAATCCTCGCTTTCGCGAGGATTTTTCCGGCTGGGGCGGCCGGATTCGGAACGGCGGATCGGCGAAACAGCTGCGTCAGCAGAATTGAGTTCTCAGTCACCGGACGGTGCTGCCGTCGCTATGTTCACTATGACGTTCGTCATCCTCCCGAGCGAGCTCACCGGGATGAACTCCCGCCTCGAGTGGAAGCCAAGTCCGCCGGCCGAGAGATTGGGGCACGGCAGGCCCATGAAGGACAGCCTCGCTCCGTCGGTGCCTCCGCGCACAGGTTTTATCACCGGAGTCACGCCCTCTTTTTCGAAGGCGGCTTCGGCGTCTCGTATGAGGTGCATGCGCGGGAGGATCATCTCTTTCATGTTGAAGTAGCTGTCGGTAAGCGTGAGGTCGAATCTGCCGGCTCCGTATTTGCCGTCGAGATAGCGGCAGACGCCCTCGACTGTCTTCTTTCTCGCCTCGAAACCGGCTCTGTCGTGGTCGCGGATAATGCCCTTTACAGTGCATGACGACTCGTCACCGGAGATCGAGGTGATATGGTAGAACCCCTCCCTGCCCTCGGTGTGCTCCGGACGTTCGGCCGGAGGGAGCATCGACAGGAACTCGTTCGCCATGAGAACGGCGTTCTTCATCAGGCCCTTGGCGTATCCGGGGTGGATGTTCGTGCCGGTCACGGACAGCGAGAAGCCCGCCGCGTTGAAATTCTCGTATTCTATCTCGCCTATCGCTCCGCCGTCGACGGTATATGCCTCGTCAGCGCCGAAACCCCTGACGTCGAACCTGTCGGCGCCGCGGCCGATCTCCTCGTCCGGTGTGAAGGCGACGGCCACCGGCCTGCGGTCGGTCACCCGCGTAAGCAGCTCGCAAGCCGTGACGATCTCGGCGATTCCGGCCTTGTCGTCGGAGCCGAGCAGCGTCCTGCCGTCGGTAACGATGAGCCGCTCTCCGACCAGCCCCGCGAGCTCGGGGAAATCCTCCGCCGTGATCGAAGTCCTCCCGTCGGCGAGGAGGATGTCTCCGCCCTCATATGTGATCTCGGACGGGCGGATCCCGTCGCCGGGCGAACTCGGCGACGTGTCCATATGCGATATGAATCCTACCGCCGGCGCACCGGCGAGCTTCCCGGCGCCCGGCAGAAAGCCGTAAACGTATCCGTCGCCGTCAAGGCGGACCGAATACAGGCCGATCGCGCGGAGATCGTCAGCGATAAATCCGCCGAGTTCGAGCTGCGACGGAGTCGACGGGCAGCTGTCCGACTCTTCGTCGGAATTCGTCCCGAACGAAACGTATTTCAGAAATCTTTCCTTTGCGTCCACTTTATCTTCCTTCCTGTATCGCGCCCGGACGCCGCGCCTGAACGGGTCAGTCCGCGTGTCCCGGGGAGTGCTTTACCGACGCGCACTGCGGTACGGTATTACAATGCCGCGCGGCCCCGGCCGCGCGGCATTATTATATACTCTCTGATCAAATGAGTCAAGGAATATTTGCCTGACGGCAGGAGACTCAGGCCAGCAGCTTTGCCGTGATGCCGAACAGAACGACGATCAGCGGAGCGGCGACAAGTCCCTTGCCGAGCGACATGCTGCCGCTCACGAGCGAAGCCGCAAAGAGCACGAAACAGACCGCCGCCGCCGCGGCCGTGACCGCGAAGAGCGCGACTTTCACAGCCGGCTTTTCAAAGAATGCGATCAGCGAGCAGAGGAAGTTCATTATCCTCTCGCTTGAGTGCACGGGCTTTTCGCACGTCGTCCGACGCCCGTCTCCGGAAAGACCCGCGCCCCGGCCGGCCGCGATTCCTCTTACGCCCCGGCTGCCTGTCTCTCTTCTCTTTCCGACGTTATCAAAATCTATTACTCCGTTCATTTCAGACCTCCTGTTTTTCCCCTTTCGGAACCTTGCGGCACTATTATACACCTGTTTTTTCGGTTTGTCAACACTTTTTATTCCGATTCCGGAAAATATTTCGATTTTCTCTTTACAAATCGGAAAAAATGTGCTATAATAATGCCGTAACAGGAAAGAGCGCACGTCGCTTATATATAAGAAAAGGAAATCCGGCCACCGATACGCCGGGCGGAAAGGTCGATGCAGAACAAAGGTCCCGATTATATAGAACGAATCAAAGAACTCAAAAGTTCCAGGAAGATGACGACCGAGAACCTCTCGAGACTGTCCGGCGTACCGGTCGGGACGCTCAGCAAGATGCTGGCGGGCGTGTCCGATTCGGTCAAACTCTCGAACATCGTCGCGGTGTGCGACGCCCTCGGCGTCTCTCTTGATTTCGTCGTGAGCGGCATTCCCGAGAACACCAACAACTTCACTCTGGACGGCGAGGAGATAAGGCTTATAGAGGATTACCGCAGGCTCGACAGATACGGCCGCGAGCTCGTCGCAGCTGTAATCTCGAAGGAGCGCGAGCGCAGGGCCGAGGCCGCCGGCGTCCCGGAGACCGCCGTAAAGGCCGGCCGCGGAAGCGTCATCCTGACCTCTCCCGCCGCGAACCGCTACCGCGACGGCGACGCGATAAGGCGTGCCAAGCGGCTCATTCCGCTGTGCGAGCTTCCCGTCTCCGCCGGTCCCGGCGAGTTCCTCGACGGCTCCCTTCCCGCTTCCGAGAAGATCTCGGTGGCGTCGGGAGAGATCACCGACAGAGCCGACTACGCCGTCAGGATCAGCGGAAGCAGCATGATGCCGAAATCCCGCGACGGCGACATCCTGCTCGTCGAGGATACCGACGCCGTGGAAGTCGGCGAGCCCTGCATCTTCGTGCTCGACGGCAGCGGCTACTTCAAGATCTTCGGCGGCGACTGCCTCATCTCGCTCAACCCCGAATACGGCAGGATAATGCTCCGCGACTTCGAGAACGTCTACTGCTCGGGCAGGGTCATCGGAAAGCTGAAAAAGAAAAACTGAATCAAAACCGGCAGGCAGGCCCCGTCCCGGAGGATGAGGCCTGCCTGTTTGTTTATGACCGTATGGACGCAGACTTATCTGCGCTTTTTTCCGTGCGGGTTCCCGAGTGCCCGGTTTATCCCGCGTCCGGCGAGATTCGACACCGCGCGCGAAATGCCTCTGCGGCTCGAGCCGCCGAACAGCGAACTGCCTATAGCGGCGCCGACACCCGATGCGACCATCGAACCGAATGTCCCGCCGGCGAGGCTCTTGATTATCGAGAGCACCTCGCGCTGCTTTTCCTGCTCGGCGAGCTCCGCGGAGATCTTAGCCTCCTTCGCCTCGAGTTCGGCCGCCTCTCTCGCGGCTTTTTCCTCCGCCGCTCTGACAGCCTCGCCCAGAGGGGCCCCGCACATCGGACACACGGTGCGTCCGTCGGCCTCTATGAATGAATCGCAGTATTCGCAGGTGACTTTCATCGTCCGTACCTTTCCGTTCCCGGCAGATATCCGCGGAAAAGCTCTGTTCCGCCGGATGCCCGCTCCTTCCGGTCCTTTTTCCGGATCCGGAAGGACATCTTCCGCCTCCGCGCCGGAATGGCGGTACATACCGCCCGGGCGCCGCGTTGCCGTATTTGATATCATATTTTATCACATATTTCGGTAAAAAGCAATATCGCAGGCCGTCTGTCGAAAAAATATCACCGGAAAACGTTTTTTTTATTGACAATATCCGAAAAACGTTGTATAATATAGCGCCGCTTGAGTACGGCTCTTTTAAGTGCGTCCCAAAAAACGCCGCCGTGATTCAGCGAGTCTTTGAGAAAGCGAGGTGCTTTTCGTGTTTGCAATAATCGAAACGGGCGGAAAGCAGTACAAAGTCAGCGAGGGCGACACCATTTTCGTGGAAAAGCTCGAAGCCGAAAACGACAGCGAGATCGTGATCGACAACGTCAAGGCTGTCTCTGACGCGGCCGGGTTCAGAGCCGGCGAAGCTGCCGTGGGAGCCAAAGTGACCGCCAAGGTCGTAAGCAGCGGCAAGGGCCGCAAGATCGTGGTCTTCACCTACAAGTCGAAGAAGAACGAAAAGAGAAAGATCGGCCACAGACAGCCGTACACGAAGCTGAACATCGTCAAGATCGAAGGCTGAAAGTCTCTTACGCACTGACATGACAAAGGTCGTATTTTTCAGAAGCGGAGGCAATTTCTACGGCTTCCGTGAGACAGGACACACCGGATACGGGGATTCGGGCGAGGACATCCTCTGCGCCGCTCTCTCCGCAATGACGATGCTCATCGTCAACACAGTCGAGATATCCTATGCGTCCGACATACTCTACGACGTAAACGAGGGCGCCACCGAGATCTGCGTAAGATCGAAGTCGGCTCTTCCCGAGTACGAGGAGGACGCGCTCAAGCAGTTCGCCGTATCGGGTCTGTTCCAGGCCTACTTCTACCAGCTGAACGACCTGACCGAAGAGTATCCGGACAATCTGGAGGTCGAAGTCACCGACCGCGATTTCGAATGATACGTCCGAACGAAGCCCCGCGCGTGGCGGGAACGCGCAAGCTCACCGAAAGGCAGGAAAAAACAGAAATGATGAAGATCTCATTACAGTTTTTTGCTCATAAGAAGGGCGTCGGCTCCACCAAGAACGGCCGCGACTCCGAATCGAAGAGACTCGGCGTCAAGAAGGCCGACGGAGCCTATGTCACCGCCGGCAACATCATCGTGAGACAGAGAGGCACCGCCATCCATCCCGGCAACAACGTCGGCATGGGGACCGATTACACTCTTTTCTCGCTGATCGACGGCAAAGTAAAATTCGAGCATAAGACCAAAGACAAGAAGCAGGTCAGCGTATACGCCGAATGAACGGCGCCGCGGCTTCCGCGGCACTCTCCGGCTTCTTGAAAAACACACGCGGGCGAAGATCTGCCCGCGTGTGTTTTTTCCGTCTCATACGCCCGCCGCGG
>JAEEGL015830225.1_pt1 | contig 18228 bp, 14 predicted proteins | sample 9134231 | NCBI WGS metagenome assembly JAEEGL01 (sample SAMN16246548, study PRJNA631951) | gut metagenome | biome: gut microbiome; feature: rumen; material: fiber-attached | host: Bos | place: Iran: Karaj | collected 2018-10 | reverse complement strand
CATCACTTTTAAGTTATGGCTTGCTGCAAAAGTGGTTTCGTATGTACCAAAAACGTTCAACGCATAACTTGTACCATTTGTATTACGAACGGCTACATAATTGGTTCCTGCAAAAGTAGTGGGCTCTGTAAAACCACCCGTAGGTGCTTTTGCCCAACCATTATAACCAATTACTTTGTAGTTATCGTATTTGGTTTTGTTATTTTCAATGTTATAGGTAAAGTCCGCATTGATAGTCAATCCCTTCACAGGTGTTAATTTTGCAAAAGCAGACATACGTGTGTAGTAATTGTTAGCGTTTGCTTGACCTGATTGTTTCAAATAAGCAATCGTATTACGACCATCATATTGATCTCCATCAATCATAACATAACCGAGTGGCTCAAAATACGAACCCCAACGCAACATATATTGGTAGATATTACGGCGAGCATCAGGATAGGAATAATCTTTTTTGTTCAATTGCATACGTGTACCTATTTGTAACCATTTTGTGATGTTGCTCGTCAAGTTCATGTTGATATTATACTTATCACGTTTGTCAGGATTAAAATTCAAAACACCTTCTTGGTGATCGTAACCAAACGAAAGATAATAGTTGATATGCTCTGATGAACCAGCCACGCTTATGTTGTGGTTTTGTGCAGGACGCCATTTACGGTACATGATACCAAACACGTCCCAATCTGCATAGTATCCTTGGTCATCAAAGTCATCACCGTAAATCATTTCACGATAACCTGCTTTACCACCGTGACGTGCGAGCCAATCGTTTGCTTTATTAAAGAAACCACTCTCAGCAGTCATATAAATACCAAACAACTCGTTATCATTACCAGCACGCGTATTGAATTGATACAAAGCCGCTGCCTGTTGGCTAACTGTTGGATAATCAAACAAATAGGTTGGATTTTGCCACGAGAAGTTATTGCTGTACGTTACCGTAACTTTGTCTTGCTTCTTGGCTCCTTTGGTTTGGATTAACAAAACACCGAAAGCGGCACGCGTACCATAAATAGAGGTCGAAGCAGCATCTTTCAAAACGCTCACCGACTCAATATCGTTCGCATTGAGGTAACTAATATCGTCCATAGGCACTCCGTCCACAACAATCAACGGGTTGGAAACTGCATCGTTCGACAACGTACCCACACCACGAATCTGAATGGTTGGTACTCCATCGATATTACCTGAAGCGTTGGTAATCGTCAAACCCGGAACTGCTCCTTGCAACGCACGAGCAATATCGGTATTGGATTTGGAATCCAATTGTTTGCCAACATCAACCGTTGAAACCGCACCCGTCAAGTTCGCTTTCTTTTGTGTTCCATAACCAACCACTACCACTTCGTCCAAGACCTCAGCATCTTCTCTCAACGTAATAGACATTGTAGCGGAAGCGGGTAACTCAAGGGTTTCATACCCTACAAAAGTAACAAGAATTTTCGCACCTTGTGCAACCGTCAAAGTAAACCTACCGTCTGTATCGGTAATGATACCGTTGCTCGTTCCCTTTTCAACGATATTTGCACCAATGATAGGCTCCGAGTCAGTACCTCGCACAACACCACTGATAGTGAGGCTTTGTGCTTGCATACCAACAACTGTCATTGCTAATAGAGCAAAAATAAACAGTGCTTTTTTAATCATAATAGTGTTTATTTTAAGTTAATAATTTTCATTGCTCTTTACAATATGAGATAAAATCTTCATTTTTGTAAAATCCACTTTACAAAAGTACTACATTTTTTTAACAAAAAAAATAAAATCCGCTATTTTCTCTTAAAATTATGACGGATAATTTTTAGCACAAAATTTTCGAAACTTTTTATTATCTTTGCGAATGTTTAAATTTTGTTATTATGAAATACGCCAAAAATTTTTATTTTATCGTTCTGCTTAGTGTGCTATGTGTAGCGTGTAGCAAACCAGCAAAAATCACCTCCAAAACGGGCGAATTGATTGCTGTGGATAGCACGTGGGACGCACTTGTGGATACTAATTTTACGAACTTATTGGCTCCTTACAAAGAAGCATTTAATGCCGAAATGAATGACACGATTGGCTATGCGTTGGTGGATTTACCCGTTGGTTTACCCGAGTCGCCGATGCTCAATTGGGCGAGTGATGTGTTGCTTGAAACAGCCAAAAAACTCTACAAAAAGCCAGTGGATTGTGCCATCACAAACATTGGTGGAGTTCGCTTTGAATGGTACAAAGGGGCACTGACGATGAAAAATATCTACGAAGTATTTCCGTTTGAAAATCGATTGGTGGTTTTGACCTTGGAAGGCAAAGATATTATCGCTTTATGTGATAGCATCGCCAGACAAGGGGGACAAGGAGTAAGTGGTTTGAGGATGAAAATTGAAAATAAAAAAGCTAAAGATGTAACGCTCAACGGTAAAAAAATCGTTCCAGAAGCCGTTTATACAGTGGCAACAAATGACTATTTGAGTTATGGTAACGATTATTTGACACCTTTGGCAAACTATTTGGAAATATGGGATTCGCAGACGACTATCCGCGATGTTTTCACCAATTATATCAAAGAACATAAAGAAATTAGTGCTAAAACAGACGGCAGAATTGTAGTATTATGAAAAAATTATTCCTCTCGCTTATCGGTTGTATAGGCTTTTATAGTGCGTTTGCTTGCACCAATTTTTTGGTTGGAAAAGACGCAAGTGCAGACGGCTCGACCATCATCAGTTATTCGGCTGATTCGTACACGCAGTACGGTTTTTTACACTTTTCGCCCGCACAAGATTTTCCCAAAGGGGCAAAAAGGCAGGTTTTTGATTGGGAAACGAACCAACCGCTCTGCACCATTGACCAAGTGGAACATACCTACCAAGTAGTGGGAAATATGAACGAACACCAACTCACCATTGGCGAAACAACTTGGGGTGGTCGTGAGGAATTGGAAGATACCCTCAAACAGGGGCTTGATTACGGGAGTTTGATGTATATCGCCTTGGAGCGTTGCAAAACGGCACGCGAAGCCATCACGTGTATTACCTCGTTGGTGGAAAAATATGGCTACTGTAGCGGTGGAGAGACGTTTTCTATTGGTGACCCGAATGAGATTTGGCTATTGGATATGATTGGCAAAGGGGTGGGTAATAAGGGAGCTGTTTGGGTGGCTACACGCATACCTGACGATTGTATTTGTGCACACGCCAACCAAGCCCGTATCACCACCATCGATTTTAAGGATAAAAAGAATTGGCTATACAGCAAAGATGTGGTGAAATTTGCACGCGAGAAGGGCTATTTTAGTGGCAAAGACAGCGAATTTAATTTCGTGGAAGCGTATGCTCCATACGATTATTTGAGTTTGTACGGCTGCGAGGCTCGTGTATGGTACTTCTTCAACCATTTCAGCGATAGCATGGCACAATATAAAAATTATGCTTTTGGCAAGACCTTCAAAACCACTGGTAAAGCGGGAACGCCCATGCCGTTGTACATCAAGCCTAATCGCAAAGTGAGTGTGCAAGATGTCAAAGATTGTATGCGGGACTACTATCAAGGCACCGAATTGGATATAACGCAAAAAGAAGCTGCAGGTCCTTGGAACAGCAAATTACGTTACGGCAAACTGAGTTTCACGGTGGATAGCGTTACGTATTGGTACGAACGCCCCACAGCCACGCAACAAACGGGCTGGTCGTATGTGGCACAGATGCGTAACTATACGAATCCGCTCTGGGGTGGCATTTTTTGGTTCGGGGTAGATGATGCCCAAACGTGCTTGTATGTGCCGATGTACAGTAGCATTACGAAGGTGCCCGAGTGCTTCCGTCAAGGCAATGGCGATATAATTACCTACTCTCCCACGAGTGCGTGGTGGGCTTATAATATCGTTGCCAATTGGGCGTACACGAAATGGAGTGCTATGTTGCCCGACATCGTCAAGGTGCAAAAACAGTGGGAAGAAAAGTTTAATGTGGGTGTAGAAGAGTTGGAGAAATCGCTTGCACAGATGGATTCAGCACAAATCATACAAACACTTACCGATTTTTCAAATTTGCAAGCCGAGAGTTCGACGCAAGCATGGAAAGAGTTGGGCATATTTTTGCTCGTTAAATATTTGGACGGGCAAGAACGCAAAGTAGACGAAAACGGGAAGTTTGAGCGAAATGAATACGGAGAGTGTCTTTATCCCAATCGTCCCGCTTATCCCGAAAAATACTTGCGTACAATCATTCACGAAACCACACAAGAATAAACAATATGAAAAACATTGAGCCACAACAAGTTTTTTCAATTTTTCACGACATCACGCAGGTGCCTCGTCCCAGTAAACACGAGGAACAAATCATCGCGTGGCTCGTAGATTTTGCCCAAAAACACAACTTGGAGTATGAGTTGGACGAGATAAAAAATGTTATCATTCGTAAACCCGCTTCAGTAGGCTATGAGAGCCATTCGGGCGTTATTTTGCAAGCCCACATGGATATGGTGTGCGAAAAAAATGGCGATGTGCAACACGACTTTTTGAAAGACCCCATTGATTACTACATTGATGGCGATTGGATACGGACGCGTGGCACAACGCTTGGAGGCGATAATGGCATTGGAATGGCGTTGGCGTTGGCGATTTTGACCGACAATAACTTGCAACATCCAGCCATAGAAGCCCTTTTTACAGTAGATGAAGAAACGGGGTTAACAGGTGCGGATTGTCTGCAAAAAGGTATCTTGAAAGGCACCAAACTCATCAATTTGGACAGCGAGGACGATGGGCAGATTTTCGTTGGTTGTTCGGGGGGCATAGATACGCTCGGCAAGATTGAATACACGCCTATCCAGACGACTACCATTCCACAACAACTGTTTGCGGTTGAAATTAAAGTGAGCAACCTACAAGGGGGACATTCGGGCAGTGATATAGACAAAAATAGGGCGAATGCGAACAAACTGCTGGCTCATTTTCTCTTTAATGTGTCGCAAAAAACGGACATTTGGATAAACGCTTTCAATGGTGGCAATTTACGCAATGCGATTGCACGCGAGGCAAATGTAACTTTCTGTGTTTCAGCGGATTACAAAGATTCTTTGGCAGCAGATTTTAATATCTACACAGCGGAGGTAGAAAAAGTGTATGCAGGTGTAGAAAAAGACATCAAATGGTCTATTGGTAGCGTCGAAATGCCTGCGGTTGTTATGCCAAAAGAGGTTGGAAATAAGTTGATTTATGCCTTATGCACTTGTCCGCACGGTGTGCAAAAAATGTCTGCAGAGTTGGAAAATTTGGTGCAAACGTCCACCAATCTTGCCAGCACCAAGACCTACGAAAAAGACGGTAAAAACTGCATTGAAATCACCACGAGCCAGCGTTCTTCGGTGGAAATTGAAAAACATCTCATCAAAGACGAAGTGGCTTGTACATTGCTTCTGGCAGGTGCAGAGGTTACGTATAGCGATGGTTACCCGGGTTGGCAACCCAATATGCAATCCGAATTGCTGAAATTGACGAAGGACGCATACCTTGAGTTATTCCAAGAAGAACCCACTGTTTTAGCCATTCATGCAGGGTTGGAGTGCGGGTTGTTTTTGGCGAAATATCCGAACTTGGATATGGTGAGTATCGGACCACAGATGTACGACGTGCATTCGCCTTCGGAGCGTCTGAGCATCTCGTCAACGAAAAAATGTTATTATTGGTTAATTAAAATACTGTCAAAATGTTAAAAAGAAACCTTATTTGTTTCATATTATTATGTGTCGTGCTTTCTGTGTCGGCACAAGTGAAACGCCCTGACTACGAAAATTACATCGAAAAATGGAGTCAAACGGCTTTGGAACAGCAAAAAGCCCACAAGATTCCCGCATATATCACCATCGCACAAGGTTTATTGGAGAGTGGAGCGGGCAAAAGTGAGTTAGCAACCCAAGCCAACAACCACTTTGGAATTAAATGCCACGAATGGTTGGGTTCAACCTACCACGTGGACGATGACAAGCCTAACGAATGCTTCCGCAAATACGAAAAAGCCTCGGAGTCTTTCACCGACCACTCACTTTTTTTGCAACGTTCGCGTTATAGTTCACTTTTTGCCTTGGAGATGAGCGACTACAAAGGCTGGGCTACCGGACTTTCCAAATGTGGCTACGCAACCGACCCGCAATATGCCAACAAACTCATTAAAATCATTGAGGATTATGGATTGTTAAGTTTGATGGACAAAAGTCTTGTGATAGAAAACCAATTTGGTGAAGAAATTACGGTGGTTGCATTGCCAAAACTCATCGCCAATAAGCATTTACCAGGCATACAGATTTTTCATCAATTTAATAGAAGGAAACGTGGAACGCGTTATGTGGTTGCAAAAGAGGGAGATACGTTTGCACGTTTGGCATTTTTGGCGAACATGAACGAAAAAACGTTGCGGCGGTACAACAATGCTAAAAACGGACGAGCTCCCCAAGCAGGCGAAAAGATATATTTCTTTTATAACAAGGAACAAGCAAACAAAAAAATAGAGGATTCTAAACAGACCGATTCGCAGACAGAAAATAGTTAAAAGGAAGGTTTGGCGTAATCATGGCGAACGCTTAGGAATATGTCCAAAGGTTAATTAGCAACGATTTTTATGGAACGCAAAGAGCCGAAATTAGTAAATGAATTTGTGTTTGATTTCTTGCGAGAAACCGAATTGTTGCAACCGTTTTTGGAACATCAAATCGTTAATTTTTGGACAGAAGTGGTCGGAAAATATGCCACTAAATACTCGGACGATTTAAAGGTTAAACAAGGTGTTTTGCATGTTCGGATAACCAATTCGGCACTCAAAAACGAGATTTTTAATATGCGATACGAACTTGTAAAAAAATTGAATGATAAAGTTGGCTGCAAAGTGATAAACGATATACGCTTACTTTAAACTATTGTAAATCAACAAAATGATATATCCTAACAACATAGAAAAAAAAATAGATTTTGACATCATCCGACAATATCTTTTAGACCATTGCCAATCGATTTTTGGGAAGGAACAAGTGGAAAAAATGCAGTGGCAAAACGATTACAAAGCGATTGTAGCCCTGCTGGAACAAACCAACGAGATGTTGCATATTTTGCAAGATTCTTCGCTTTCTTTTCCGCGTGGCGAGATATATGATTTGCGGGAAGTGATGGCAAAAATTCGGCTTGAAGGGTCGTATTTGACCGAAGAAGAATGCTTCCAACTCCGCAAAACGCTACAAATTACACATGATTTAGCACTTTTTATTCGTTCCATCAGTGGCGAACTTTTCCCACAAATGCACGCTTTGTTGCTCGAAAATTCGTTGGATTTCATCGCCCCGATTCTCAAACAGATTGACAAAATTTTAGATAAATACGGCAACATTGCCGATAATGCTTCGGTGGACTTGGCACGTATTCGTCGCGAGATGCAACAGGCAAAAAATAGCGTTGAAAGGACGTTGATTTCTATCCTCAAACAAGCCATCACAGACGGTTTTGTGGATAAAGAAACGACTCCGACTTTGCGTGAAGGACGTTTGGTTTTGCCAATTCCACCTGCCTACAAACGCAAAATCAACGGTATCGTACACGACGAATCGGCAACGGGCAAGACGGTTTTTGTGGAGCCACAACAAGTGGTCGAAATAAACAATCGGCTTCGTGAGTTGCAAAGTGAAGAGCAACGCGAGAAAATTCGCATTTTGACGGAGTTAACCAACACTTTGCGACCCAATCGGCAGGATATTTTGAACACCAACCTCTTTTTGGGAACGATTGATTTTTTGTACGCCAAAGCCCAGTTAGCCATACAACTGAACGCCATCGCACCGATTATCCAACGCGAACCGATTATTGATTGGCGAAATGCAAGGCACCCTATCCTATTTATGAACTACCAGCAATCTGGCAAAATAGTCGTGCCACTCAACATCCGTTTGGGGACATCGCAACAAAATAACACGCGAATTTTGGTGATTTCGGGACCCAATGCGGGTGGAAAAAGCGTGTGCCTCAAAACCGTAGCCTTGCTGCAATATATGTTGCAGTGCGGTTTGTTGGTGCCTTTGCACGAGAGTAGCACGATGGGGATTTTTGAAAATCTGCTCATTGACATTGGCGATGAACAGTCTATCAACGACGATTTGAGCACTTACTCTTCGCACCTCAAAAATATGCGACAGTTTCTGAAAATTGCCAACAACAAGTCCTTGATTTTGATTGACGAGTTTGGAAGTGGCACTGAACCGTCTATTGGTGGGGCTATTGCGGAGGTCGTTCTCAAAAAATTAAACGAACAAAACACGTTTGGGGTCATCACAACCCACTACACGAATTTGAAACATTTTGCCCAAATAACTCCCAAGGTGGTCAACGGTGCGATGCTGTACGATAAAAGCGTGATGAAGCCACTTTTCCAGCTCAGCATCGGCGTGGCAGGCAGTAGTTATGCCATCGAAATCGCCAAACAAATCGGCTTATCCAACGACATTATTGAGCAAGTTACGCAATTAGTGGGCTCTGACCACATCAATTACGACCAATACCTCAACGATATTGCACGCGACAAACATTACTGGGAAAACAAACGTCAGCAGATAAAAGAGCAAGAAAAACGCTTGGAAGAGAAAGAAAAGTACTACGAAAAAGAAATAAGCGAGTTACGCAAAAAACAAAAAGAAATCATCAAAGAAGCCAACGAACAAGCCACTAAAATCCTGCAAGAAAGCAATGCGACCATCGAACGAACCATCCGCGAAATAAAAGAGACCAAAGCCCAAAAAGAAACGACCCAAAAAGCACGGCAAAAAGTAGAAAAATTGAAGGAACAAATCCACAACGAAATCGTCCAAGAGACGGCACCCAAAGACAAGAAAACGTCTAAAAAAGCGGTTTTCAAGGATTTTAGAGACTTAAAAGCGTTGTCTGCCAATCCAAATAAAGAAGAAAAATCGTCTTTGCGGGTTTCTTCGACACTTTCTTCTTCCACGATTTTAGCTTCTGCAATCAACCTCTCGCCCTCGTTGGACATCCGAGGCATGCGTGCTGACGAAGCCACAAACGAGATTATGAATTACGTGGACGAGGCGATTATGGTCGGAATGGACACGGTAACGATCCTGCACGGGACAGGTACGGGGGCTTTGAAGCAAATCGTCCGCGATTATTTGCGGGAAAAAAATAAAATTATGTACAAACGCTCGCAAGGGAGTATGCTTTTTCACGACGGCGACCCCAACACGGGTGGTGCTGGTTTAACCATTATAGAATTTAAATACAACAAATAGATGAAAAGATGCCTTTTTTTGTTTCTGATTCTTGCCAATGTGCTGAACGCTTGGAGCAAAGACACGTTGCAGTCGGGGTTTGGTGTCCAACGCTATTCCATTAAGGCGAATGTGGAGTATGGCTACAACTACACCTACAATTCGTATGCAAACTTTTCGGGCATTGCAACCATTCCGTTTAGTCCGCATTTTGAGATGGAAGGTCGGTTGCAGTTATCCACAGCCAATTTTTACGTGGGAGGCTTTGTTTTACGGCCTAAAATCCCATTCAAAGTAGGCGAATTATTTTTTGAAACACGAGCACAATATAAACTATTGGCACGCAACAAGATACACGAGACCTGTGCGGGATTGAGTTTGGGATACAGAATGGATTACGTCAGTGCTCAATTAGGGGCTTTTACGCGTGTTTTTACGCCCTTTAATCACGATATGAACGAAGGGTACGGTTTTACAAGTGAGGTCTATAATATCTTTTGGCGTTTGGAAGTGTTTGCTCGCCCACAACGGAATAAATGGAACGTATCAGCGAGTATAGCCAACAATAACGACTTCCAAATTGAACGCATGTGGCAACCTATTTTTAACGTGGGTGGCCGATATGATATTGACGATAAATGGCGTGTACATGCCGACATTGAGTTCAAACCAACGGGTATGTTCCACCTCAACGCCTCTTTTTACAGCGTCATAACCAAAGTGGGTTTTACGTATTTTTTATAAACACTTAAATCAGACGAAAATGAAAAAAATAACATACATCATCCTCACCGTTTGTCTGTTGACAGGCTGTACAAAAGGAAATTTCGATTGGGCTGGCATGTGGAACGGACAAAGTCCATATACCAATGTGCGATTTGACCATTCAATGGAGTACAATCAGACGCACCCCTTCAAGACGATTCCAGTGTCGCAAAATAATTACCGCATTTATGTTTGTACCGATACGCATATCGACTCCACGAACCGCAATTTGACTAAGTTTGTGAACCTATACCACCACGACCCGAATTGTCCGATTGCTATTCACTTGGGCGATATGGTCAATGCAGACGGGAACTACCCCAAGATGATAGAGGCGTGGTATGCAGACGACCGCACGGACAAATCCAAATGGGACACGCTCTTCCCTGTCGTTGGCAACCACGATATTTACTACGGACAATGGACAGAGTATCGTAAATACTTCGGGACAGCGACCTATTGGTTTGATACGCAAGGTCCATCGGGCGAAAAATTAGATTTGTTTATCGTTTTTGATTCCAGCAATGGCACGCTACAAACCAAACAAATGAAATGGCTCAAAAACGTGCTACAAACCAAGTCCAAAGAGGGTTATCGCCATATCATTGCCGTAACGCATACCAACCTCTTTTTCCCCTACTCGGCACACGGTTCGGGGGCGAATGCGGGTTTCGCTTTGGAAGAAACGTACGAGATTGCGGATTTATTGGCAAAAAACAAAATCGAAATGTACTGGTGTGGACACGAACACGCACGCGAACTCTACAAATTTAACGGCATTGAATTTATCACCGTCAGCACCTTGCAAGACCCCGTAAGTCCCGCTTATTACATGGTTGTGGAGATGGGAGAAAACATTTCGTACCATTTTGAAAAAATATAAAACACGGTCTAAAACCGATTAAAAAAGGAATAAAAACATCTAAAATAAATCATTATGAATGTACAAGAATTTATAAATAACAACTTTGAACGGTTCGTAGAAGAATGGCAAAGTTTGATTCAAATTCCGAGTGTCAGTTGCCAAAGTGAACACAAAGAAGATATGGTTGCGTGTGCAAAACGTTGGAAAGAGTTACTCTTGCAAGCCGGTGTCCAAAAGGCAGAAGTGATGCAAAGCAAAGGCAATCCCATCGTTTTTGCGGAATATAAATGCCCGCAACCCACCGCTGAAACCAAAACCGTTTTAGTGTATGGTCATTACGATGTGATGCCCGCAGAGCCGCTCAACGAGTGGAAAACCGACCCTTGGAAAGCCGAAATACGCGACAACAAACTCTATGCACGCGGTGCCGATGATGACAAAGGGCAAACGATGATACAAGTAAAAGCGTTTGAGTACTTGGTGAAAGAGGAAAAATTGCAGCACAACGTCAAATTTATTATTGAGGGCGAGGAGGAAATCGGCAGTCCAAGTTTGGAGGAGTTTATGACCAAACACAAGGATTTGTTGCAGGCAGATGTGATTTTGGTGAGCGACACGTCCATGATTGGCAAACAAACGCCTTCGCTCACGACAGGTTTGCGTGGGTTGGCGTATTGGCAGATCGAAGTCGATGGTCCCAATCGCGACTTGCACAGCGGACATTTTGGAGGTGCTATCAAAAATCCCATCAATGCTCTTTGCGAGATGTTGGCTAAAATAGTGGACGAAAACGGTCGCATTACCATTCCTCATTTTTATGACAAAGTGTTGCCGATTCCCCAACAGGAACGCGAAATGATAACGCAAATCCCGTTCGACTTGGACGCTTACAAACAAGCCATTGGCATTGAATATGTCTATGGCGAGCAGGGTTTTTCCACCTTGGAGCGTAACTCGTGCCGTCCCTCGTTTGACATTTGTGGTATCTGGGGAGGTTACACGCAGGAAGGTAGCAAAACCGTTTTGCCGAGCAAAGCCTTTGCCAAAGTGTCTTGTCGCTTGGTTGCCAATCAAAAGCACGAGGAGATTTCGCAACTATTCATGGACTATATCCGCTCCATTGCTCCGAAGGGTGTGAAGGTTTCCATCACGCCTATGCACGGGGGCGAAGCGTATATCTGTCCGATGGAACACCCCGCTTATAAAGCCGCTGAAAAGGGCTTTGAAAAAGCGTTTGGCAAGAAGCCACTCTCGGCACGCCGTGGAGGTAGTATTGCCGTGATTCCGCTCTTTGAAAAGGTGCTGGGGATTAAAAGTATCTTGATGGGCTTTGGTTTGGAAGAAAATGCTATCCACTCGCCCAACGAATCGATGGATTTGGAGGTTTGGAAAAAAGGCATCGTGGCTGTCAGTGAGTTTTATGAGCAGTATTAACGAATGAATTTTTACCTTGCGTTTTCGTTTTTGAAGCATGCCCTCACCGCACATAATCGCAGAGGGCATGGCATTCATTCGCCCCACTTATTTCGGTTGGTGAACGACGTCTTGCCCAGTAAAAATCCGTACTATTGCTTTGAAAAAATTGAACCCATACGCCAAAAACTGCTCACCAACCAACAAGTCATCGAGATGCATGATTTGGGGACGAAAGGCAAAAAAAATCCTCGTTATAATGTTGTCATCCAATCCGTTGCAAAAAATACGCTGATGCCTCCGCAGGAAGCCCAACAGATTTTTCGTTTGTTGGTTTCGTTGGAAAAGCCGTGCGTTTGTGTCGAATTAGGTACAAGTTTGGGCATCACGACGGCTTATCTCGCTGCTGCAAACAGCAAAAACAAGATTTACACCTTCGAGGGAGCCGAAAAAATCGCCGATATTGCGTCGGAAATGTGGCAAAAACTAAACCTGCACAACATTGAACTCATTCGCGGCAACATCAACGAGACGCTTCCGCAGGTTTTGAACCAACTCAAAACGCCCATTGATTTCGCTATTTTAGACGCCAATCACACGTTTGAAGCCACTATGCAGTACTTCGAACACATAACGCACCATATTCATCAAAAGACGATTGTGCTTGTGGACGACATTCACGCCTCGGGCGAGATGTACAGAGCGTGGAAGCAGATTTGCCAACATGCTCTCGTTACGGCAACGGTGGATATGTTCGCTTTCGGGCTGGTTTTCTTCGATTCGCACTACATAAAACAGGAATTTATTTGCTGATTGTAAGCGGTTGTAAATACGATTTATTTAGTCGCGAAAAAGAAAAATCTTCAATTTACGTAAAACAAATCTGCGATTTTGCCTAAAAATAAGAACTAATAGGTGTCAATCTACCAACCATTAGACGATTTTATCAATAAGATGCTGCCTAAATATGTACGGGTCTTTAATGAACGATTCTGCAGCTATACTGCCACCAGTACCATATAATACGATAGTACCGAAGTTCAACGCTCTTCCAAGTATTGATTGTTTTACGGCACAAGATTCCAACTTATCGTATCGGAATTCTTTAACATTACGCGACAAGATACCTTTCTTCAAGACAATTCTTTTATTTGTCACAACAAATTCCCGACAATAGTTGTTTAGCATCCTAAACAGCGGGGTTAGCAATAACAAACAAAAAATTATTTCTAAAATGCCTGATGAGCCATAATTATTGTTCACAAATTGACTAACTGTTATCAAGTTTAAGTTGATTACAGCCATGATAATAACAATCACCGAAACTATGACCCCAGAATTCTGAGCTTTAGCAATAATGCTCTCATCGTTTTTGAGATACTCTTTCACAAACTTTGATTTCTTTGCCCCAATCATTAATATTAGAACAATAATGTCAGCCAAAATAATAAAAATTGCCATTTTTTTGTTTTTAGTTTGCTCTCCCGTGTCTCGTTGAGCAGTTTTTATCGAATAAGAAGCGTGGCACCGTATGCCGCTCCACCCATGAGAGGTAGTGAGATTACCTTAAACCGAGAAGATGCAAACTGTCCACGCGTACATACGCGAACCTTTACACTTGTTCCTGCGGTTTGATGAATTTCTCACGTTCCTCATGTGCAAGAAACGAGCATAACGCTTCGTTGATTTCCTTTTGAAATCAGTGCAAAAATACATTTTATTTTTTAACTAACAAGAAAAAAGTACATATCCCACTTCGACGTTCAAAATGCAGATTTTGTTTTTTTTGTATTTTTTCAAAAATTTACTTACCTTCGTTTCCCGTATTTCAGACTGAAAATGCAATGAAAATCGGTTTTGATAACGGGAAATATCTTAAAATCCAATCGGAGCACATCAAGGAGCGTATCGCTCAATTTGGAGACAAACTCTACTTGGAATTTGGTGGAAAGTTGTACGATGACTTCCACGCAAGTCGTGTCTTGCCTGGCTTTCAGCCCGATAGTAAGTTGCGTATGCTCACGCAGTTGCAGGACGATGCCGAGATTGTCATCGTTATCAACGCCGAAGATATTGAAAAAGGCAAGGTGCGAGGCGATTCAGGGCTCACGTATGCCGATGAAGTGCTACGGCTGCGGGATATTTTTGTGGAACGAGGCTTTTTGGTCAACGGAGTGGCGATAACGCACTACCAAGAGCAACCCAAAGCGATGGTTTATCGGCAACAGTTGGATGAGTTAGGCATCAAGGCATATTGTCTCCATAAAATTGAAAAATACCCGATTAACGTTGATTTTATCAACTCACCAGACGGTTTTGGCAAAAATGATTACATCCCAACCACTCGTCCGTTGGTGATTGCAACTGCACCGGGTCCTGGTAGTGGCAAGATGACGACCTGTTTAAGCCAACTGTACCAAGAACACGAACGCGGAATCAAAGCGGGTTATGCCAAGTTTGAGACCTTCCCTATTTGGAATTTGCCCCTTGAGCACCCCATCAATATCGCTTACGAAGCCGCTACGGTTGACCTGAACGATAAGAATATGATTGACCCATTTCACCTCAAAGCGTACAATAAGACGGTTGTGAATTACAACCGCGACATCGAATTGTTTCCTATTTTAGACGCTATTTTCAAGGATATTTATGGCGAAAATCCGTACAAGTCGCCTACCGATATGGGGGTGAATATGGTCGGGTTCTGTATCTCTGACGACGCGGTGTGTTGCGAAGCATCCAAAGAAGAGATTAAACGCCGTTATGGTACGATTTTGGAGAATTTTAACAACGGCAAAGCCACCCAACGCGAATTCGATAAAATCACTTCATTGTTAGATAAAGCGGGGATTAGGGTGTGAGAAAACCATCCCATTTCTGCCATGATTCGTATGACGGAATACGTTAATTGGTATTTTACGCCTGATGCACCGTAATTTGCGGGAACGGGAAACTAATGCCTTCGTTATTAAACGTCTTGTAAATCAACTCGTTAATTTCAAAACGCACATTCCAATAGTCGTCATTATTCACCCACGCACGAGCCAACACGTTCACCGAACTATCCGCCATCTCTTGCAGATACACCACAGGAGCCGGGTCGGACAAGATGCGTTTGTCGGCCTTCAATAAACCGTCCACAATCGTGCGTACACGGTCCATATCCTCGTCATATTCAACCCCAATAACCCACTCTATTCGCCGAGTAGGCGTTTGCGTATAGTTGATGATGTTACCGCTACTCAACGCTCCGTTGGGGATGTAAATCTGCTTGCCGTCTGCCGTGAGCAAAATCGTGTGAAAAATCTGTATCGCCACCACCGAACCTGCCGTCCCTTGCGTCTCAATCCAATCGCCTACCTTGTAGGGCTTGAGAAAAAGTATGACGATACCCCCTGCAAAGTTCTGCAAGTTGCCACTCAGAGCCATACCTATCGCCACACCAAACGAGGCTAACAGAGCCGCAAAACTCGTGGTGTTGATACCCAACGCACCAATCACTGCCACGATAAGCAAGACTTGCATCATAATGTTCACAAAACTCTTGATAAACGTCTGCAAACTCACTTCTATCTTGCGTTTCTCCATGAATCTAGCAACCAAATGATTGACCATTTTCACAAGGTAACGACCGACAATAAATATCGCAAGTGCCACCAAGATATGACGCCCAACATCTAATCCCCAATCGATAAGTTGCTTAAAAATCTGGTCTAAATGTACATTGGAAGACGTCAGTTGCTGTGCCATATCGGTTATGGCTTCTGTTACGTCTGTTGGGACTTTCTGCATTTGCTCCACTGTAGCAGTGTCTTGTTCCAAAATCTTTTCGTTTGCCTGACTGGTTGCAAAAAATGTTTGAATAAATGTTGCCATGGGTTTTGTTGATTACAATGTTGCACAAAGGTACATTTTTCAAAAATAACTGCAAAAAATCTTCGTTTTAAAGCAAGATAAACAACCTACTATTCTTTTACTTTTCCTTTTTCTTCCAAAAATTATAACCCACACGAATTGATGGCTCAAAATACTTGGTTTCTTCTGCTAACGAAACACCATACACAATTTCGCCCATCACGTACCAGCGATTGGCAAACATACGCCCGAAGCGGATTTCAAAAGGCAAAAATAAATCCATATCCACCAATCCCATGCCCACAAACGGACTAACACCAATCAAAAAAGGTTGCTTTTTCAGGTCGCCCACTTGTGCCAACACGCCTGCTGAGAGTTTCAAAATCGAGAAATTAGCATCGTATTGATTGTAAGGATGAAAAGCCCGCAAGAAGCCACCTCCTGCACTCACATAAGCTCCCAAACCAAACTTGTCAGTAATCGGATGGGCGTAATCATACCCCACTTGCACGTGTACGCCACCTGCTTCCAAATCGTAAAATTCCAACGGAACGCCCATACCCACACTGAGACCTTTGAGAAAAGTGCGTTGAGCCGCTACAGTCGTATCTTTTGGCGGATTAGTTGCGTTATTTTGTGCCGAAACAAGAGCCGTATCGCTCTGTGCCCAAGCCACCAAATGACAACTCCAAATCAGCGTAAATAAAAATATCTTTTTCATAGTTAATTCGTTATTATTCAATAAGTTCCTTGTGATTTTTTAGGATAGTTTTTGCCGTCCCCACTTTATTGTCAAATTCAAACATTGACATCGCATACCACCCCTCGTAATCGGGTGCCCAATAGCGAATCCCCTCTATTCCATTCTTTTTCCCAAAATCAATCACGTCAGCATAAACATCGGCTTGCCCTTGTTGGTTTTTGGGATAACCTTTCAGTTGAAGGTTCCAACCCGCAAAATCGCCTTCCATCTTGCCCGAAGGGTACGCAAACTCGCCGATAAAAACAGGCAAATCACATTTTCGATTGACACGCGTAACGGTTTTGGTGAGGATTTTTTTGCGGTTGAGCGACATGGATGGAGCACTCGGATAGTAACTGATGCCCGCTGTTTCCATATCGTAGCCGTACTTTTTCATCGTGTTGAAATACGAAGCCGTGCAACGTGCCGTGAAGACAACGGTTGCCACATGTGTGGAAAACTTCACCTCCGACTCTTTTATCCCGTGTTTTTTACAAGCACTTAATATTCCTCTTTTCACTGCCGCAAACGCTTTCGCATCGTGCTGCCAAACGTGCTTTTTGAGCCACCAAACACCGAACACAGGAGCCAAAAATTTTTTAATCGTTGATGACTTGCCGAGTTTTTTATCCACCGCTGTTTCCAAGCCCATACTGATGCCCGCAAACCCAAAATTCGCCTCGTTCCCCAAATTCCAATTCTTCACCGTACAGCCCGTGCTAAGAATCGAATCGGCAACCATCTCGCCGTACGCTTCCAGCACCGTACAAATCTCGCCGAGCGTCAGTTGCGACCATTTTTTGCCTCGTTGCAATTTGTAAATTTCGGGATACTCATCAAACCTCGGGGCTTGCTGTTGATCCATGTCCATATAGGTGTAAGCACACATGATTTCGGGGTTGATGGGGATATTCAAATCTGCTGCAATTTTGCACAACTGCATGGCTTGGTCAAAGGTGTGTACGTTGGCGTTCGGGTCTTTCTTGCCATCAGTAATATCTTCGGCTGTTACGTGGCGTTTGGTGGCAATGCGTACATACATTTCGGTCGAGCCGAGGTCGCGGTAGATTTGTTGCAGTTCTTGGGGCGTTGAAGCGGTCTTGTCGCCCACTTTGAACGTATATCCTTGCTCAAACTGCCGTAACGAAAACGGACTCAACGAGAGAGCAACACGAAAATCGTTGTTGGTTGCACCCAAAGACGCTATATCGTTATTGTATAATTCCGTAAGTTTCAAAGTTATCGTTTCGGACGAATCTTGCGTTTGCAGGATAGGTTGGGTCATCATTTTTTGCCCATTGACCGTGGCATAGCCGACGTATTCCATTTGGTCGCCAAAGTGTTG
>JAEEGL015468626.1_pt1 | contig 18228 bp, 16 predicted proteins | sample 9134231 | NCBI WGS metagenome assembly JAEEGL01 (sample SAMN16246548, study PRJNA631951) | gut metagenome | biome: gut microbiome; feature: rumen; material: fiber-attached | host: Bos | place: Iran: Karaj | collected 2018-10 | reverse complement strand
CGTTCTTGCACAGGCAATGATCAATGCCGGCATGAAGAACCTGGCAGCAGGCGCTAACCCCATCATCCTGAGAAAGGGTATGAAGAAGGCTACTGACTGTGCAGTAGAAGCCATTGCAAAGATGAGCCAGAAAGTAAACGGCAAGAACCACATCGCAAGAGTTGCCGCCATCTCCGCAGGGGATGACGAGGTTGGTCAGCTCGTTGCAGACGCAATGGAGAAGGTTTCCGGAGACGGCGTCATCACCATCGAGGAGTCCAAGACCAGGCAGACCGAGCTGGATCTCGTGGAAGGCATGCAGTTCGACAGAGGTTACATTTCCGCATACATGGCTAGTGACATGGATAAGATGGAGGCAGTTCTTGACAATCCTTACATCCTGATCACCGACAAGAAGATTTCCAACATTCAGGAGATTCTGCCCCTGCTTGAGCAGATCGTGCAGTCCGGCGCGAAGCTCCTGATCATCGCTGAGGACGTAGAGGGCGAGGCATTGACCACCCTGATCGTAAATAAGCTGCGCGGAACCTTTAACGTAGTAGCCGTTAAGGCACCTGGCTATGGCGACAGAAGAAAGGCCATGCTGGAGGACATCGCGATCCTGACCGGCGGTACCGTGATCAGCTCCGAGCTTGGTTACGAGCTCAAGGATGCCACCCTGGATCAGCTGGGCCACGCTAAGAGCGTTAAGGTTCAGAAGGAGAACACCGTCATTGTTGACGGCGAAGGCGACAAGGAAGCCATCAAGGCCCGCATCGCTCAGATCAAGAACCAGATCGAGGAGACCACCTCTGACTTCGACAGAGAAAAGCTTCAGGAGAGACTTGCAAAGCTTGCCGGCGGCGTGGCAGTGATCCGCGTAGGCGCGGCAACCGAGACCGAAATGAAGGAAGCTAAGCTCCGCATGGAAGATGCACTTGCTGCCACGAGAGCAGCCGTTGAAGAAGGCATCATTTGCGGCGGCGGTTCCGCATACATTCACGCATCCAAGGAAGTTGCCAAGATGGCTGAGACCTTGGAGGGCGATGAGAAGACTGGCGCAGGCATCGTAATGAAGGCTCTGGAAGCGCCTCTGTTCTACATCGCCGCAAACGCCGGACTGGAAGGAAGCGTGATCATCAATAAGGTTCGCGAGTCCGAGGTTGGCGTTGGCTTTGACGCACTGAAAGAAGAATACGTTAACATGGTAGAAGCAGGCATCCTGGATCCCGCAAAGGTTACCAGAAGCGCCCTGCAGAACGCTACCAGCGTTGCAAGCACGCTGCTCACCACCGAGAGCGTTGTTGCAAACATCAAGGAAGATGCTCCCGCAATGCCTGCAGGTGCCGGCATGGGAATGGGGATGTAACTCCACTAATAGAAAAACAAGCGAGCTCCCTCGTAAAGAGGGAGCTCATTTTTTTCTGGAGGCGCCATGAATAAAAGCGTCTCTTTTTTTATCGATTGACGGGGAGGGAAAAGTGGATCAAAAGGAATTTGAAAAACTATACGCGGAGCATGCCCAAAAACTGCGAAGATACCTCCGAGGAAAAATCCGGGAGGAGGAAGTGGAGGACGTGCTTCAGGAAGTGTTTTTCCTGGCGTGGAAAAAGAGGGAGCTGCTGCGAGACTGCGAGAATCCGGCAGGATGGTTGTTTAACGTTACGAAGTATAAGATCCTGGAGAACAGACGGGGATGCATGGATTTCGGGATCTGCGTGGAAGAAAAGGAATGGGAACGATTTGGCGGCAAGGAGGATTGGATGGATGCACAGAGTATGACGGAATGGAGAATGCTTTTTGAACAATATCTGGATGCGAGGGAGCACAGGATCATACAGTCGGTCTGCGTGGAAGGGCGGAGTCTTGCGGAGACGGCGCGAAGGGAAGAAATGTCGAAGGAAAGCCTTCGCAGGCATTTCCAAAAGGCGTTGGCGAAGTTGAGAAAAATCATGGCACAACAGGTAATACAATAGGCCAAAAACGAATTTGTTGTATTCCCAAAATTATGTGCCATATAATAATATATGGGTCATTTATAGTACGTAAGGAATGGAAAACATAGGAAAATCATGACGCCATGGATCATGATGAAGGGAAGAAGGGAGTCAAGTCAAAAAAGAGAAAAGTCAAAAAGAAAAGGGGGAGCCGCATGAAAAGGATTACGTTTGGGGAAAGAGTGATCGCGTCGGCAGGATACGATGCACTGTGTGCGATTTTGGAGCTGGAATTTACCCGTACGGGACAGGTCAGCCAGTTTTATGACGTGGCTGAAGACGTTTGGTACGAGTTTAAAAATGCAGATTTTCCGGACCGCTATTTTCAAAGACGGATCCGTGGGAGATATCCAGAGCGGAGATTATAAATTTTTTCTTTTTTCTCTTTCCCAAAAAAGAGGAATATGCTATACTATCATTTGTGAGATTATGGGTTTTGGGACAAAACCCGCATTTTGATGCCAAGATATGAGGATTGCGTTATGGATCAGGAAAAGCAGGCCACGTCTGCAGAGAGACAAAAGCGCGTCCAGCGGCTGAAAAAGATGATCATCCTAAGCATTGTGATCGGAATCTTGGTCCCATGGGTGGCTTGTGCCATTTTATTCGCGTTTGTTTTCGGCATGCATCAGCAGTGGAAGGATGCCAACCGGCATTTGGATGCACTGACGCAGACCGTTGACGAACAAGGAAAAAAGCTAGAGGAACTGAGTCGCATCCTGCAGGAAGAATTTTCTAACCGTCAAAAGCTTCAAGACGAGACGGAGAAAAGACTTGAACTGTTGGAAGCCGCCGAGGCAAAGGAAGAGGAGCAGGCTCTTCTTCCGGAGGAGCCCAAGGCGGACAACCGTCACAAAGTGTATCTTACGTTTGATGACGGTCCAAGCATCTATACCAATGAAATACTGGACATACTAAAGAAGTACGACGTGAAGGCAACCTTCTTCGTTTTGGGGAAGGAGAGCGAGGAAGCGCAGCAGGCCATGAAGCGTATCGTGGAGGAAGGACATTCCCTGGGAATGCATTCCTACACGCATGAGTATGACAAGATCTATGCTTCCAAGGAAGCCTTCGGTAATGACGTTGAGAGAATCAGGGATTATCTTTTTCAAGTGACGGGTGTTGAGAGCCATCTCTACCGGTTCCCCGGGGGGAGCTCAAACACCGTTACGAACGTGGACGTACATGAATTTATTGAATATTTGAAGGAAAGCGATACGGTATATTTTGATTGGAACGTATCGTCGGGCGATGCCGCGCAGGTCAGCCTTTCGGCGGAGACCATACTTAGAAATGCAACGGCAGGGATCGAAACGAGACCCACGTCCGTCATATTATTTCACGACATGGCGAGCCGCCGGACTACGGTGGACGCCCTGCCCATGGTGATCGAGAAGCTTCTTGCCATGGACAACGTGGAAATTCTCCCAATCACGGAGGACACGGAGCTGATCCAGCACGTGAAGCCGCGGGAGAATCCCCAAAGACAGAAATGACAAGCACTGTATGCAGAATAACGGGAGGTAAGAAAAATGGGTTTTTTCTCTGATCTGAAGGAGGATCTGAATCAGGCCGTCAATGAGCTTTTGCCCGACGGCGCGAAAGAGGAACCGAAGGAAGAGGTTTCCGAAGAAGATGCTACCCTGAAGGAACTCGAAGAGTTAGAAGCCATGCTTCATAACATTGACGAGATCCAGGAAGAGGAGGCGGCGAGAATCGCTGAGGAAGAAGCGCAGATGCAAAAGGAGACGGAGATCGCTCCCGGCGCCGTTGCGGAGGAATCCGTTGCGGAGGTCTTCACGGAACTTGAGAAGGAGCTTCCGGCAGAACCCGAAAAGGAGCTTCCGGCGGAACCTGAGAAAGAAGAAGGCATGCAGATCTCCCTGGCAGATTTCATGGTCATGGAAGAGGTAAAACCGGAACCGAAGAAGGAGCCGGCGAAGATCGTATGGCCGGATGAATCGCCCAAGGCAGCGCCTGCCGCAAGCGAGGCAAAAGAGCCCGCAGATGAAAAGCCTGCGGAAGAAAAGCCTGCAGAAGAAAAGCAATATCAGCAATCCGGAGGAATGGAAATGGAAACCAAGGCAATTGACAAGAGTTGGATCTTAGATTTATCAAACATGGAAGAGATGGAAGAGACCGCAGTGATCACTGCGGGAATGAGAGTTAAGGGCGACATTCTCTCAAATGGATCGGCCGACGTATTCGGAGAGGTTTACGGCAACGTCCAGGTGAAGGGCAAGCTCAACGTGACCGGCAAGATCTCCGGCAACTCCAAGGCAGCTGACATCCTTGCGGATGCGGCAAAGATCAACGGCGACGTGATCAGCGACGGAGAAGTAAAGATCGGCGTTGGCAGCGTGGTGGTCGGCAACGTGGAAGCCACCGATGCGGTGATCGCAGGTGCAGTCAAGGGAACCATCGACGTAAAGGGCCCCGTGATCATTGACGCGACGGCAGTGGTACTTGGCAACGTCAAGGCAAAGTCCATCCAGATCAACAACGGTGCAAGGATCGAGGGCATGTGCGTTCTTTGCTATGCAGAGCAGAGTGCAGCGAAGTTCTTTGAAGAACAGGAAGTATAAACGGACCGGAAAATAAGAAGAATGAGGAGGAACGCATGCGCATACTACTAAAGCTCAGCGGCGAGGCGCTGGCAGGAGAAAAGAAGACTGGTTTTGACGAAGAGACTGTAAGAAAGGTTGCATTGCAGGTGAAGACCCTTGTGGATCAAGGCATTCAGGTCGGCATTGTCACCGGCGGCGGAAACTTTTGGAGAGGCAGGACGAGCGAGAACATCGACCGCACCAAGGCAGATCAGATCGGCATGCTTGCAACGATCATGAACTGCATCTACGTGTCAGAGATCTTCCGCAGCGTGGGAATGATGACGAACGTGCTGACGCCCTTTGAATGCGGATCCTTTACGAAGCTCTTCTCCAAGGACAGGGCAAACAAATATTTCGAGAAGAACATGGTGGTATTCTTTGCGGGCGGTACCGGACATCCCTATTTCTCAACGGATACCGGCGTAGTCCTTCGGGCAGTGGAGATGGAGGCAGACGTCATTCTCCTGGCGAAGTCCATCGACGGCGTTTACAGCGACGATCCGAAGAAGAATCCCGACGCGATCAAGTATGACGAGATCACCATCGACGAAGTGATCGCAAAGAACCTTCAGGTGGTGGACATGACGGCGTCCATTCTCGCAAGAGACAATAAGATGCCGATGTGGGTGTTCGACCTGAACGAAGAGAACAGCATCGTCAATGCCATGACGGGCAAATTTAACGGAACAAAGGTTACCATTTAAGCTTAGACAAAAACTATAACGTATGTGCCAAGGGGCAGAAAGAGAGGATTACCATGGACGAAAGATTAGTACAGTATGAGAATAAGATGAAGAAGGCGATCGAGTTTTTGGAGGCAGACTTTGCGGGAATCCGTGCAGGCCGTGCCAACCCTCACATTTTGGACAAGCTTCGCGTTGATTACTACGGAACCCCTACCCCCATCCAGCAGGTGGGCAACGTAACCGTTCCCGAGGCACGCATCATCCAGATCGCTCCCTGGGACAAGTCCATGCTGAAGGCTGTTGAGAAGGCTATTTTGACTTCCGACATCGGTATCAATCCTTCCAACGACGGCAGCGTGATCCGCCTTGTGTTCCCTGAACTTACGGAGGAGCGCAGAAAAGACCTTGCGAAGGAAGTACGCAAGAAGGCAGAGGAAGCAAAGGTTGCCATCCGTAACATTCGCCGTGACGGCAACGATGCATTCAAGAAGCTTACCAAGGAAGACGTTTCCGAGGACGAAGTTAAGCAGCTTGGCGATGAGCTCCAGAAGCTGACCGACAAGTACGTAAAGGAAATCGACGTAGTGACGGAAGCAAAGAATAAGGAGATCATGACCGTATAATCATAGGCGGTACAAGGGTTTGAATATTGGGGGCGGAGGAGGCTTGAGCCAAGCACCGCCCCTTGTAATATGATGAGAGAGGTTAAGACATGGACGAGAGCTTGAAGATACCGCAGCACGTCGCCATCATTTTGGACGGTAACGGCAGATGGGCAAAGGCAAAGGGAATGCCGCGAAATTACGGACACGTGCAGGGGGCAAAGACCGTGGAGGTCATCTGCGAGGAAGCATACAAGATGGGCATTCAGTACTTGACCGTGTATGCATTTTCCACGGAGAACTGGAACCGCCCCAAGGACGAGGTGGATGCCCTGATGAAGCTGCTTCGCAACTACATGAAGACCTGTCTCACCACTGCGGCGAAGAATCGCATGTGCGTGCGTATCATCGGCGATAAGACGAGACTGGATCCGGACCTGCAGGAACGCATTGCGGAGCTGGAGGAAGCCACGAAGAACAATGACGGTCTGCATTTCCAGGTTGCCATCAACTACGGCGGACGTGACGAGATCGTGCGCGCGGCAAAGAAGCTCGCGGCGAAGGTGGAAAAGGGAGAGCTTACGGCAGATGCCGTGACGGAAGGTTTGCTGGGAGACGCCTTGGATACGGCGGGACTTCCGGATCCCGACCTCTTGATCCGCACCTGTAACGAACAGAGAATTTCCAATTTCCTTCTCTGGCAGCTGGCTTACACGGAGTTTTATTTTACCCCCGTGGCATGGCCGGATTTCACCAAGGAGGAACTGATCAAGGCCATTGAGGCATATAATAAAAGAGACCGCAAGTACGGCGGCCTGAAGCAGTAACGGCTTTCGGGCTGATCGGAAACGGAGGAGAAACATGTTTTGGAAAAGATTGATTAGCGGCGTGGTGCTTTTGGCCATAGCCATAGCCACCATGGCGTTTGGGGGCATTCCCCTGGCGGCGGTCCTGTTCCTGATCTCCCTCATTGCCTACCGCGAACTGACGAAGGTGATGGGAGCATCTGGGGAAGGAAAGAGCTTTAATGGGCTTGAAATCGTTGGATATCTTGGGATCACGGCATATTACGTCGTGAGTTATTTTGTTGGAACGGATCTCTTTGGCCACCGCGAGCTTCTCGCCGTGATCATGGGCACGTTCCTGGGCGAACTTCTGGTCTACGTCCTGACATTCCCGAAATATAATGCCACACAAGTATCTGCGGTATTTTTTGCCTTTTTATACGCGCCAGTCATGCTGGCATTCACCTACCTCACCAGACAGCTGCCCCAGGGCCTGTATCTGGTGTGGCTGATCCTGATCAGTGCATGGGGATGTGATACCTGTGCTTACGTCGTGGGCGTGCTGATCGGAAAGAAAAAGATTTTCCCGAACTTAAGTCCGAAGAAATCCCTGGAGGGATGCATCGGAGGCGTGGTCGGCACCGTGATCATTGCCACGCTTTACGGCTACTTTTTCGTGGAAGCGACCTTCCCGGACAAGAAGGTTGCGCCCCTCATCGCGGTAATCTGCGGCTTTGGAGCCATCTGCAGCATGGTGGGAGACCTTGCGGCCTCTGCCATCAAGCGTAATTTTGGGATCAAGGATTACGGTAAGCTGATCCCTGGACATGGCGGGATCATGGACCGCTTCGACAGCATGATCGTAACGGCGCCTCTCGTGTACTTCCTGGCGACGTTCCTGCTGTAGAAAGACTCGAGGTTGCCGCAAGCAGGGGAACGTCGGAATGGGAGAAGCGTGAAACGAGAGGCTCCGCCTGAAAGGGGTCTTGAGAAGGGAGTATAAATTTTCATGAAATATATTGCAGTTTTGGGATCGACGGGTTCGATCGGAACGCAGACGCTGGAGGTTGTCCGTGCGAACGGGGATGAGCTTTCCGTGGTGGCACTGGCGGCGGGAACAAGCGTAGCGAAGATGGAGGAACAGGTTCGCGAATTCCGTCCGAAACTGGCGTGCATGTGGACCGAGGAAGCGGCAAAGGAATTAAAGGTGAAATTGGCCGACCTGCCGGAAGTAAAGGTTTTGTGCGGCATGGATGGCTTGATGGAGATCGCGGCGGATCCGTCCTCGGACGTGGTGCTGACCGCAGTGGTCGGCATGATTGGCATTCGCCCCACCATTGCAGCCATTGAGGCGGGTAAGGACATTGCCCTTGCCAATAAAGAGACGCTTGTAACGGCAGGTCATATTATTATGCCGCTCGCCAAGGAAAAGGGCGTGAAGATCCTTCCGGTGGATAGTGAGCACAGTGCCATTTTCCAATCCTTAAACGGTGAACCGAAGCAAAGGTTGGAAAAGATTCTGCTGACGGCATCCGGCGGACCGTTCCGCGGATGGACGCGCGAGCAGATGGCAAAGATCCAGGTCGAGGATGCCCTAAAGCATCCCAATTGGAACATGGGCCACAAGATCACCATTGATTCGTCCACCATGGTCAATAAGGGCCTGGAGGTCATGGAGGCAAATTGGCTCTTTGATGCAGACCTGGACCAGATCCAGGTGGTCGTTCATCCCCAGAGCATCATTCATTCCATGGTACAGTACGTGGACGGTGCCATCATTGCACAGCTTGGCACGCCGGACATGAAGCTCCCCATTCAGTATGCTTTGTTTTATCCTGACCGCCGTCCCATGGCGGGCAAGAGAGTGGACTTTTTTGAACTTGGCTCCATCACCTTCGAGAAGCCCGATCCCGAGAACTTTGAAGGACTTGCGCTGGCTTATCAGGCGGCGAGGACGGGCGGCAGCCTTCCAACGGTGTTTAACGCCGCAAACGAGAGGGCCGTGGCATTGTTCCTTGCAAGGAAGATCGGCTATCTCCAGATCCCGGAGCTGATCCGCGGAGCGATGGAAGCCCATAAGGTTGTGAAGAATCCCGACGTCCGGGAGATCCTTGAGGCGGAGCAGTTTGCCTATGACTGGATCGCGGCAAAGGGTTTTTGATTTTCAGATTATAGGAAATAAGGAGTATTAATTGCCGTATGATGCATTACGTAATGACGTTGCTTTTGTTTATCATCGTGTTTGGCATCGTGGTGATGTCTCATGAATTCGGGCATTTTCTCATCGCAAGAATGAATGGCATCCACGTGGTGGAGTTCATGATCGGCATGGGCCCGAAGCTCATCTCTTGGGGAAAGAAGGACACGGTTTATTCCATACGCCTTCTGCCCATCGGCGGTGCCTGCATGTTTGAGGGTGAGGACGGCCTAAACGAGAGGGAGGGCGACGCCAAGGATTCTCCCAGCGCGTTCCCGAACGCCAGCGTTTGGGCGAGGATCGCAACCGTTATTGCCGGTCCGTTCTTTAACTTTATTCTTGCAATGCTTGTGGCCGTGATCATGGTTCCCATGATCCAGGTGCATGATACGGTGGTGCGACAGGTCATGGATGGCAGCGCGGCGGAAGAAGCCGGACTGCAGGCTGGTGACAAGATCTTAAAGTTAAACGGAGAGCGGATCTACCTTTTCAGCGAATTGCAGATTTTCAAGCAGATGAACAAAGGCAGTTCGGTGACCGTGACCTATGAGAGGGACGGAAAGCGTTATGACACCGTTATGACGCCGAAGTTTAATGAGCAGGCAGGTGCCTATGAATACGGCGTCGTGAACACAAACGTTTGCATCGCGGAAGTGGATGAGGGGAGCGCCGCATGGCAGGCCGGATTACAGGCAGGCGACGTGCTCACAAAGGCAAACGGCCAGAAGATTTATTCCTTCGAAGAGTTATTCCAGCAAACCCAGAACAGTGAGAACGGCGAGGTGACCGTGACTTATGAGAGGGATGGCAAGGAATATGACACGTTGGTAAAACCCACGTTCAAAGAAGAGACGGGATCCTATTACTTTGGCCTCAAAACGGGCACTTCGTTCGTGCACGTCAAGGGTTTACAGTGTGTGCAATACGGTTGGTACGAGGTACGCGCAGGCGTAAGGAACACCTATAAGAGCCTTTTGATGCTTGTAAAGGGCAAGCTTGAAAGCAAGGACGTTGCCGGCCCCGTTGGCATGGCGCACATGGTAGGCGAGATTTATGAGGAGACGAAGGAGGATTGGCGGGACGTCTTAGTCAACATGATGAACCTCACCATGCTGATCTCCGTCAGCCTTGGCATCATGAACATTTTGCCCTTGCCGGCATTGGACGGCGGGCGCCTCGTGTTCCTGATCGTTGAAGTATTCCGGGGCAAGCCCGTGCCGCCCGAGAAAGAAGGCATGGTGCATTTTGTGGGACTCGTGTTCTTCATGATCCTTATGGTGGTCGTGCTATTTAATGACATTAGGAACATCGTGGGAATGTAAGGACTGTTTGGAGGGGGACGGATGAAAGGCAAAAGCTCTGGGATTGGGAACCGGTGCGCCGTTATCTTGTTGCTGTCAGTCTGCATGGCAGGCCTTTGCGCGGGCTGCGGGGAGGAAACCGTCAGGTTTCAGGATCCGCTGGTGGAAAGATGCGTGAGGGACGCACTTGAGAAATCCGTTGACGACCCGATCAGCGCGAGGGAACTTGCTAACGTTGATGAATTAACGATCGATTGCACAAAAGGAATCGGACTGGTATATGACCATTTGTCGCTTTGTTACGACCGCGGCAGTTACGTTAACCTCGCCGACCTAAAGTATTTAACGGGTCTTACGACGCTGGAGATCAATAATGACCCTAAATATGATCAACTGGTCAACGTGGACGCCATTGCAAACTGCAAGAATCTGGAAAGACTCAGACTTGATTACGGGTCCGCGACGAAACGGTATAACTGTGAGTGGGAATGTACTGAAAAGGAGCTCGGACGGATTGTGGCCGGGCTCCCGTTTCTTAAAGAATTTAGCGCGAATCACTGGATTCCTGAGGAGCTTCAGGATTGGATCCGCGGTTCCAACGAGGAGTTGGAGATTAATTGTTACTGGGAAGCGGATCCTGGCGTGAGGTTTATTAATCCATATGATGACAGATGCATTTTTTACACGTTAACCGATTTGGATAAAGCCCCAAAGGACATGGAAGATCTGCTCTTGCTTTGCGAAGGCGGCGAGACGGTCGACGTGACGGAACTTAGGCAGTTTGAAAATTTAAGAACCCTCACGATTTATTCTTCTTCTGTCAAGTATGCTTCGGGGGAGGATCCGATCCCTGAAGAAGGCATGTGCAAGATCAAAAATTTAGATGCGCTCAAAGACCTGAAGGCCTTCTATGGACTAAACGTCTGTGGGGCGACCGGAGATTTTGGCGGGATCGGTGAGCTGACGCAGCTCAAGGAACTGACGATCGTGATGAGCAAGGTGAACGATGCTTCCTTTGTGGAAAAGCTTGGCGACCTTCGGGAGTTGACTTTTATGATCAATTTCTCCGAGGATTTTTCCAGGCATTTGAAAAAGGCTAAGCTACAGAATCTAAATTTTCTATGCGCGAATTCGTATGAGGTTGAGGATGGCAAATGGCTTTCGGGGTTGCGGAACCTTGAAGCACTGGAGCTAGGCGTTGCGCCGAAATTTTTCTACTCCGCCGGGGGTGATCCTTCCGGGAGCATCATTGCGGATCTCAAGACCTGTGCGCATTTACGGTATTTTCGCGCCAGAGGCGTGATGCAGGAAGGCGATCTGGACGTTTCGCCCCTCGCCGGTCTCAAGAACCTTCAGTACGTTCTTGTCAGGAATGCATCGGGGGAGATCAAGGGGATTGACGGCTTGATCGGAAAAGAGGGCATGAGATTCCTGATCTTGGAAGGGAAAAGCAGGAGCAACGACAATGACGTAAAGTGGATGGAACTCGGTGCCCAGAACGAAAGCCTTGGAAAACTGGTGATTGGCGGCATGGCATACTTGTCGGTAAAGTGTAGTGTTTTGCGCAAGGAACAGGGAGAGGAAGCAGTCCGTGCATTCCTCAAGGAGAGACAGCCGGCATTCCAAAAGTGTTTCGAGAATCACCTTCTCTGCGAAGGCTATGATAATCTGCTCCATCAATACGAAACCGTAAAAGAGATAGAAAGCTTCATAAATCAATAATTTCGCTTGATTTTTTGGCGCCAGAGTCCTATACTAATATAAGATTGTGAAAGGATTGACGTGACGTTAAGTACGAATCCTGCACGAAAAAATACAAATCAAAAAAGGAGAAACCGACATGAAATTTTTCGTTGATACCGCAAAGGTAGAGGACATTAAGAAAGCTAACGACATGGGCGTAATCTGTGGCGTGACCACGAACCCTTCCCTCATCGCAAAAGAGGGCAGAGATTTCGTTGAGGTTATCAAGGAGATCGCTTCCATCGTTGACGGACCCATCAGCGGCGAAGTTAAGGCTACCACCGTAGATGCAGAAGGCATGATCAAGGAAGGCCGCGAGATCGCAGCAATCCATCCTAACATGGTTGTTAAGATTCCTATGACCGTTGAAGGCCTGAAGGCTTGTAAGGTTCTGACCGCAGAAGGAATCAAGACCAACGTAACCCTGATCTTCTCCGCAAACCAGGCTCTCCTGGCTGCAAGAGCAGGCGCTACCTACGTATCTCCTTTCCTTGGCCGTCTGGACGACATCAGCACCAGAGGCGTTGACCTGATCCGCGAGATCGCTGACATCTTCGCAGTAGCAGGCATCGAGACCGAGATCATCGCAGCAAGCGTTCGTAACCCCATCCACGTTACCGACTGTGCACTTGCAGGCGCTGACATCGCTACCGTTCCTTACTCCGTAATCGAGCAGATGACCAAGCATCCTTTGACCGATGCAGGTATCCTGAAGTTCCAGGCTGACTACAAGGCTGTTTTTGGAGAATAAACCGAGCAAAGCAAATTCACGGAAGATGGGCCGTTGAAAGCTTGCTTTCACAAGGCCAAGATTCCGGGAAGATATTTTGCGAAGCAAAATCCATGAGCAAAAGGAAAGCTGCGTAGCAGCGATTTTGCGAATGGGCTTTGCGTATATCAGGGTTTAAAATGCTAAAAAAGAGACCTCCGGCAGGTAGCCTGCCGAAGGTCCTTTTATTTTCACAGGCTGAGCATTTAGTAGCCGGAGCTTACTTCATCTGCTCTTCCTGCTTCTTGATCATACGGCGAACCATCTCACCGCCGATAGAACCGGCCTCACGAGAGGTCAGGTCACCATTGTAACCTTCCTTCAGGTTTACGCCAAGCTCGGAAGCAACCTCAGTCTTAAAACGATCCATGGCCTCCTTGGCCTGAGGAACTTCCATTTTGCTAGAATTGTTAGAATTACTTGCCATTTTTTCACCTCCTAAACATTGTTTGTCTATATTCAGACGTCGCGACGACTGTTTGTCCCGCTCGTCTTGATGATAGTATGAACCACGCGGCGGAAAATATAATGGTAATTCTTGGAGATGACTGCAAACGCGAAAACTCGGAAATGAGTCAAGAAAAAGGAAGCTTGCATATGAATGAAATAATGAAATGATTGATAAGAATCGAAGGACAATATCATGCTTAGAATGAAAACGAATAACAAACGTAAAGATGGGAAACAACCGATAAACGGTAAGAAACTTATAAAGAGAATTGGGATGGCAGTGCTTACATGCGCGTTGCTGGGATGTCTTACGGCATGTGATCCAGCGGACAAGCCTTCTTCGAAGGATAGGGCGAGCTCACCGACGGAGCAAACGGAGGCGGACGTACTGCCCATCTTGAAGCCGGAAGAACCCATAACGCTTCGCGTGGGCTCCTTAAAGGGACCTACCACGATGGGACTTTTGTTCCTGATGGAAGATCAGAAAAACGGAAAGACGAAGAATACCTACGAGTTTCAGATGGCGACGGGTGCGGACGAGCTGCTGCCCCTCATGGTGTCGGGGAAGCTTGACGCGGCGCTGGTTCCGGCCAACGTGGCAGCCATTCTTTGCCAGAAGACGAACGGCAACGTGGTGGTGGTTAACGTGAACACGCTTGGCGTGCTGTATCTCGTGAGCAGCGATGACTCCGTAAAGGGCATCGAAGACTTAAAAGGAAGAACAATTTACCTCACAGGTAAAGGCACGACTCCTGACTGCGTGATCCAGTATCTGCTAAAGCAGGCAGGATATGCGGAGGGCGACGTGAAGCTTGAGTATAAGTCCGAAGCAACCGAGGTGGCAGCCATTCTGAGCCAGACGGAGGACGCGCTTGGATTCTTGCCCCAGCCCTTTGTGACGGCAGCAAGCATGCAAAATGACAAGCTCAAGATCGTCTTTTCCGCGAATGATGAGTGGAAGAAGGCCCAGGGCACTGATGACGCGAGCGGACTTGTGACGGGCGTTACGGTTGTGAGAAAGGAAGTCGTGGAGGAGCATCCGGAAGCCATTAAGACCTTCCTTGAGGAGCATGCGGCCAGTGCTGCGGCGATCAATGCGGATCCCGATACGGGCGCGGCTTACTGCGTGGAGGCTGGCATCGTTGCCAAGGAGCCCATCGCAAAGAAAGCCATTCCTTACTGCAACGTAACCTGTCTTACGGGAAAAGAAATGAAGCAGGCGCTTCAAAGCTATTTAGAGATCCTGTACGATTTTGATAAGACCACCGTCGGCGGAGCGTTGCCGGGAGAGGACTTTTATTATCTGCCGTAAATATGAACGCTAATACGTACTGCTATCCATAAGACGGTCAATAAAACTAGCGAGAAAACAGTATTGGCGTGTCGGAAACATGGCAATGCTTGGTATTATGGGAAATATAACAATTCTCGGAAAGGAGGAGCCATGCGGGAACGAAAGGAAACTGCGAAAACGGATGCGACAAGTAAGATCATGTCCGGAAGGATTCTGCGAAAAGTTGCCATCGTTTTCGTATGGCTTCTTTTGTGGCAATTGGCGGGGATGCTGATTGGAAACCCCATTCTGTTTGCGACGCCGCTGGAGACGGTGAAGGCACTTCTCGAGAACTTTGGAAGAGCGGACTTTTGGGGCGTGGCGGGCATGACTTTGCTCCGCATTGGCGCGGGATTCTTCTTTGGAATGCTTTTTGGAATATTATTGGCGGCCTTGAGCAAGGCGGTTCCATTCTTGGAGGAGCTTTTGCACCCGCTGATCTATCTTATGAAGACCGTGCCCGTGGTGTGCTTTGTCGTGCTGTTCCTCATTTGGTGGGGATCCTCCTTCCTGTCCATTGCCATCAGCTTTCTCATGGTGTTCACGGCGGTTTACTTTAGCACGCTGGAAGGCCTGAAGTCTGTTGGAAAGGACATGCTGGAGATGGCGCAGGTCTATCGCCTGCCCCTACGCACAAAGCTCTTTTACCTCTATCGGCCGGCGCTGGAGCCGTTCCTCATGGGAAGCCTCAAGACCTCCCTGGGATTTGCTTGGAAATCCGGCGTTGCGGCGGAAGTGATCGGCCTTCCGTCCAATTCCATCGGCGAGCGGATCTATCTATCCAAAATATCGCTGGACACGGCAGGAATCTTCGCGTGGACGGTGGTGGTCTGCGTGATGAGCGCCATATTCGAGAAGCTGGTATTATTCCTGGTGAAGAAGGCATTTGAGGTGAAGGTTTCCTGCAAGGCGCCCAAAGATCCCGCAGGAGTATTGCATTCCGTCACGTCAAAAGATCTTAACGAGTCACCGCATTCCGTCGTCTCGAAAGATCATGGCGAATCATCGCACTCCCTCATCATAACAAACCTCTCCAAGAGTTATGGCGGGCAGGAGGTGCTGAAGGGCCTTTCCATGGCCATAGAGCCCGGAGAGACGGAATGGCTTACTTGGCCCTCGGGAGCCGGGAAAACGACCTTATTTCGCCTTCTGGCAGGCTTAGAGCCCTATGATGAGGGTAGCATCGACGTTGCGGGATTGGCGCAGCGTGATAAAGGCAACGTTAACGGCGCCGGTCGCGAGATTGGAATTGGATACCTTTTCCAAGAGGACAGACTCTGCAATGGGGAAAGTGCTTTAAGAAACCTGCAGATGGTAACGGGATCGGAAGCGGCGGCGCGCGAGGCCTTGCAGGATCTGCTCGAGGAGGAGCTTTGGGACAAACCCTGCGGGACGCTCAGCGGCGGCGAAAGAAGACGCGTTGCACTGGCAAGGGCGCTAGCAGCGAAGGGGAGACTTCTTTTGCTGGACGAACCCTTTGCGGGACTGGATGAGGAGCGTGTCAGAACATGCTGGGAGATCATCCAAAAAAGAAAGGGAAACAGAACGCTTCTGATCGCCAGTCACCTTGATTTACGCGCCAAGAAGTGATATGATAAATTACGTGGGCGGATGACAAAACGTCACCCGGCGCACAAAGGGATTTTGAAGTGAGACGTCACCCGGCGCACAAAGGGATTTTGAAGTGAGACGTCGCTTGAAAAACGATGGATTATTCAAGTAAGCTTTGGAAATGGAAGAATAGGAAGCAGGAATTGGAAGAATAGGAGATTGAGAGATTCATGAGCGCATTGGCTAATTTGGCACCGCAAGAGGTTTTCCGCTTTTTTGAAGAGATCAGCCAGATTCCCAGGGGATCCGGCAACGTGAAGGGCATCAGCGATTATCTGGTGAATTTCGCCGAGGAGCGCGGCCTGGAGCACTATCAGGACAAGATCGGCAACGTGATCATCATCAAGGAAGCCACTCTCGGTTATGAGGCAAAGAACCCCGTGATCCTGCAGGGACACATGGACATGGTGGCAGTTAAGACCCCGGAGTGCCCCCTGGATTTGAAGAAGGACGGATTGGTGCTTCGCGTCAATGATGATGAGATCTCTGCGGCAGGGACCAGCCTTGGCGGCGATGACGGCATTGCCGTTGCGTATGCGCTTGCCATTTTGGATTCCGATACCATTGCGCATCCGCGTCTGGAGGTTGTGATCACCGCGGACGAAGAGGTGGGAATGGACGGTGCGAGAGCCATCGACCTCACGCCCTTAAAGGGAAAGCGCATGATCAATATCGATTCCGAGGAGGAAGGCATTTTTACCGTTGGCTGCGCAGGCGGCGCACGGGTTGATTTTGAGCTGACCGGCAAGACGGAAGGCTTCAAGGGCCGCATGCTCGAACTGAAGATTTCCGGTCTTCAGGGCGGTCATTCCGGCATGGAGATCGACAAGGAAAGAGCCAATTCCAATCAGCTGTTTGGACGCATTTTGGAGGAATTGACCCGCGTATATCCCGTGCGGCTTGTGGCAGTAAAGGGCGGCGAGGCGGACAATGCCATTGCACGCGAGACGACGGCGAAATTCGTGTTCGCCGAGGAGAAGAATGACCAGGGAGAGCAGATCTCCTACCGCAGGGACGGCATCCACAATCTCCTGAACAAGATCACGGGGGAGATCAGCAATGAACTATGCACGAAGGATCCTAATTTTGCGATGACCTGGACCTTCTCCGAGGAGCTTGACAAGGAGACGGAAGCCTTTACCGCAACGGACACCAGAAAGGTGGCGCTCTTCCTTTGCAGTCTGCCAAATGGCGTGCAGGCCATGAGTGCTGACGTGGAAGGCCTCGTGGAGACTTCCCTGAACTTTGGCGTTTTGAAGCAGAAGATCGTTCTGCATGATGCCTATTTGCTTGCAAGCTTTTCCGTCCGCAGCTCCGTTGAGAGTGCGAAGGAAGCCTTGATCCGCAAGCTCTTTGCCATTGGCAAGATGGCGAACGTGAAATATCGCGTAAGGGGAGAGTATCCCGGCTGGAAGTATCGCGTGGATTCCCCGCTCCGCGAGGAGATGGTGCAGCTCTATCGCGAGTGTTATGACGCGGATCCGCAGATCGTTGCAATTCACGCCGGCCTTGAGTGCGGCCTGTTCATGAGCAAGATTCCTGATCTCGACTGTGTTTCCATCGGTCCGGACATGAAGAACATCCACACGACCAACGAAACCTTGAGCATCTCCTCCGCAAAGAGAGTATGGGAATATCTTGTGGCATTGCTTGCGAGACTGTAGGGGAAAGAATTCCAGAGTGTTGGCTTTACGCTGGATGGCTTTATTTTGAATGCTGGCAACATGGCGAAATTGACTAAAAATATAGTGCGCGATCGGCAAAAACTGTTGAAAACGATAATTGTATCAAATTCTTAAAACAATTTGAAAAAAGTGCTTGCTTTTTTCAAGAGGGCAAGGTATAATGCTAATTGTGCTTCGGGGTGTGGCTCAGCTTGGTTAGAGCGCCGTCTTAGGGAGGCGGAGGTCGCGAGTTCGAATCCCGCCACTCCGATTAAAAACACCAAGTCCTTATATCAAAAGGACTTGGTGTTTTTTGTTTTCCACCAATTGTACCGCCCGGAGGGCAAAAACGGCCGCCAGGCGGTAGTAAGAAGGAAGAATTGTACCGCCCGGAGGGCAAAAACGGTCGCCAGGCGGTAGTAAGAAGGAAGAATTGTACCGCCCGGAGGGCAAAAACGGTCGCCAGGCGGTAGTAGGGGCCAGGCGTGAGGCCATAAGCTGG
>JAEEGL013636854.1_pt1 | contig 18229 bp, 13 predicted proteins | sample 9134231 | NCBI WGS metagenome assembly JAEEGL01 (sample SAMN16246548, study PRJNA631951) | gut metagenome | biome: gut microbiome; feature: rumen; material: fiber-attached | host: Bos | place: Iran: Karaj | collected 2018-10 | reverse complement strand
GACCGGCTGAAAGCGAACGCGTGACTATGTTGGATCCGTTGGCGTCTCTTCGATCATGCAGGGAACATAATCCTTTTCTGTCGGCTTGAAGGCCGTTTCGGATTATGATAGGATAAAGATCGCCAGGTGATCGCATGGCACTCAATGGAATACCGATGAGCGGGGACAAACCTGTGGCGGAGGTCCGTCACGGACAGGTCATGCCGCCGGACAGGTCCCCGGATGCCGCTGTATCTTCGTGACCGCGACGATATTCTGGGCTGGCTGGAGGAACGGGCCATCGATCGCCGCCGCACCAATTCCCGGATCCTCAAGAAAGTCCTTCGCCTTTCGGACAGCAGCGACCTGGCCGCCGTGCTGCACAGCCGCGGGGCTGCGATCACGGACGATGATTGGTTCAAAGGAGAATCGGAGCCCGACCTCACCTGGCGGGAAGTCCGTTTCCGGCGGACAGCTTCGCGGAGATCGCTCTCACCGGCAGCTATGCAAAATGCCGGCGCATTCGTCAGATCTCACCGGTGTTTCGTCCTGTCGCAGAGGTGAAGCGTATCCATTCCCCGCGGAAACACCCGGATCATGACGGAGGAGAAGCAGATGGACCAACTCATTGCAAAATACCACAGCGCCCAATCTCGAAATGACACGGGTAACAATCTGTCGCCCATTATTCCGCACACGGATCACCTGAGAGGGGTCGAATCCATTCTTTCAACGGCTCTTCGGCTTTTCGGCGAATGCCGGGATCCCCAGTTGAAAGAAGATATGTGCAGCGCCGCCCTCGGACATGAACTTCTGGAACTCACAGAGGTTACGGAACCGGAGATTCTTTCTGCATCGAATCCACGGGTCCTTGCCCTGATCAAAGAGATCACCGCTCCGACGGAGGATAACTGCACGAAACAGTATATGCTTCAGCTCAGCAGCGCTTCCGAAGAAGCCCGCCTGATCAAATACGCCGATCTCATAGAAAACACCGCCAGTGTTTGCTATCGTTTACAAATCGTCGGCAGCGAATGGGCATATGAGTACTTTCGCCCCATAGGGAATCAGATGATCCCCGCGCTTGGGGACACCGCGTTTCCAACCTATCCGAAAACAGCCGCGTTCCTTCGGCACACCCTGGCGCTGTATGCAGACCTTCTCCGCGCAAAACAAGCAAACAGCAGCCGCCAATACCCGGTCAAAGTGACCCAGTTCTGCCGGGAAGCCATCCCGGAAGCGGAACTTGAGCGGCATATCGAAAGGGCCAAAGCGGAGCTGGCATACATCGTCGGGCGTTATCACCGGGGCATGATGACGTCTGACGAAGAAACCAATTGCCTGAACAATGCGTTCGATCAGGGCTTTCACAGATTCCTCAGCATGAAGCATCTGACAAGACTGACGAACGAAAGCAGCTGGAGCCGGCTTCTTGAGGATCACAGGCTTTGGCAGGGCGGCAGCGATCCCGCTTCTCCGGCAGGCGAACCGTGGCTTGTCTATGACGACGGCGCAGAGGCCAGCATTCCGGATAAACGCAGCTTCTTTCGGCTGATGGATACCTATCTGGTCCCTATCGAATACTTTAAACCAATTCCAGATCACTGCATCCGCCCGAACCGGCATTTCAACATGTACGGTACGGGGATAAGCGGTTCCGTTGTTTTCTCTTTAACCGATGACGGCGGCCTGGCTTCCGACACGCAGCCTGTCGGAAAGACCTTCACCCTGACGGATGAACTTGGCCTGAAAGCCGTGGTGAAGATCCTGAGAATGGCAACAGCGGAAGACAACAATAACAACCGCTTCGTTGCGGCATATATCGGCGAGGGCACTATTGAAGGTTATACATCTGCGCGAGTTCGATCAATCAGCATTTCGCGTATCAGAGGCCGCACGGTCTTTTTCTATCTGTGCATCGAAAACGATGATTTGAAGGTCTATTATGACTGCCCGCTATGGCAGGAATACCACAGCTTCAATGCCGAGCGGCTCCGAACATGCGACAAGCACATTCAGGCGCTCAAATCCCATTACGGATGAGTATCTCTTCTGTCCAACAATGCTTCAAACGGGGACGGCTGCAAATGAAACCGCCTGATCAAGCACCCGCAGCCTCCCTGTCTGTTGCGGCTGATAGACGCTTATTTCAGAAGAACATCAGACAAAGCTTGATTCGGGAGGCGAATACAATGGAACCAAAAACGGATTGGGGACCGCAGGACAGAGAAACCTTTACCTGGGACAGGCCGGCGGCAGGCCCATGTTTTAATTCTATCATTAATAATCCAAAGCTCGGCAAGGAAATGGATTTCGTTCGTGTCCGAGAAGCCGATTCTGCCGAACCGTACAGAGACTATGCAGATATTGAGGCAGGCAAGGAATATGAAGTCTATATCTATTATCATAACAATGCATCTGCATCACTAAACAGGATCGGATCCGGTATTGCACAAAACGTGCGCCTCAGCACAAGCTTCCCGCCCAAGATCTGCAGCGGGCAAACCGCAGTAATCAAGGGAACGATCCGTTGGGGAAGGCCAGGCAGCAAAAAAGAAGTATGGGACACTGCTTTACTCATAGCGCACGATACCGTATATTTGAGATATGTAGAAAACTCCGCCGCTATCCACAATGAAGGCTCCGCAAACGGAGTGATTTTGGATGCGAATGCTTTGTTTGGCAGCGGGGCTTTGCTGGCTCATGATACCCGTGCATGGGGGATCATCCCAGGGGGAGATGAATTTGCCGGCTATATTACATTTAGAATCATGGTTGATAAATGAAGTTCAGACTTTCAACTCCCCCGTTTGATTCTGCCGGTTAATTTGATTTATTCGTGCTGATCAAGGGCTCACCTGTTTTGGTTCAAGCAGAGGAGTTCGGTCTGCTATCATTTGTCAAATCGAGGGGAAGTGTTTTCCTGGCGTTCCGACACATCAGCAAAGGAGGAATATAATGGATCCGAAGAAAGTGAGAGCCCGAAACCGCAACAGAAACATTGCGAAATACATCCTGATCGCGCTGTTTATCTTCTTCATTTCGTTAGTCTTCGCTATCGTTTTCAGTATACTGGTACGCAAAATCAGTCCTTCCTATGATCTTCCTTCCGTGGCTGCCGATATGGTCAGCGGTATCATCGCCGCGGTCGCCGCAGCGCTCGTGCTGTATGAACTTAAATGGAATTCCCAGGAGAGGGCTCGCCAGAACGACATAGATGAAGCCTCGTTCATTTTGCAATACAACCAATCCTTTATTCAGGATCCCAATATGGGAGAGGTTGAAAGTCTGCTGGAGAAAAACGCGTTTTATAATCTTCCGGCTCCCATCATCACTGATGAAAACCGCCAGAAATTCGTGAATTATCTCGTCTACCTGGAGGGGCTTACTCCCGTCATTCTCAACGGTGTGATGAGCCTTGAACACATCGACAACCTGATGGCATACCGCTTTTTTCTTGCAGTCAACAATCCCGAGTTACAGGAAAAGGAACTTTCGCCTTTTGCCGACTATTATCGAGGCTGCTTCAAGCTCTACCATGAATGGACCGAATTTCGGAAAACCCGCCACCTGGAGATACCCCTCAAGGATTACGCCCTTGATCGTCTGGACGTCTACCGTTACATGCAAATTGAATTGAACGAGGATCGGATCACCTGTCGGCAACTGAAAGCTGACGACTCGCTGACGGACACACAGTACAGGGATATCGCCCAATTGATATATGAAACCGATCCATATATTTATCCCGCGCTCTTTTCCGGCTGTGAAAACCCGAGCGAGGCGGCAAAAACCGTTATCTCCCGTTTGCTTATGTCAGGAATTGATGATATGTTCCACAAGAACAACCTGTTTGTTCTCTTTGCAGATGGGCTTGCGGCAGGGATCATTCTCTGGCATGACGGGCCGCTGTGCTGGGATGCCGGGGCCTTTGTCAAAACTGCCGCATCTCTCGGCGTCATACTGGACGAGAATTGCGTTTCCACGGTGGACAATGAGTATTTCGGCAAACAGTATACTGCGGGCAGCGCCTCCCCGCCCCTCTCTCTGATCAATGTATGCGTGTCCAGGTATCTGCGGGGAAAGCATCTTGGGCGGACCATGCTCGACGTCTTTATTCTCAGGAACAAGAGGAAAGATATGGAACTGTTTGTGCTGGCAGACAATCCCGGCGCGGTGAAATTATACACCGGCTGCGGATTCCAGCTCAGAGAACAGTCTCCCGGCTTTTCTCTAAGCGAAGAAAAGCCGATGTGCTATCGAATGGAACGCAAAGGAGTCTGAGGCCGGACAGAGTGCCAGGCGCCGGGACGGCTTTTGGCGCGCAGTTTTTAAGAACCGCCGCACAATCAATTGTGCAGTCTGTTGTTTCTTCAGATCAGGCGACAATATGAAGCAATATGTTTATCCTAAAGCAATATGACACGCCTCTGTTTCCTTTGAGATCGAAGACGATCCCTTGGAAGGCCAGAGGTGTAAGATTCTCCATTCGGAGGACGAAAACCGCGCACTCTTACCAATTGGCATAAAAGCAAGCGACGCAGGGTTAATGAAATGGCTAAGGGACCGCATTATCCCGAAGAACCGGGCGTATGCGGACACTCTGTTGGCAAAGAGCGGTCTCAGTCACAGCAATACTCGCGGCATCCTGCGCGTCTGCCGGGGGCTGTCGCTCAACGATTGTTACTGGGTGGTCGAGAAAGGCTTTGATGGGACCTTTGCGTATTTCAACCTGTATGAACACGATTTCGTGAAGGTGCTCTCCCTGATTGCCTGCACCGGCTACGGCAGCTCCCGCACTGCGGGATTCTCCTCTTCCCCGGAATTCACTACTGGCATGCTCCGCAAGGGCTGGCGCAGGATGAGAGGAAAAGTGCTGCTCTACAAGGGAGGCACTTCCGGGGCTGCCAACGCGGGAAACGAGCCCTATTCCGAATACTATGCTTCTCAGATCACGGAGCGCATGGGGCTGAAGCATGTAGAGTACGTTCTTTCAAAATGGAAGGGCTGCCTGTGTTCCACCTGCGAGTTATTCTGCGATATTGGTCATTCCTATGTGCCCATCTACCGCTTCGTGGAAAACGCCACTCTGCGGACGGTGGCAGAATTCCTCCGGGGCCTCGGAGATGCGTACTATGAACCCTTCACGGATATGCTGATCTTTGATGCGCTGATCTATAACGAGGACCGGCATTTCGGCAACTTCGGGCTGATGGTTGACAACCGCACGAACCGGCCTTGCGCTTTCGCGCCGCTGTTTGACCACGGGATTTCCCTTTTCAATTATGCCTTGCAGGATGATTTGGCCGATCTGGACGCTCACGCCCGGACCCGTTCCTCCTCCTATGGCGCTCCATTTGAGAATATTGTGACGGAATTCATTGCTCCCCATCATCGGGAGCAGCTCCGCCGGATGATCGGCTTCCGCTTCGAGAACGGCAGCAGATACCGCCTGCCGGCCAAACGGCTCCGGGCTATCGAAAAGCAACTGCAAAAGCGCGTGCAGAAGTTGTTGGAGATGGCGGAGTATTCGAAAAGATAAGCTGTAAACTAAATTGGCGGAGGACATCACTCCCCCACCAATCTCATATTATTACTCATCCAGGTTATTTTGAATCAGTCGGTCGCAGAATCCTATTGAGGATACAAATGGCTTCATGTTATAATGTAAACAAAGGCGTTTCATTGCTATTGACAAAAACAGACCGAAGTGTGTGCACTTGATGATAAGCCTGCAAAGAAGGAGGCGAAATCATGGGCATTTATGTAAATCCGGGCAATCAAGGGTTTTCTGAAATCAACGATCCGGACTATATTGATAAAACCATGCTGATCGACTTTATCAATCAGACGATCGGCACCGGGAAAAAGCTGTCGTGCGTCAGCCGGCCGCGCCGTTTCGGTAAATCCTATGCAGCCAAGATGCTGACGGCCTATTACGATTGCACCTGTGATTCCCATGATTTGTTCGACGACAAAAAAATCGCCGGTACCGGGGATTTTGAGAAGCACCTGAATCGGTACAATGTGATTTGCCTGGATATCACCGGCTTTATATCAGATGCGCAGCGGGCAGGACACTCCCTGAGAGAAGTTCCGACGGATATCATTAAGGCTGTCAGGAGAGAACTGATCGACTTGAATCCCGATCTTTCATCGGAGGATAGTCTGGAAGTCTGTATGCTTCGCTGTACCGAAAGGGCCGGCGGAATACCGTTTGTCTTCATTATTGATGAATGGGATGCCCTGATCCGGGAAGCAAAGGACGATCCAGAGGCTCAGAAAAGATACTTGAATCTTCTGCGGGGCTGGTTCAAAAACACTAACTTCACCCCGAAAGCCGTCGCAGCAGCCTATATGACAGGTATCCTTCCCATCAAGAAAGACGGTTCTCAGTCTGCGATTTCCGATTTCAATGAATATACGATGATCGACCCCTGGCCCTTGGGCGATTATGTCGGATTAACCGAAGAAGAAGTCCGCAGGATTTGCGCCGACCGGCATATCAACTTTGAAACGATGAAGGAATGGTATGACGGATACGAGTTTGAAGGCGTCGGAGCGGTCTACAATCCAAATTCCGTCATGAAAGCTGCTTACCGAAAGAGATTCGACTCGTATTGGACGGAAACGTCAGCCGCGGAAGGCCTTTTGGAATACATCAGCAAGGATTACAACGGTATGACCAGGACGGTTGCCGAACTCATCGGCGGCGTTGACGTTCCGGTGAATACCGCCGGTTTCGCCAATGATCTCACTACCTTCCGGGGCAGGGACGATGTTCTGACCCTGATGATCCATCTGGGCTACCTGGCTTATGATGCGGAAAAACGGACGGTCCGCATTCCGAATGAAGAGATCAAGCAGGAATTCCAGCGTTCGATCCATGAAGCCAAGCATGAAGCCACTCTGAAGCGTCTGGAGGAAAGCGAGAAGCTCTTTGCCGACACGATCCAGATGCATGAGGATGCCGTGGCGGAACAGATCGAGAAGGTCCATACGGAGGAAACGGTCGCCCTGCATTATAACCGTGAGGACAGTCTGCGGAGCGTCATCAAGCTGGCCTATTACTCTTATCGGGATCATTATGTGCAGTTTGAGGAGCTTCCTTCGGGCGAGGGGTATGCGGATATCGTGTACCTCCCCAAGGCAAACACGGATTGGCCTGCGCTTTTGATTGAACTCAAGTGGAACAAAACTGCGGAGGCTGCGATTGATCAGATCATGAAAAAGAAGTACCCGGCTGTTCTTGAACACTATGGCCGCCCGGTCTTGCTGGTGGGTATCACATATGACAAAGACGCAGAAGCTGGAAAGAAAAAACATCAGTGCAGGATCGTTGAGTACACCTTCTGAAGTCGAAGCGTGAAAGCCTGAACAAGAACGCTGTTTTTGAGTGTATTCTTTCAACAGTGAGATTGAAGCCTATGAAATCCGGCAGATATCTTCAAGGCCGGTGTTTCATATTATCCATTCTGAGGGGACCGCGACCGTCAAAAATGGCCCGAAATCGTCAAATACCATAAAATGACAAATCGCGAAAACCGTTGATATATAAGGGTTTACGGCACATCGCCGCAAATCGTGAGAGGCAAAGGCGAGCCCTCATAACCCGGAGGTCGTGGGTTCAAATCCCTCCTCCGCAACCATATCGAGTGGTAATAACGAATTTCACGTTGTTACCACTCGATTTTTCTTTGCTTGCAGGTCTTTGGCCTGCTTTGTTCTTATGCAAGCTTAATGATGCGGGACTGCCTTATTTGCAATTCGATAATAGCAAACCGTCTCCGCGTTCTCTCCGGCTGTCCGACCTTGAAAGGCTGCACGACACATGGTAGAATACAATTAACTTAAGCTATGAAAGAAACCCGGCTTCAGGAAAGGATGACACAATATGCAGGAACGCTATCCCGCTCTGTTCTCCCCCGTGAAAATCGGCAGTGTGACGCTGAAAAACAGGGTAGCTATCGCCGCCATGGGCGGCACCAATCTGCTGCTCCCCGGCACGGGCGGTTTCAATCCCAATGTCAGGGACTATTATCTGGCTCGCGCAAAAGGAAACGTGGGGCTGATCATCCCCGGCGTCTCATTTGTGCAAACAGGCGGCTGGCTTTACAATGAGGAAGCCGCTTTTCTCGGTCCAATCAAGGACCTGATGGACGAGATCCACGCTTACGGGACGAAGTTCTTTTTCCAGCTGGGGGCCGGCTTCGGGCGGGCCGAGCATGTGCCGGAAGGCGACCTGGACAAGGAATCGCTGGCCGGGCTGGTGTCCGCTTCGGACGATATGCCCAATGTGTGGAGGCCGGAGATCAAACACCGTGGCCTTACGGTGGAGGAGATCCATGAGTTCGTGGTCGCATACGGAAAAAGCGCGCTGCTGTGCAGGAAAGCCGGGATCGACGGCGTGGAGATCCACGCCGTTCACGAAGGCTATACGCTGGATCAGTTCACTACTGCCTGCACAAACCACCGGACAGACGAATACGGCGGCAGCTTGGAAAACCGCTTCCGTTTCGTCACCGAGGTGATCCGCGAAATCAAGCGGACCTGCGGCGAGGACTATCCGGTGATGGTCCGTTACAGCGTTGCCAGCAAAATGCGCGGCTTCAACAAAGGCGCCCTGCCGGGAGAAGCTTACGAGGAATTCGGCCGGAGTTTGGAAGAAAGCCCCGCTGCCGCCCGGCTGCTGGTGGCCGCCGGAGCGGACGCTCTGAATGCGGACAACGGTTCCTACGATTCCTGGTGGTGGGCCCATCCCCCGGTGTATATGCCGCAGCACTGCAACTTCCCGGAGGTTGCCTACCTCAAAAAGTTCGTGGACGTCCCCGTATTCTGCGCCGGACGGATGGAGGATCCCGCCTTTGCGGAGAAGGTCATTGCCGCAGGGGAGATCGACGGCATCTCCGTCGGCCGTCAGTTCCTGGCCGACCCGGAGTGGCTCAACAAAGCCAGGGAAGGTCGGGAAGCCGATATCCGTCCCTGCATCGCCTGCCACAACGGCTGCTTCGCCGTAGGAGGGATCCCGAAACCCGGCAGCCCCGGGCGGCCCACTGCCCATTGCGCCCTCAACCCCGTCACGCTGGAGGAACGCAATTGGGTGCTTACGCCCGCCGAAACGAAAAAGCGGATCGCCGTCGTCGGCGGCGGCGTGGGCGGCATGGAATGCGCCCGGATCCTGACTCTGCGCGGCCACCATGTGACGCTGTTTGAGAAGTCCGGCACGCTGGGCGGGGTCTTTATCGCCGCTGCCGCACCGGACTTCAAGGAAAAGGACAAGCAGCTGCTTGCCTGGTATCGGCGGCAGCTGGAAACGCTGGGCGTGGATGTGCGCCTGAATACCCAAGCCGGGCCGGAAGACGTGGCCGGATATGACGAGGTCATTGCGGCGACAGGCGCCAGCCCGCGGAAGCTGAAGCTTCCGGGACTGGACGACGCGCGGGTGATCGAAGCCATCGAGTACCTGAACGGTGTAAAGGACGCCGGGGAAAGGACCGTCATCATCGGCGGCGGACTCACCGGTGTGGAGATCGCTTATGATCTGGCCCTGAAGGGCAAAAAACCCGTGATCGTGGAAATGCAGAAGGATATTCTGCTGGTGCCCGGTCTGTGCGCCGCCAATTCCAATATGCTGCGGGAGATCATCCGTTACTACGGCATACCGGTTTATGTGAACACTTCGCTGGCGGGCGTAACGGATGAGGGCGGTTTCCACGTCCGGATCAAAGAGAAGGATGCAGCGGAGGAACGCCTGCTGGAAGCGGACAGCTGCATCCTCAGCGTGGGCTACGTCCCCTTCCGGCAGCCGGCCGACGACCTGCTGGCATCCGGCTACCCTGCCGACAGGCTCCACGTCATCGGCGATGCTCATAAGGTGGAAAACCTGATGAACGTCATCTGGGAATCCTACGAGCTCTGCTACAAACTCTGATCGCAGCGGAAAAAGCGTATGCAGCAAAACTCTTCCGAAAGGCTAGGAACCGAGGCTGCCAAACAGTCGCCTCGGTTCCTTATTTATGATAATACTGATCTTCCAAAAACAGTTAGAACCGTTTTATGGATGCGGTGAAGTCTCACCGCAGTTTTTCCAGTCCTTCGGCCGGAAAAGCTGCTAATCACCTCGCATTGTATGTGAGGCGCCGGATGTGAACGCCTCCGGCTGGCAAAACATTTCAATGTCTTTATTGTATTGAATTTGAGCATAAACAATACCGCATAATTCCGGTGCGCATTGTGCGGTGTTTCCTTAAATAATGGTATCACATCATCACGTGAACCTCGTTGCCGTGTTCTTCTATGATCCGGATCAGATCATCTGCTTTCAGCCATACGGTAGCCGTATTGTCATTTGGATGGATACCGATCAGGCCGGGTTCCTCCCGAAAGGCTGCATCCAGGTAGAACACCACTTTCTTTTCCGCATCGTTGAGCAGCCCGAAGGGCGACACGGAGCCCGGGACCAAGCCGAGGATGTCCGCCAGCTCATCCGGCTTTACGAAGGTCAGCGGTTTCGTTCCGTAGGTTTTCCGAAACTCCTTCAGATCGACGCGCTTGTCGCCCTTCACGGTGATCAGGAAGTAGCTCCGGCGCTTATCATCCCGCACAAACAGATTCTTCGCGTCGCAGTCCGGATATGGCAGCTCGACCGCATCCAGTTCTTCCATGTTGAAAACTGCGGCATGCTCGGTGATTTCATGCCAGATCCCGTTTTCTTTCAGAAAATCGTATATGTCCTGCTTGTTTTTCATGGCTTTTCTCCTTCTGTCTGTTCACTCGGTCCACGCTTTTTCCTGCCACGCAGGGTCCTTCCCCAGGGCCCTGCCTACACCGATCGGGTCCGCCGCGCCTTCCTGCAGCCGTCGGCAACGGTCTTCCATCACGGAGCCTCCTCACACCCGGGCCAGCAAGAGCAGAACGGCGGCGATGACGGCGGGAACGGTTACCGTATCGTATTCGCTCGGGGTAATCAGCTCCGTGATCGTGCCAAGCAGCGCCCCGGCAGCCGCTGATGCAAGGGCGGCCGGCAGGTCGCATTTTTGCGCAGCCAGCAGAATTACAAGACCTGCGAGGAAGGAAACAAGCAGCATAGCGCCGCTTCCTTCCCAGGATTTCTTCCCGTCCGTCAATCTGGATTTGACCTTATGTCTGCCAAACGGTACGCCGATCAGCGCAGCCGCAGCGTCACCCGTTCCCCACATCAGGATCGCGGCTGACGCCAGCTTTGCGTTACGGAAAGCACCCCAGCAGACCGCTATTACCGCCGCAAACATGAAAAACAGCATCAGGAGACTCCGCTTGACTTCGCCTCGGCTCTTTTCCACAAACAGCTTCGGGTACCAGGTTTTCTTTTCCACAAGCGTCAGCAGGGGATAAATGACAGCGGCGATCAGAACGGAGGCTAGTACCGCCGCCTGCCAGTTTCCAGATACGAGGATCATCAGGGAAACACAGGTGAACGCGACGATGTGCAGGAGCTTTCTGAAGACGAAGGACGGAAGCTTTGTCAAAAAACGGATCGGAAGCAGGATGACCACACAGGGAAGGATATAGGCAGCAAGCGTCCCGATGCATCGGAGCGTATCCGGGAGCAGACTGTGACCGGCCAGGAACTCCCGGTAATGCAGGAGCAGCATTGCCGCGCCGAGGACTGTCAGCACTGCGCCGGTCACAAGCCCCACAGTGCGGTTTTTCACTTTGTTGGCAAACCTTGCCGACATAAGGCTCCCACCGGTGGCGACAAAGATGCAGACGAGCATCACATTCCATTTTTCCAGCACGATGGCGGGGTGGATCAGGATATGGCTGATCGAAGCGATCAGCGCCGTGAAGGTCATGATAAAGGTGCTCGTCCCAACGGCGGTTTTCAGCTCCATTCCGAGAAAAGCGGTGAAGACGACGAGCATCATCATCCCGCCGCCCGTGCCGACAAAACCGGTGCCGAATCCGATCGTCAGGCCGAAAAAGAGGGAAATGACGACGCCCTTCCAGTCGAGCTTCTCCCCTTTCGCCGCCCGATTCTTCCGGCTCGTGTCGGGCTTTGCAAGGAAGCGGATGCCGATGAAAAAGGTGAGGAACAGGGTGAAGCCGCCCAGCACCACGTTGCCGACGATGAAAGCGACGTAGCTGCCGACCGTACACATCCCCAGTATGCAAACCAGCATGATCCATCCGCGTTTCAGGTCGATATTCTTATGCCTTGCATAGGTGTAAGTCGTGACTGCCGAGCCGAGGATATCCGACGCCAGTGCGATTGCCGTCGCCTGATACGCGCCGGTCTCCCCGGCAAAGGACGGGCAGAGCACGATGAGGATCGGAACCATGACGGTTGCGGCGGAAAGCCCGGCAAGGCCGGTTCCGATCCCGGCGCCGAGAGAAGCAATGATGAACCAAAGCCATTCCATATTACTTATGCTTATTTTCCGGTGTGCTGCGAAGCAAAGACGGGTTTCTTCACCGCAGCAAAGCTTTTATAAACCGTCTGCCCTGTTCAGGCAATACAGCGTTAGCGGTGCGCAGATCGCGCAGTCAGATTTTTCGTCAGATTGGCTGATAATCCGAATGATCCTGCTATCCTTCAACGCAGCGTGAAGGAACACAGGGAAAAATGCTCGGGCAGTTCGGCGACGTATTCGATACCGCATTCCCGCAGCAGGGCGGAGAACCGGTCCACATATTCCGTCGTGGGAGAACGCTGCATGATGTTCACGCTGAAATCCCGGCCGACGGAGAAGATCTCCACGGAGAGGCCGCCGCTGAGTGTCAGGTCGAAGTACGGGGCTACGTCCAGGATGTACCGGTCGAGCCCGCTCCAGGGAACGCGGCCGGTATAGCTGACCTCAAAAGTGTTGACTCCGATCCCGTCGAGGATCACCTGATGCATGTATTTGCGTTTTTCGGAGAGCTTCATGCCACGGATCCTGTTTTCGTGTCGTATGTGCGCGTTGACCGTGAGAAGGTCGCTCACGTCATCCGCACGAAGGATCAGAGAACCGCGGGCAATGGTGTTGAGCTGCTCCACATCCCTGCCGCGCAGACGGTCGGGATAGATGATCGGCACAATGTTGACGTGGCACATATGGCTCAGCGGCGCGCCGAGCGCCTGGCGAAACTGATGCTGCATCCCGCAGACCATAGGCAGCTCCGTTTCCGGATGCGCATCCGCGATGGTCTTATATATCAGGGAGGCAATGAAAGTCGCCGGGCTGCCGTCCACGCTGGAGACAAAGGCCATCATGTCCTTCTGGCGAATGCGGAAGCGGAACGACGTCCAGCCATCGGCGTTCTCATAGCCCTGCGGCTGATCGCTGAGCTGGAAAACACTCGCAGGGCGGGCCAGGGTTCCCAGCGGCTGCTCCGGAAACGGTTCGGCCGGATACGGGTCATCCTCCGCCTCTTCCGCCGGGATTTCGCTTCCGGCAAGTGCGATCCCGGCCGTTTCAAAATGAACCTCCGGATGCACCGTCTGCAGATAGTAATACAGCAGCGTCTTGAGGAAAGGGAACATGCCGTTCCCGTCCGTAAAGAAATGCGCGGTGTCCAGGAATATCCGGCAGCCTTCATATGCAAAGGCAAAGATGTGGAAATTGCTTTCCTCTGCGCCAAGTGTTACCGTGTTCCTGTCGGGCGATACCACGAAGGGCAGAGGGTTGTATTCCATGACGTAATCTTCCCCTCGCCTTGACAGACGCACCGCGAAATACGGGTACCGCTGCGCCGTTTTCGACAGCGCCGAGCGAAGCGCCTGTTCGTCTACCGGTTCGGTCAGTGTGATGCCGATACGAATTGTGTTTACCAGCGCCGGCCCTGCGGCGTAGAGAAGGTTGTTGACTTTCCACGAAGTATTATTCACACGTTTTCCCAAATGAAGCTCCGATAGACGGACCGGCTTCATGTTTGCTCCTTCCATGTCGGATGCTGTTATGTCAGTCCGGTAATCTCACTTGTCCTAGTTTACCACGTATCGCTTCATCGCGCACACTTTTTTATCTCCTTGACGCGGCGTATGCTCCAAAAAAGCACCGGATAAGTCTTGTTTGGACCTGTCCGGTGCTTTGGTCACGGGCCGCTGTTCGGTAATGCGGCATTTCTTTTCATCCCGGTGCCTGCCGGAAGCCGGGGTGCATGCCGGTTTGTCAGGCTTACGGCAGAGAGGCTATGAGTTCTTTTGCCTCGTCGTAGTCACTCTGGCTGATCGCCCGGGAGCCATCCTCATAGATGAGCACGCCGCAATCCTCATAGCTCGCATTGTCCGTCAGGATCCACACCGCTGCCTGTTCGATGTCATTATTCCTGGAGCTCCGGCAGAGTTTTTCAGCCAATGCCCGGAGTTTTTCATTCGTTGTTCTTGAAAGGCTGTACCCCACGCCCGCTGCCGGCATGTCCCGATGCAGATTCATGCAGCGGACTCTGGTTCTGCGCGGCCCTTCCGTCATACCGGGCGATAACGTCATGTTCAGACTGCTCAGGACCAGCATGTCCTGATACCGGGCATTCGCGGAAGCAAAATACGTTCCTGCCTCGATCCGAAAGCTTACGGAGACACTGCTGATATTGGTAATCGTCAGATCTGCGTTTTCCATTCCGTCGCACTTTATGTCAACCGACAGCAGGCCTGCTTCCACCGCTTCCACCAACCCATATGTTTTCAGCACGGTCACCCGGCATGCTGCCTTGTTCCCCAGGCTGTCGGCAGCTGTCACGGTTGCCTCGCCGGGATGTCTTGCCCACAGGTATACGCTGGTTCCATCGGGCATCAGCTGCAGTTCGATGCAGTCATTGTCCGTCATAAACGTAAGGCCCTGCGGTTCGCCGTCGTAAGAAAGATTCAGCTCCGTGCCTCCGTTCTCTGTCATAATGACCGACGCCGGGAAGCTCAGATACGTGGTGGCCGCCGGTCCGGGTTCCGGTTCCGGCTCCGGCTGAGGCTCCGGCTCGGGTACGGGCTCCGGTTCGGGTACGGGTTCCGGCGCTGCGCTGATCACCACGGCCGTGTTCGTCCGGGCATCGTAGTCCACGGAAAAGCCCAGGGCTTCGCCCAGATCCCGCAGCTTGAAAAAGTTATTTCCGCCGATGTTGAATACCGACAGGTCCGTGCGGATCCTGCCGTCGATCATGATCGTCTGACTGCTGGGCACGGCGGTGGAAGCCTTGTCCTCCCCCACTGCCAGTTCGCTGCCATTGGGGGCATAAGCCTGGCCGGTGGTGATGGATACGGTGGACGAAGCGGCGTCCCAGCCCACGGCAAACTGGCTGCCGGTGCCGTTGAGCAGCCACGCAATATCCCGCAGCTTGAAATAGTTGCTGCCGCCGATGTTGTACTTTTCGCAGTTCACCGCCTTTCCGTCCACGGTGAGCTTCTGCGGGGAAAGGACGGCGCTTTCGGCGGCACGTATATCCTGCATAAAATGGATAGCTGCCGTTCCCCAATCATCGTTAGAGTGGTCCGTGCGGATTTTGTGCCATTCTTCTGCCGTACCGTCATAGTATACGTCTTTCAGGCCGGGGCAGTTATAGAAGACAGACGATCCGAAACTGCTGACGCTGCGGCCGAGGGTAACGCTGGTCAGTGCGGTGCAGCCATCAAAGGCGAAGGAGCCAATGCCGGTCACGCCGCTGCCGATGACCACGCTCGTCAGTCCGGTGCATTCACTGAATGCCAGCTTTCCAAGGCTGGTCACACTGTCCGGAATCGTCACCGCGGTCAGGCCGGTACAGCCTTCGAAAACATCATCCCCAATGGTGATCACGCTGTTTGGAATGGTCAATTCCGTTATGCTGATGCAGTCATAAAATGCGCCCGTATCGATCGTGGTCACGCCGTTTCCGATGCAGCTGCCGGTCAGACTGCCGCAGCTGCCGAATGCATATCTTCCGATGGCGGTCACACTGTCCGGGATCGAAACGCTCGTGAGACCGTCATAATCATGAAAGGCGTTGCTCCCGATACTGGTGACCCCCGGCTCCAGTATGACCTTTTTCACAGAGTCGCGCAGGGCATGCCAGGGCGCGTCATAACTGTGCGGATAGTCCGTCATGGCTCCCGTTCCCGCGACCGTGAGGGTACCTCCGTCGTCCAGCACCCAGGTCAGGTCATCTCCGCAGGTACCTTCGGCGGCCGCACTGACCGGAACCATCAGCACCGTGCACAGCACAGCCATCACAATCATCAACCCGAGCAGGCGTTTCTTCATGGCATTTTCCTCCGGATCCGCAGCAGTTTTTCAGTCTGACAATTCATACTAATACTTGATAGAAATCTAGGATCGAGCAGCGAGCAGAAATCGTGTCAGACGAGGCGGAGGACGAAGGCGGGCTGCCGCCCGTCAAGGCCGACAACGAAGCTTGGCGCGATTTATGCCGCTGGGAATCCGAGATTGCTATTGGGTATTAGTACCAGTATACAGGCGGGCATCAAAAGAAGCAACAGCAAACTGAAGCGGGCAGTGCAGGAACAAGGATGCAGGCTCCCGCCCCGTATGCCCGGCGTCTGTCGGGAGCGCGGCGGAGTACGGGCGTTTCATCGCAAGGCCCGAAGGCTTCATCCCGATCCGGTGCGTGCGGCCGCCCGAAAATGCATCTTGCTGCTCTGCCGGATTCTCTCCTCATTCCGCATCTCCGCACTCTTCGGCAGGCCGTCTCCGCGTTCCTTTTGCTTTGACACGGGTATTTGCTCATGATATACTGATTGCAGCAATCTTTGTCAGCACGCTGTGAGCGGAAAAGGGGCAGCAGACTGCGCTGCCCTCTTCTTCTGAGCTGCCCCCCGATCCCGGGGCTTCTGCCCCGGCGCGCCGCCGTCCATGGTGCATCCGGGCAAGGCGGCCGGCATTGTTCGGAGATCCCCTTTCTTCCCGGAGTTCCGCTTTCAAACACGCCAACAATCATCACAGAGAAAGGCTGGAAAAAATGAGCAGATTTTCCGCGCTTGAATCAAGGACACCGCACTGGGACACGCCGGTCATGATTGAGGCGCACATCAACGGTGTGCGCTCCAAAATGTATAATCCGAACATCCCCACCGAATACGGGGAAATCACGTCGGAAGCCATCCGCTGCTGGGAAGCCGGGGTCACGGCCATCCATGCCCATAATACCAACATCGCGCTCCACGGAAGAGAAGCCGCAGACGACTACCTGAAGTCCTGGAGGCCCGTGCTGGAAAAATACCCGGATGTCTTCTGGTATTCGACGGGTTCCGCCCTCGATCCCTTCGATCCGACGGCCTGCGGGCTGGAGCATGCGGAGCTCCTCGCCCGTGAGGCGAAAATGGAGGTTTGCGTCGTGGACCCCGGCTCGGTCAATCTGGTCCTCGCCGCCGACGAAAAGGGAGACCTGAGCGGCATTCCCTACAACAACGACAACGCCGTGATCAACCGGCAGGTAGCCTTATGCCAGCGGAATCGGCTCGGCTGCGTCTGGGGCGTGTATGAAACCGGGTATCTCCGGACCGCCCTGCACTATATCCGATGCGGCAGGTCGCCGAAGGGCTCAACCCTCGATCTGTATTTCATCGGGGATTACGGACTGACCGCCATGCAGCCGGTCAATACCGCCGGCGCGCCTCCCACGGTGGAAAGCCTGTACTACTATCTGGACATCATCGAGCGTTCCGGGGTAAAGCTCCCGTGGTTCATTTCCGTATGGGGTGCGGGCAGCCAGCTTGAGGGAGAGCATTACCAGCTGCTCCGGCGCGCCATCGAATTGGGCGGGCATATCAAAACCGGGCTGGAAATGCATTTCGATCCTCAGGAAAAGCCCGGAAACCTGGATTTGATCCGGCAGGTAAGAGACATTGCCCGAGATGTGGGCCGTCCCATCGCGACCCAGGCCGAAGCGCGAAAGCTCTACGGTTTGGTATAGCGGCGTTTTTGCCCCAAGCGACCGCAGCCGGAAACGTCCGGCCCCCGGCCCCGCGGGATCGGCGCCCAAGGAACCCTGCAGAGCTTATCGGGCAGGATTCGCAGGAATATGGTTGCAACAGGCATTTCATCTGTATATAATCCATTCTGGAATGACATAAACTTGCGGGGGCGCCCGAAGGACGCCCCCCTTCGCCCCCGGTCCCGCAGACGGACCTGTAAATAAGGAGGGAGTCAGGGATGTACCAGTTCAAAGCCATTACCCCGCGCATCCAGCGCCAGCGGGAAGCCATCCGCAACCGCGTGATCCGGCTGGACTCCGAGCATGCCATGATCGCCACGGAGGCCCGCAGGAAGGACCTTAACACCATTCCCATCATCCAGAGCGCCCG
>JAEEGL014263237.1_pt1 | contig 18230 bp, 6 predicted proteins | sample 9134231 | NCBI WGS metagenome assembly JAEEGL01 (sample SAMN16246548, study PRJNA631951) | gut metagenome | biome: gut microbiome; feature: rumen; material: fiber-attached | host: Bos | place: Iran: Karaj | collected 2018-10 | reverse complement strand
TATTCCGGCGTTTGGCGATTTGCAGCCGACGGACGATGAGGCTTACAAGGATGAGTGGGAGCAGCAGACGGGTTATGAGATGTTCTCTTACGAAGAGGTAAGTCCGGAGGATCCGGAGCAGACGGTAACGATGTATCGTCCGAGCTTCGAGTGGATCCGCGATAAGTTTGTTTTCAATACCGAGAAGTACCTGATGGATGCTACCTATATGCCGGAGTACGGCCGTCGTCCGAAACGCGACAGCTACGGCGCAGAGCGTAAGGTGAATATTGCTGACGGTGTGTTCGTAACCGGTTATCGTCTGCCGACGGAGGCAGAGTGGGAGTTTGCGGCTTACGCACCTGTTGCCGGCGAGGATGGTCTGACGATTGAGGGTAAGGTTTATCCGTGGTCGGGTTATCATCCGCGCGAGATGAGCAAGCAGAACCTCGGTATGATGCAGGCGAACTTCGTTCGTGGTCGTGGCGATATGATGGGTGTCAGCGGTGCGCTGAACGACCGTCGTGTGATCACCAACCCGGTGGATGAGTTTGCGCCGAACGATTTCGGTCTGTATAATATGGCTGGTAACGTCAACGAGTGGGTACTGGATGTATACCGCGAGACGACTTATCAGGAGACGAGCGAGTACAACTCCTTCCGCGGAAATATCTACAGCCGTCCTGTATTGGATGACAACGGTAAGTTCGAGATGGATTCGACCGGTTGCATCAAGATCACCTGGGGCCGTGAGGATGATAAGCGCGACGTACTCGATGGCGATTTCGCAAGTTTGTTCGATACCGACTATCCGCTGGATACCGTAGGTATCGAGAACCTCGCCGCTATCAAGACCGACCCGACGGATATCCTCGCTCCGCGTATCACGAAGAAGAGCCGCGTATACAAAGGTGGTTCTTGGGCTGACCGCATCTATTGGCTGAACCCGTCTACGCGTCGTTATCTCGACCAAGACAAGTGTTCGTCGAAGATCGGTTTCCGCTGCGCGATGTCTACGCTGGGTGACCAGATTCCCGGCACGCCGGTAGTTCGCAAATAAAATTATAAATCATAAATTTGAAATCATAAATGAACTTTCCTGATAATCTTCGCTATACAAGCGAGCATGAATGGATTCGCGTAGAGGGTGACGAGGCGTTTGTCGGTATCACGGATTATGCGCAGTCGGAGTTAGGCGAGATCGTTTTCATCGACGTTCCTACGGTAGGTGAGACGGTTGGCCAGGGTGAGGTATTCGGTTCGGTAGAAGCCGTGAAGACGGTGAGTGACCTCAATATGCCTGTTACGGGCGAGGTACTGGAGCTGAACGAGGAGTTGGACGCAGCGCCGGAGTTGGTTAACAACGACCCGTATGGCAAGGGATGGATCATCCGCATTGCCATCAAGGACGCTGCTGAACTCGACAGCCTCATGGATGCAAAAGCATACGAGGCAAGTCTTTAATGCTGGTATTTACCTGGTAATCCTAGACTTTAGTCCTGGTAAAGTGCTGATCAAGTGCTGGTAATTACCTGGTAAGATGCTGTACACTTTTTAGGGTCGCCCATTCGGCGGCCCTATTTTTTGTTGGATTATACTTAGCGCCCATCCAAAAAAGAAAATAAAACACAGCAAGTCTATCAATAATATATTATGGAACGTGCGCGCGGGCATGCGTATATACGTAAAAAGGGCATTTTGTAAAGTTGAATTTGCAAAATTGGTAATATTTTTGCATAATTGCTCAATTTTTACACATTTATGTCGCAAAAAAGCAGTACCTTTGCAGCCGAATATTTTACGTACCTGCGTATAGACGTATACGTACATGAAAAACAAGTAAACAAAAAAACACAAGATATCATGAGAACAAATTTACTTAACGATTTGTCTAATGTAGTGAAAAAAGGAACAGGCTTGGCTTGTTCTTGGAGTCAGGTTGGGCGGATGTCGGAAGGAGGAGCCATTGAGCACCCATTGAGCACCCATTCAGCACCCTTTGGGACCAGGTGGAAACCTGCAGGAAACAAGCAATCAATCCCCATGCGCTCATTCACGCGTCTGGCGGCAATGGTAACATTGCTGCTCACTTTGGCATGCGGACAGATGTGGGGAGCAGACCGCGGTTTCTGGGACACTGGTGGCGGTAGCGTCCGATTCTACAGAAATGGATCAGTAGAATATTGGGCTCAAGTTAATAACAAAGATGTCTCTGATTTTAGTTTGGGTAATATTGATTCCGACGGTGGACTTGTTTGGACGGATGCTTGGGCCAAAGTATGGGGCGGTAATGATATTTTTAATAGTATAACCCTTTACTGGCGTGTGAAAGGGCAAGATGCAGGCTCAGGACCATCGTATTCTAATTATGGTCTTAATTGGAATAAGAATCTGGATAGTAATAATCAATATTGGGATGTTACCATGCAGAGCCAAACATGTTCTACTACTGGACTTGCGGCGGGTAACTATGAAGTGGAGTTTTATTTCTCTGGAGCAGGAAAAGATGGTAATACATATTACTTATCCAACAATGGCGGTAACTACCATGCGAACTTTACGCTGCGTAGAAAGATTACGTACCATGATACTGGCAAGACAAGTGGTAGTGCGCCGGCTACGGAGTGGTTTAGCGGAGCAGCTACGGTAAGAGATAATACTGGTTTACTGCAAAAAACAGGATACGTATTCGCTGGTTGGGCAACATCTGCAGAGCGTGCTGCTGCGGGAACAATTGACCATGAACCAGGCGAGTCGAATATGTCAGTTACTCTAACTGCTGATCTGGATTTGTATCCCGTATGGAAACCGGGAAGTTATTTTATTTCACTTACCGGCTCTAGTACAAATGGTGTTAAAAACACGACAGACTTTATTTCAAGTAATAGTTTGACAAATACCGCGACGGAAGTAAACGGGGTGACCTTTAGTAAAAGTTATTACAAAACATCGAATAGCCAAACAAGCATAAAGGCGCAGTATCAAAATGCTAATAGGTTTTTAGTGTATGACACAAAATCGACGACTACTAAGATTCGTGTTTATGTAAAGAACACAGATACATCTAGTAAAAATTTGTACTATTATTTAGCCAAAGAAAGTAGTACGTCAGAAACAGATCAAACGGTAACTCTTACTGCGGGTGAAGCGAAGGTTATTAACATTGATGCATCTAACTCTAAGGGAACACGTTTTATATTAAGTAATGGCCAATATGACAAGATATTTATCGCCCAAATAATAGCTATTGAGTCTGGAACGACTTTGCCTTTACCTGGACAAGCGGGTTATGAGTTAGCATTCCCAGGACGTGTGGCTTCTCATTTTCTGAATATTAATGGAATAGAGATAGCTCCTCACAATACCCTCAAATGGAATTATGGAGATGAACTGCGGCTTCAAAGCGGTAGTGGTAAATATGTGAAATTTACAACTACGGCAGCCACGCAACTACAAGTTAAGATACAAAAAAATAAAGGATTCTATGTGTGTACAGACAAAAGTAATCCGAGTACGACGGGTTTCTTAACTGAGGGTTCTTCTGCCGGTACTAAAAATATCTACCTTGACGCTGCAGGTACGTATTATATTATGGGTGAGACAAGTAGTAACACGCAAATAGATAAGATTTCGTTTGCTGCTCATACTGCTTGTACTGCGCCGACAGGTTTGGCTGCCGGTTCGACGACCTATAACGGAACAACATTTACCGTTACCGATGGTACAAATGCCAATAATTATGAGTTCTATGTAAGCACCAGTAGTACTGCGCCTACTGCAAGTTCCACTCCTACTTATACCACTACGAGTAAGACATTAGCAGTAGATGACTTAAATAAGAATACTACCTATTATGCTTGGGTGCGTACGAATGGAGGTTATTTCCACAAGAGTGCTTGGACGGCATTAACGGGAACAACATTCAAGACGCTTAATGCATATGACATAACCTATAATTGCGACGGAGCGACATATGGATGTCCAGAAGATGGAGCAGGTTTAGCATTGCCGAGCCCACTACCCTCCGCTCCGTTCAAGGCAGGTTATAATTTTGATGGGTGGTTCACTAATAGCGGAAAGACTGTAGAGGCTGTAGCAGGTGATGAGTTATCGGATGATGTAACTCTTTATGCTAAATGGACAAAGGTTTATGCGAGCACAAAAGATTTTACAACGTCCGCAACGCAAGGAACTGTTCCAAACCAAAAGACTATTACAACGAGTTATACATCTTATACTCCGTTCCGTGTAGATAACTTCTTCTTTGGAGCAACAAACAAGCTATGCTTTGAGACAGGAAATGCCGACGCTCAATACAATGGATGGAAATTCCAATATAGCGGTTCAACGATTAAGTTCTATGTTGAAAACGACTGTGATGTAACTGTAGCAATGGGTGCAAATGCGGGTTGCAGTATCAAATATACACCTATTGATGGAGTAGAAACAACAGAAAACTTATCAACTACAGCCAATACCACTACAACAAAGGGCGTTGAAGCCGGTACAATGGTAACATTAACCACAACAAGTGGTAGTACAGTTACTTTGAAGAGTATAACCATTACGGATAGAGCTTCTTGCTCTGCTCCGACGAGTCCGAGTATCAGCGGAACGACGAGTTATACGGCAGGAGAGACAATCAGTCTGACGGCGTCGGCGACGGGAACGAGCGGATCAACAACTTATGCTTGGTATTTGGGAGATCCGGCAAGTAGCGGCGTGGAGGTTCAAGCGGCGTCTACAAGTGGTGCGACGTTCAGCAAGTCCGCTGTAGTTGCAGACGAAGGAACATACTATTGCGTCATTTCGAATGGAGCGGGTTGTACAGTAACGACAAGTCAGGCGATTACCGTAAGTTGCGCAACTGCGCCGGTGGCGGTAACAAGTCTGACATGTTCGGCACAGACGATCAACTCGCTGACATATACTTGGACAAAGGCAAGTAATGCAAGTGGGTACACGGCTACATTGTATTCGGATTCGGATTGTAAGTCGCAAGTGGCTTCGCAAAGCCTTGGCGATGTTGCAACAGTTACATTCTCAACCTTGTCTGTCGGAACGACCTATTATTGCAAAGTACAATCCAAGGGTAACGGAACAGTATATTGCGTAGATGGCGGAACAACGAGTGCTGTAAGCGGCAGGACCAAATATCAATATGCTATTTCGTATGACAAGGGCGAATATGGAACAGGATCTATCTCCGGTGGTACAAAAACGGAAGGAACGGCATTTACACTTTCCAGTGAGAAGTTTACTCGTTCGGGCTATGTGCAGACAGGTTGGGCTTTGACTGACGGAGGTTCGAAGGCTTATGAGTTAGGCGGAAGTTATACCACCGACGCGGCACAGACGTTCTATCCTGTTTGGAGTGTTGTTTATACCGTGACGTTCGATAGTAACGGTGGTAGCTCCGTAAGTCCGATTACGCAGTCGACTTATGGTGGCTCGATCACTATGCCTACTGCGCCGACAAAGAGCGGCTATACATTTGTAAACTGGATGCTCGGTGGAGATACTTTCGACCCGAGCGATAGTTATACTCCGACAGCGAACGTAACTGTCTATGCAACATGGAAAGAGACTTGCGCCGGAGGCGGGGGTGGTAGTACGACGTTGTTTGCTTGGACAAAAGGATCAGGTGCTAACATAACAACTGATGAGACATCGTTAAATGGTAACAATATGGGCACAATGTCAACAGGAACTTCGATTGTGGGTAGAAGGTTGGGGTCTAATGACATTAGTAATGAAACAAAAGGTTATAAATTAGGAAATAATGATGTTGCAATTGAAATACAAGGAACTTCCAATTTTGCAGTAGGCGATGTGGTAACGATAACAGGTCGCGGCGTAGATGAAAATCCTCGTTGTTTTGTAGTGGCTCCGACTACTGTTAGTACAGTTACCTCAGGTGGTTTTGTCACATCGGATACAGTATGTTCTGATCAAAGAATAAATACTTCTGCAGATGAAGAATACACAGTAGTATTGAAAAGCGCTCAAGCAGGTGCGAAGATCCGTATTTTCCGTAACCCAGGAAAATCCATGTGGGTGAAAGCTGTTTCAGTTACACGTTCCGGAGGTGGAACATGCTACTACGTGACATATGACGGTAATGGAGCAACGGCGGGTTATACGAATGATTCGACGGCATATGCGGAGGGTGATGACCCTGAGGTTTTGGATTGCGGATTTACTAATGGTTCTGAGACCTTCTTGGGTTGGAATACGAAAGATGACGGAACAGGTACTCCGTATGCTGCAGGGTCAACAATCTCTGATATCGATGAGAATATCACCCTATACGCACAATGGGGCTCGGGGTATTCTGTAACTTATGCTGATGGAGGTGCTACAAGTGGTAGCGTTCCGACGGATGCAAACGTTTATCAGGAAAATGACGAAGTTACTGTACTCGGTAATACGGGAAGTTTGGTGAAGAACGGATACACGTTTGGAGGCTGGAGTGATGGAGTAAGTACATATAAAGCGGATGATACCTTTACAATCACAGACGATGTAACTCTTACAGCCGTTTGGACGCCGAATGATTACACCATTACCTATCACCTGAACGGTGCAAGTTGGGCGAGCGCGTATAGCGCACCTGCGACATATACAGTAGGTACGGGCGCGACGCTGCCGGTGGCTGGCAATATGACCAATACGGGTTATACGTTCGACGGATGGTACGCGAATAGCGACCTTTCGACCGGAGGCGTGAAGACCGAGGTCGGCACTTCCGAATACGGCAACAAAGAGTATTGGGCTAAGTGGACGGAGAATACCTACACCATTACGTATGAAGCAAATGATGTTTCTGCGACCGGTTCTACCTCTGATACAGAGGGCCACTATGTAACCGTAGCGGATAATGGCTTTGCGCTTGAGGATCATGTCTTTGCCGGCTGGAATACGGCGGCCAATGGAAGTGGTGAGTCATACAGTGAAGGTGAAGAGATTGAGTTGACGGATGATATGACGCTGTATGCTATTTGGGCCGATGACTACAATGTTACTTGGGGCAATGTACAGATTGGCGGAGCAGGTGATGCCGTAACACCGAACCTCGGCGGTAAGAACTATACGATTACGGCGACGATAGCAACTTGGACAGGCGATGTGACGGACATAGAGTTAGGTGATGTAACATCCGGTGTAACAGCTTCTATAACCGGTACAACAAGTTCGCCGAGTAAGACCGTGACGATCACCTTCGCGGTAGGTACCAGTGTTGTGGGCAGTAGTATCAACCTCTCGCTCAATGTACCGGCTCATGGCGACTATGGAGCAAAGACCAGTCCGAAGGCTATTACGATTGATAGATGTACCGGTGGTAAAGACGAAATCCGCTTCATCTCAAGCAATAAGAACGATGCAGGAGACAACTTTGCAAATATGTCCACTACGGAGAACACAACCCAGTATGTTGGTAGTGGTATAGCGAAACTTATTGCGACCGGAAGTGCAGGATTAAACCTGGCGAATAATAAAATTGGTTATCGCTTTGACCGTTTGAACGTAGTATTTAAGTTAACTACTACAACCACCTTAGACGTATATTACAATGCAAACGCAACTAATAAGACGTTTGCTTTGTACTCGTTCTCGTCGGATAAGGAGTTGAGCGCAATAGGGACATCTGATTACTCGACCAAATCAATAGTAAGTAGTGGTATCACTGTAACGAATGTATCCTTCTCCGAAGGAAGCAAATCTACCTCAGCCGGAACAAATTCCGTTTCATCAGGAGTGGTGAAATTAGTGACAGCCGGAGGTATAAAAGCTTCTTATGCATCCTTAGCGGCTGGATATTATGTATTAATCTCTGGTTCCGGTGAAGAAGGTTACCTTTATGGTTTGGATATTACGGGCGGTAGTGGTTCCGGTAAGATAACTCCGACCTTGACGTGGTCGCCGGCTGTATCCAGTGATGAAGATTGGGATAGTGGTAATAACCGCTTGAACAAAAAGACGAGTGATGCGGACTTCACGTTCACTGCAACGCAGGATAAGAATAGCCTTGGTGCAATCACATATGCAAGTAGCAACACGAGTGTTGCAACCGTTAATGCCACGACGGGTAAGGTGCACGTTGAAGGCGCTGGTGATGCAACGATTACGGCTACTTTGGCTGAATCAGGCTGTTACAATAAGGCTACAGCAACCTATGCTATCCACGTCGTAGATGACTGCGATGACGAAGCCGGAACGATTAGTACGGAGGATTTGGGTTGCGACGGTATCCGAATGACGGTAACCGGTCATACTGCTGCGGACGGCGTATCGTATCAATGGTACAAGGTCAAAGCAGAAGGCTCGGATGATGAGGTTGGTGAGGATCAAGATAACTATACTGCTACTACAGCCGGCGAGTATTACGTAATAGTAACGAATACCGGTGATCGTCACTGCGCGAAGACTTCGACGAATACCGTGGTTGTAGCAGCTAAGGCGGCTGTGACGGCATCGAAGATTGTGGATAGTTGGTACGTGAAGAATGGCCGTCGCACTCCGGATATCGCGTTGGTTCAGACCACCAATACGACGGACTTTACGGTAGCGTTTAAGGGAAGTACGACGATTTGGGATCCGACGAACTCTGTTTCTACCGGTTTTGGCGGATGTCCGTTCCGTTTGGGTACCGACGGTATCATCTATCTGGATGGTCAGTCGTCATTACGAGCTGTTCCGACCGGTATGACGGTTGGCGATACGACGATAACGATTACCGCGAAGGGATGCGGCGCAGGTAATAACCAATCGGTAGATATTAAACTGCACGTACAAGCTGCGACAGATTATCCAAGCGTGGCATATGTATCGCTCGGAACAGCAGCCGGTGCAGTAACCGATACAACGGCCGGTTATTACAAGACCGCCGCATTGTATAAGTATCTGGATAATACGCTTGGCGGCGGAGACTTCGACCTAACTGCTCAAAACGCTTACTGGTCGGTAGACGAGAAAGAATTGAAGCAGCACTACTCGCAATTCGATGCCATCCTTATTACGGATGATCCATCTACAGACAAGTCGAAGAAAGTAGGTGGTAAGGACTACAGTTATATCAATGCCATCGGCTGTCTGATTGATGTTCGTCCGATACTGACGATGGAGGCCTATGTGGCGAAACGCGACAACTGGAAAGCGAAAGGTATTACGGGTACGCCGGAAAGTCCGAACCCGCGCCAATATGGAATGAAGCTTCAGTGTAAACAACATGCAATCTTCTCCGGCGTTAATTCCGCAAGTTCGAATGTGGAAGTAGAAACCATCGATGGCGTAGATTACTGGACCGTACTGATGGTAGATAGTACGATGAGTCCGTACACGGGTGTTGCTTGGAATGAGCAGACGGCTGGCGACCAAAAGCCTGCATTGCAAGGCTTCGCAGCATCGAGTGTGTCGGAAGATCTGTTATTGCTCGGCGAGATTAAAGACGGCGCTTTGTATGCCGGCGTTGAGCGTCAGACAGAACCGGCGGCTCGTCTGTTGGTACTCGGAATCAATGCAAAAGCCCTGCCAAGTGCGTTGACGGCTGAGGGTAAATTGATTCTTGAGAACTCGCTCCATTACCTGCTTGAGACGGATCTGGAGAAAGTAGATGACTGCTCGAACTACTTCACCGGAGCTACTGACTCAGATTGGAACAAGTCGACTAACTGGTCGAAAGGACAGGTGCCGAACAGTCCTACTATCCGCGTACGTATTCTGAAACCATGTGTGGTAAGCAGCGGAACTCCTATCAAGGCTGCGTCTGTTGATATCGCGACCAGCGGAAAGAGTTACCACCTCAGCGGAGGTACATGTAGCGGTAAATTGACTATCAATGCAGGCGGCGCACTGATTGTAGGCGGCGAGGTTCGTTCGGCAGTAGCTCCGAACTTCAACTCCGTCAACCTTAAGCCGACGACGGAGGACGATCTTATTCTGAATACATCTTCTACTGCTCAATCCGCCCTCATCCTCAATAACGATGACGGCGATACGAAGGCGACCGTGAATTTGTACAGCCTTGGACGCTTTAAGGACGCGGCATATCAGTTCCAGTACTTCGCAGTGCCGATGACGTATCTCGATGTCAATCCTGCGTTTGCCGGTAAAGGCATCTATACCTACGTATGGACTGAGGCAAGCGGATGGGAGCGCCGCGGATACTACAAAGGCATTGAGGCCTTCGAAGGCGTAGGTATTACCACAACCTTCACAGAAGCCAAGACCTATCAGCTGAAGGGTACGCTGGCTTCGACGGAAGAGAGAGAAATCACGCTGACCACAGGAGGTGTTGGTGACGGACAGAATATCATCGGTAACAGTTGGCTCGCGCCAATCAATATCGCATCGCTGAAAACAGGTTTGGTAAGTGACGCAAGCATCGTCGATAAGACGATATATATTTACTGCACGGGTCATGACGGAGAATCTGTTGAATCCGGCGCTGGCGAAACTCCTGGTCAATGGCTCGCGATTCCGATTGATGCTTCCGGCTGGGACGCATGGACCGGACTGAAAGTCATTCCGGCAATGCAAGGCTTCTGTATCATCGCGAATAGCGAGACAACGCTGACGCTGAACTACAATGACCATGTACGCTCGACTGCATCCGATAAACTGACTCCTTACCTTCGCGCGCCGAAACGCAATGCATCGCACGAAGGTATAGACCTGATCCGCATCCGCGTAGCCGACAGCAAGACGCATACAGACCTCTACCTCTTCGAGGGCGAGTCGTTCAGTGAAGAGTTCGATAACGGATGGGAAGCGAAGTACATGAGTGGCGACGGACGTTCGGCGAAGTTGTACGCGGAGACAGCTATTGGTCCAATGGCGGTTGTCGCTCAGCCGGAATACGAAGGTACGGTACTTGGTTTCGCGCCGGGCAAAGAGACCGAGTATACCTTCACCTTCAGCGGCCCGAACAAAGACTACTACCTCAATGACCTGAGGGAGAAGAAATCGACACTGATCAGCGAAGACGAGAGTTACATGTTCACCTTCGAGGAAGGCGACACGAATCGCTTCTATATCAGTAAGACGCCAATCAATGCCCCGTCTGTTGCGACGGGTACGGAGAACACCGGCGATGGAGCGAAGGCACGGAAGGTGATATATAATAACCACGTATATATTATTCGCGCGGGTAAGGTATATGGAATCGACGGAACATTGGTTGTTCCAAATATGGAACAAAAATGAAAAGGGAGGAGGATGAGATTATGAAGAAAAGTATAGCAATAGTAAGCATCGTGTTAATGGCTATCCTGCCGGCGCTTATGGGCGCTGCGCAGGCGAAAGCCGTGGAATATAAGAGTACCTATCGAGGCGTTCGGACGCAACCCGTTTACGGCATTGCGACAACTGCTGCGACTCCTAAGGCTGCCTTCCAATCAACGAGTGCGTACTCGGGCCAATGGAGCAATGAGACATCCGAGGCGCTGCTCAATAACGACGGGTCGGTCAATTCCGGCGCATACCTGAGCAGCGGGCCTCACCGCGCGAAGAATGATGTTACGCCTCCTCTGCCGCCGAACCCCGATCCGACTACTGATCCAAACGATACCGGAAACGTTCCTCTCGGCGAAGGAGTCCTCGCGTTGCTGATGATGGCGGGAGGCTACGCCGTTGCACGGAAAAAGAGTGAAAGAGACTAGGAATCTAGGAATCTAGGAAACTAGGATACTAGGAAGTATATGAAACACGAGATTCTCATAGTAGCCATAGCGGCGGTGTTGTGCGGCTGCGCCGGACAAAAACCGGACAGTGACGTCCGTAATGATCGCGAGATGGTCGCGGGATACGCAGCAAAGATGATCAACGCGCGGATGACGGCTTGGCATAATAAAGATGCCGAAGTCGGTTTTCCGAATGCGAACAGCACTAACGGCATCACCAATCCGGCTGCGGCTGCGTCGTGGGACTACGTACCCGGCGTGGTAGCCAAGGGTATCCTTGACGTATGGGAATACTACCAAGACTCCGCCTGGGCGGATGCTTGGTACGAAGGCCTATGCGCATGGGGACTGACGAAGACCGCGACCGACAAAGGCGGCATCCTTGACGACCTGAACTGCACGAAGGTGTTCCTCGGTTTATACGAGGGCGCAAAGCCCGGCGGACGGTTTGAGAATGCCGAAAACGCTGCGTATTTCATGGAGCAGCTGCGCCGCGGTGCACGAGGCTTGGAGGATCATGCGAACCGCTATACCATCGCTTCCGGTGGCGCCGAAGGCGGATGGATGCACAAGGCGACGGATGATCCGAGTAAGAGTTACTACGGCCAGATGTGGTGCGATGGCGCCTATATGGGACCGGCGTTGTTAGCGCAACTCTTGGTAGTTGGTGCGACAGAAGGAACCAACCTCGGGTGGAACGATGTGTATGACCAGTTTGAGGTGTCCTGGCCCTACTTGTGGGACGAAGAGAGACAGCTGCCATACCACGTGCTATTCACCGACATAGTCCTTAATAATAACGCGCGCGCGATAGCCGAAAGCGGGCACTTGTACCCCTGCGTCTACGATCCAGCGATCTACCACTCGGAAGAGTACTGGGGCCGCGCGGCAGGCTGGTATATATTAGCGCTCGTAGATGTGCTCGAGGCGTATTTAAAGGGGTTAGAGGTTAGTGGTGAGTGGTTAGAGGGAGAACCGCTTCCTTCGGCGCAGCATTTCGATGAGTTGCGCGGCATGCTGACACAACTGGCGGACGGATTGGTAGCGCGGCAGGATAAAGAGACGGGCTGTTGGTTTCAGCTGCTCGCCTACGGACCGGAGAAATGCGCGACGCAAGGCATCGAAGACACGGGTTCGGAGAAATATACGAACGTGGAAGAAGGAGGTACGCAATGTAATTATTTAGAGTCCTCCGCTTCTTGCCTCATCACTGCGGCGCTGCTCAAAGGTTCGCGACTCGGGCTGATTGACCATATAGAAGCCGGCAAGCGCGGCTACGAAGGTATCGTGAAGCAGTTCGTTCGCGGCGAAGGCGCAGACCTGACGATACTCGGCAGTTGTCAGTCGGCGGGCCTGAGTAAAGACCGCAACGGCTCGGCGGCGTATTACCTGATAGGCAAGGATGTTCCCATACAAAATAACACCGAGGGAAAAGTCCTCGGTGCATTTCTGATGGCTGCCGTTGAGTATGAACGGCTAGGGAACTAGGGACCTAGGATCCTAGAAGCGGAAGGTAGCTCCCACTAAGAAGTTGATGCCCTGACTACGGTAGCCGTATAGATACTCGTTCTTGCGGTGCAACCAGTTATTGAGTTGCAGGAAGAGCGTCAGGTTCGGCTTGGGCTCAGGGCGGAGAACCGAACTATTTGAACTAGGAGCGCTAGTTTTCTTTCCTACCCACATGTTATACTCGACACCGGCGTTGAGGTCGATGATCGGACGGAGTGTATAGGTCGTTCCGTCGCTAACCAGCGCCGTGCGGCTACCCTCGAAGCGGTTCTCCGAATAGAGCGACCAGTGCTTGTCGATGCGTCCGTCGATTCGCAGGCACAGATCCCAGTTGGCGCGGTCATAGACCGGCATCGAACCCGCCCAGAAATAGTAATCTCCATTCAAGTTGATGCGTACTACGTCGCGGAAATGATAGTTGATCTGTCCGCCCACTTTGCCGCGGTTATAGGTAGCAAACTCAAAGCCGAAATCACCCGGCAGGTAGTTCACACCCGCAAGCTCCACAAAAGGAGTCGTTGCGGTATGCGCCACAAGCACTGTCTGGTTCAGCATATAGGCATAACCTCCGTGAATCTCCAGCAACAAGCCGCGTGCGGGACGGATATGAAATCCAATCTCGCCATCGACGGGTGTATACGCCTGAACGTGATGGTCAATGATACCTTCGTGAATCAAGCGATAGCGGTTCTCTTCCATAAACTCCTGCAGCGAACCAAGTCCGAAGCTACCGGTAGCGTCCGCATAGATAGTGAGCCATTCGCGGGCAATCTGCGCCTCGAGGTTCACGTGCGGCGAAGGAGCAAAGGAGATATTCTTAGTTCCGGATAACTCGTTCTGACCGATGCCGATATTCACGTCGAGGTTCACGCCCACATGCACGCGTACGCGCTGACCTTCGTACGCATAGTACGGCTCGAGGCGGATGTTATGACGGCCGTTATAGAGCGAGTCGGGGATAGCTGCGGACAGCGAACTGAGTTGCAGGAAGTTATTCTGGACATACGCCTGCAGTCCTACATGATGCGCATCGCCGTGCCAGTCGAAACCGGCCTTAGTGCGGATCTGATGCTCGGTCACTGCGCCGGGTTTGGAGAACAGGTTATAGCCTGTCTGGATCACATACTGCACTGCTTGCTTGGGCGTGGAGCGCACGCCGAAGAAGGCCTCTACCGTCCAGAGCGACGTCTTGTCGAGCGGCCCGAACGGATGGGGCTCCGGATACGCCACTTTATTCTTCTCCCACATACCCCATACCTGCGAATAGTCGTAGAAATGACCGTACTTATGGTAGAAGATATTGCCGCCGTTGAGCCCAAAATAGAGTTCGCAAGTGCTGAACGGATGCCGGAAATCAAGTCCGACCTTCGTCTTGCTCAGCGCCGCGAGTCCCCACTCGGCCTTATGATGCGCATAGACGTCGAGGATGGATCGCTTGCCGTCGTCCAAGTGGTAGCCGAAATCGAAGAGGGTATTCGGGTGACCTATTGCGCCGCGGACATAACCGTCGTAGTTCTTGCCGGCCTCGAAGCGGGTAGGCTGCGAGAGCAGCGAATGGAAGGTGGCGGACGGCATCACATCAGCCGTGAAGGAGGAATACTCGATCGGCGCGGGCTCGATAGTCGTCTCCACTACCGCAGGTTTGGTTGCCACTTTTCCCGCCGCCTGTATCACGGGTTGGAAATCGCGCTCCACCGTCACACTGCGATTCAGCGCGCTGTCGGATTGCGCAAAAGCGGGTGCAGCCAGGAGCCCTAGGAATCCTAGGAGGCCTAGGTATTTATTCATCTTCTTCATTGTGATCCTCCTTTTCTACAGGTTGTTCGAGTTTGTCGAGTTCGGCGAGGCGGGCCTTGATGAGCGCCGGGATATCATCACCCGGGGTGGTGTAGTTCTGCTGCAGCACAAGCAGGTATTGCCGCGCCTGGAAGAACTCTCCGTGAGCTTTGTTGATATCGCTCAGCAGGATGAGTGCGCGCGCGAGCCAATACTGCTGCTGCGTATTCATCTGCGTGAAGTGCATGATCTCCGCTTCGGAAGCCTCGAGGTCGTTGAGTTCGAAATAACTCTGGGCGAGCAGATACTCGGCTTCGGCTCCGCGAGCAGTACGTACTTCGGAAGCCAGGGCTTTGAGGTCCGGTTGGGCCTTGGTCCATTGGCCTTTGGCAACCAGTGCTTTTGCGCGTCCGTAGAGTGCTTCCGCACGCATCTCATCGCTGATCGGTGCGTCACTCAGGATCTGGTCGGCGATGTCGATCGTCGCCTGATGACGTCCCAGACGCTGCGAGCAACGTAAGATACCGAGGCGGGCTATCTGGGTGTTCTCGCGACTCGAGGAGAGGGCGTGCATGCGATAGAATGCCTCCATCGCGGCGGCATAGTCGCCTTTATCGAAGCATATCTCCGCGACGCGGGTAGCTGCCTCTTCCTGATACGGGTTAGCGGCACTCTCAGCGAGCACCATATACTGCGCGAGGGCCTCAGACGACTTGCCTAAGCGGTAGTACGAATCGGCGAGGTAGTAACGCGCGGTGGTGCAATAACGTCCGCCGGCGCAGTACTGCGTGATATAATTGCTCAGCGCTACCGTCGCTTTCTGGTATGCCGCCTGCATATACTGCATCTCCGCCGCCGCATAGAGGAGCGAGTCCTCTTGGGTCGTCACGGTCATATTGATCTTCGCGAGGTTCTTGGTATATGCCAGGTATTCCTCCACGCGTCCGTTCTCGACGTAGAGCGCCTGCAGCGCATCGAGGGCGGTATAGGCTTCTTCCGTAGCCGGATATTTCTCAATAGTCTGGCGATAAGCGGCGATAGCCTGGTCGGTCTCATGCAGGTTGCGATAGATCATCGCGCGCTCGAGCGAAGCCTTGCGGGACAGCGTCGAGTGAGGATACGTAGCGAGCAACTGCTCGTACGAAGCAATAGCTCCGCGTTCGTCCTCCTGCTGTAGTTGTGCACGGGCGATCTCGTAGAGACCGTCGTCCGCATAGTCGGACTTCGGATAGCGCTTGACGAGTTCGGAAAGGACTTTCACTTTCTCGCCATACTTATGCTGCAGTCCGAGGGCATAGCCTTTCTGGAAGAGCGCATAGTCTGCGCCCGCCGCCTGCAGTTTGCTGACCTGTGAGTAATAACTGATAGCCGACTGGAACTCACGCGCATTGAAATAGCAATCGCCTATACGGTTGAGGGCGTCGGCATAGGTGGGTTCCGTCGCGAGCGCCTCGTCGATATAGGTCGAGAAGGCATTACGCGCAGCGTTATATTGACCTTGCGAGAAGAAGCAATACCCCTGCAGGTAGCGCGCGATCACATAGTTATCCGATTTCTTCGCATCGCTGCGGCTGAAGAAGGCCTTGAGGTCTTGTTCGCACTTGGCGTACTCGCGCAGACGGTACTCTGCCTCGGCACGCACATAGTATGCCTCCGTGGTATATTTGTCCGACTCGCCCGTATGGCCGATGACTTCGGTCATCCAATCGACGGAGGCTTGCATCTTACCTTGCAGGAAGTTATCCGCGCCTAACTGGTAGCGCAAATACTGCTTGGTCTGTCGCATCTTTGGCGAGGGCTTAGCAATCGAATCGAGGGTCGCTATCGCTGCGGCGTAGTTCTTGCTCTGCATGAGCGCATCGCTCAGCAGTTGGTAGATCCGCTCCTCGTATTTGGACTCGGGGAACTGACGCAGGAAATCATTGAATGCACGGACGGATTCGCCCAGCGCACTCGAACTCTGATAGGTACATAGTGCGTAGTTATACGCAGCCTCCTCCGTGACACGCGGCGTGAGTTTATAGCCCGCTGCGGCCTGATAGGACAGTTTGGCTTGCTCGAGTTGCTTGAGTTGCACATACGCATTTCCCATCGCCAGGCATGCCGCCTCGGAGAGGGTGTCGTTCTGCTGCTTGACCTGCTTGAGGGCTAGGACCGCAGCATCATAATGACCTAAGGCATATTCTGAGGAACCCAGCATAAACATGTCATTGCGGAGCGGTTCTTCGTTCTGCGCCTTGGTAGCCTGCAGATATTGCTGCAGGTGATCCACCGCCGCGTTATAGTCTTTCTTCTGATACGCTATCTCACCCAGCAAACGATGCAACTCGCCGTTGTTCGGGCTGTCGGGGTGCTCAGCCAAAAGCACCTCGGCGCGGATAGCTGCCTCTTCGTAATTGCCCTGCGCAAACTGAATCTGTGCGATATAATACGGCACGGTCTTGTTGTACTCGGGCGCGTTCTCCAAGCGCTTGAGGGCCGGCAGCGCCTTGTCGTACTTCTCCAGTTTGTACATACAGTAGGCGTAGTAATATGTGCCGCGTGTGGCGTAGCGGCTGTCGCCCTTGCTCAGCTGCGCGAAGTATATCGACGCGCGCTGGTACTCCTGTAGCATGAGGTAGGCGTATCCGCGATAGAACGAATAGTCCGTTTGGTGCTCGCGCGTCAGGGCATGCACCTCGATCGGCTCCAAGAACTTCAGGCTCTGCTTATAATGGCCTTTCTCCACTTGGATAATACCCTGCATCAGCTTTACCTCGTCGGCAAAAGTGGTGTAGGGGAAGGCTTGCAGATACGCCTTGAGGTCGTTCGGCAATTGCTTGTCGCGCGTCGGGAATCGCTCCGCGAGGGCGTTATATTGCGTCTCCATCTCCGTCGTCTGGGCGGAAAGGGGAGCAACTAGGATCCCTAGGAATCCTAGGAGACCTAGGAGGATTTGTTTTCTCATCGAGCTAATTTGATTTCATTCCACATCTCGAGCAGCATCTCCTGGCTGTCACCTGCGTCGTGCATCAATGCACAGCGGTCGATGGTGCTCTTGTCAGCATAATAGACAGGGTTGAGGTGCAGTGCGTGCGGATTGAGAATCTCGCCGTCCACCTCGATAGGATCTTCGCCGAAGAAATACGAAGCATCCACCGTCTCAGGCCATTCCTCTTCGTCGTTCTGCTCCTCGAGAATCTCAGCAGCAGCCAACGGACCACCGGCGCAGGATACATAGCCGATCTCATCCATGTTTGCCAGCGCGTTGTCTGCACGGCACATATAGTCGGTGAAATAGGTGGC
>JAEEGL013383165.1_pt1 | contig 18230 bp, 15 predicted proteins | sample 9134231 | NCBI WGS metagenome assembly JAEEGL01 (sample SAMN16246548, study PRJNA631951) | gut metagenome | biome: gut microbiome; feature: rumen; material: fiber-attached | host: Bos | place: Iran: Karaj | collected 2018-10 | reverse complement strand
CTCATGGAAGAAGGAGAGAACGGACGGCTGTTCTGCCTGACATCCAAACAGCTGCTCAAAAGCGAATACGGCTTCCGCGAAACTGTGAAACCTACGAAAGTCAGGATCACTTCTCCCACTCCTTATGCCCGGAAACGAAGGATTTACCGGAAGGACAAGCCGATCAACTATAAGGCAGGCGGGACGCCCTACTGGGTGGGCACCATGATGGAAGGCAAGTCCAAGCTTCATATTGTCGGATATGACGGACACATCAGCGGGGGTGTTTATTCCCGGGACAATATCGGCATACGTCCGGCTGTAAGGCTGAACCTGGACCTGATCGGTATTGAAAGCGGGACCGGGACAAAAAAGAATCCGTTCATCCTGAAATACACAGGGCCGTTCCCCGTGGTCGATGAAGATGAGGAAGATGAAGCCGCGGAAGCTGAACTGCCCGAAACAGGGGAACAGTCCGGAACGGATGAGGCCATGAACCGGGAGGAGATTCCTCAGCCGGAAGAAATTACGGAAACGGAAGAGGAATCGCCGGACTCCGCGGAGGCGGCCGGGGCAGCAGAAACGGCAACAGCAGAAACGGCCCGGAAAGAGGGAACCGCACTGGTATCCTTCCTGGGCGACTGCTCCATCGGTGACGCGGTTTCCGCCGCGGGGAAAGCCAATTCCTACCAGGCTGTCGTTGACAGGGAAGGATATGCCTGGCCTTTCTCGCTGGTGCAGAAGTACATCGGAACCGATGATATGACGGTGGGCAACCTGGAGATCGTGATTACCACCAGAAACAAGCATAAGAATATTGTATACCCGCTGCGGGCAGACCCGGACCATGTCAACATCCTGACTGAGGGCAGTATTGACGTGCTGAACACAGCCAACAACCACTGCTATGATTTTTACCGGGACGGTTATGTCGATACGCTGCAGGCTCTGGATGACGCAGGCATCGACCATTTCGGATGTGTCAACTATACCCGGAAGAACGGCTTTGACGATGTGGTTGTCAAAGATGTGAACGGCATCCGGTTCGGCCTCTTCGGTTTCACTTATCCCACGGATTCAGACCTGAAGCACGCGGAGCAGCTGATCAAAAAGCTGCGGAACGAGGAACACTGCGATTATATTATTGCCAGCCTGCACTGGGGCCGGGAAACCTACACAGTCCCGGGACAGGGCAACGCAAAATACGCAAAGAAGCTGCTGGATCTGGGAGCTGATATGATTTACGGACATCATCCCCATGTACTGCAGCCCATCGCGTTCCATAACAACAAGCCGATTCTCTTCTCCACAGGGAACTGTACTTTCGGAACGCTGTCCTCCAATATGGACCAGCATGCCGGTATATTCCGGATCACCTTCGAAAAGACGGAGAACGGCGCTGTACCCCGCAGACTGGAGGTCATCCCCTGCAAGTATTACAAGTCGGGAGATTACCGGATTGAAGAGGAAACGGATGAAACCGAACGGGAAAAGACCTTCCGGATCCTTTCCCCGGGAAGAAACCTGGCGAACTGTGTGAACCCGCCGGATTCCTTCCTGAAAACCGGTGTGATCCTGTTTGACGAAAAGGGAGAACTGATTACAGACTGACGACCTGCAGGGAGAACCGCGGCTCATCCGGCCGCGGTTCCTTTGACGATACGCCTGTGCCGGCCGGTACTTGTCCGGGATGGGTGAATCGTATATAATACAATTTAAGGAAAAACGTATTTATATACGGATGACGCAGGAAAAAGGAATCGAGGCGAAGGACTGTGAGCTTTCAGGATATGACACTGCTCTCCGCGGATGAATATCCGCTGGCCCTGCGGTTTTATGAAACAGAATCGCCGAAAGCGATTGTAAAGTTCATCCATGGCATGGAAGAATACCAGGACCGTTACCAGCCGTTTGCAGAGTATCTGCAGGCTGCCGGCTATACGGTAATCACCGCGGATCTTCGCGGACACGGCCCCACCGCACCGCATCTGAGCCATATTGCCGACCGGGAGGGGCATCTGCGGCTGCTGGAGGATGAAGAGGCCATACAGGAGGAAATCCATGCCCGATGGCCGGGAGTTCCGGTGATTCTTTTTGCCCATTCCATGGGTACAATCATTGCCCGGGTCCTTCTGCAGACACACAGCTGGGAATATGAAAAGGCAGTACTGTCCGGTTACCCCAATCCGAATAAGGCAGCGGGAGCCGGAATCAAGCTGACTGAGATGCTTTCCACGGTAAAGGGTCCCACCGGTTTTTCAAAGACAGTGGACAGCATGGCGCTGGGAACATTTTCCAAAGCCATAAAGAACGCGAAAACCCCTGTGGACTGGCTTTCTGTCAATGAGGCAAACGTGCGGCGGTATATTGCGGATCCGCTATGCGGCGCCAGATTCACACTGGGAAGCTATAACGCGCTGTTCCAGCTGGTGCGGATGATGAATAATCCGGACAGGTATGAAGATGTGAAAGCAGACCTGCCGATCCTGCTGATTTCGGGTGAAAACGATCCCTGCACCGGCGGCGAGAGAGGCCGGGAAGACTCGGAGGAGATCCTGCTGCAGGCGGGATTCCGTGAGATTGAGGTTGTTACCCTGGCAGGTATGCGGCATGAGATCCTGAACGAAACAAAGCGCGATGAGGTCTTCCGCATGATCCTGGATTATATCGAAAAAGAATGAACGGCATACAGCACAGAGACACAGCCGCAGAGACGGCGGAAGGAGATAAGAAAATGAGCAAGAAACTGGAAGAATATGTGGTCACGATCCCTGATTTTCCCGAACCCGGGATTATGTTCCGGGATATCACTTCGGTAATCCAGGATCCCGACGGCCTGAAACTGGCTGTGGACGGGCTGGCCGGACTGCTGAAGGATACGGAATATGACCTGATTGTCGGGCCGGAATCCCGCGGTTTCATCTTTGGCGTACCGGTGGCCTATCTTGCCGGAAAAGGTTTTGTACCTGTCCGCAAGAAGGGTAAACTGCCCCGCGCTACCGTAAGCCAAAAATACGACCTGGAATACGGCCAGGCGGAGATCGAGATGCATACTGACGCGGTTAAACCCGGCCAGAAGGTTGTAATCGTGGACGACCTGATTGCCACGGGCGGCAGCGCGGAAGCGGCGGCAAAGCTGGTGGAAAAGCTGGGCGGCCAGGTAGTGAAGATGATCTTTGTGATGGAACTGGCCGGACTGGAAGGCCGGAAGAAACTGGCAGGATATGACGTGGAATCGCTGATTGTTTACGAAGGAAAATAAAGCAATTCATAATGATATATGGCCAGTTACGAGACACGGATATGAAAAAGGCCCGGAGAACAGTCTCCGGGCCTTCATTCTGCGTTTTGCCTTCTCAGTGGCCGGCGTCGAAACGGATGGAGTTGATGATGGAATTGACCGTGTTCTGCACGGATTCATCCGAGGCAGCGTAGTCAAATTCCAGGGACACGCAGTTTCCGCGGTCCATCCAGGTATAGGTGATGCTGACGTTTCCGCCGTCTTCTGTCCGGGCGTACATCATTTCCATGCCGTTGATGTATTTGGTGCCGTAATCCGTTTCGTCTCCGGTCAGCACCTGGAACAGGTCAGAACCGGCAACTTCTCCCTGGTAGGACGCATACCCCTGTACGGTCAGTTTGTTTCCGTGCCAGTAAAAGCACAGATCTGAATATCCGCTGACAGACTCTTCCACAAAATGATCGGGCAGTTTTACGGAGAAACCGCCTTCCGCACTTTCCGCCCGCTGGGCCAGCGCGGCGGAAAGGGAAGAGACCATTGCCAGAATTAATAATAATCCAATCATACGCTTCATGGGAAAAACCTCCTTTGAGACCGTCCCAATATAATAACGAACGAAATAAACACTTTCCTGCAAAAAGGGAAGAATAAAGTCAGATACTTTTTATTCAGATGCATTGTAGCATACTGCCGGAAGAAAGCAAAAACTTTTTTTCGTGAAATACATTGACAGGCGAGGTATATACGTGTATTATTTATCTCGAAAGGGGGAATGGCCATGACCATCTCAGCAGATCTGCTGCGCGGATATACGGATACGATTATCATGCGGCAGCTGGAAGAAACCGACGGCTACGGCTACGGCATCAGCAGGACGGTTGCTGAAAAAAGCAACGGAACGGTGCAGCTGAAGGAAGCGACGCTCTATACCGCTTTCCGCAGGATGGAAGAGAGCGGATACATCCGTTCCTACTGGGGAGACGAAGAAACCGGCGCCCGCCGGCGTTACTACAGCCTGACCGAACCCGGCAGGGACAAACTGGAGGAAGACCGGGAAGCCTGGGAAGAAACCCGACGTGTGATGGACACACTGATTGGTTAATGAATAACAGAACAGATACAGAGAGGGGAAACAGCAAATGAACGAGACAGTCAAGAGAATCGTGGATATCCTGTTCCAGGATACTGTAGAGAATGATGAAACCCGGGCGCTGCATGAAGAACTGATGAACAACTGCCAGGAGCATTACCAGGACCTGATCGGACGGGGGCTGAGTGAGGATGAGGCGGTTTCTGAGGTCGTGGAAAGCCTGAAGGGCATGAAAGATGTCATTGCCCAGTATCCGAAGAAAGCTGCCGGATCTTCATCCTTTACGGAAAACGGCGATGAGGGGAAAAGCTGGGTCTTCGAGGGAGTGGATACGCTCAAAGTCGAGACCAGCGACCAGGATGTGGAAGTCAATACTTCCGCGGACAACGCTGTCCATGTTTACTGTGATGATCCGGAAGGACTGAAGGCGGAGAAGAACGGAAACGCTCTTCGTATTTCCGGCGCAAAGAAGGCACAGAAAGCCGCACACAACTTCAATTTCCCTGAAGGGGAAGAAATCAGTTTCAACAGCATCCTGAATATGGTAGGCAGGGCAATCAAAACCGTAACGATGTCTTTCCAGGGAGGCGCACCGATCATTATCGAGGTGCCGGAAGGCCAGATGAAGGAAATTGAACTGAACAGCCGCAGCGGTGATGTTACGTGCAGCTGCGCGATGGCCAGGAAAATGACTGCCCGTTCCACCAGCGGAAACGTGACCCTGCAGCCGGAAACCGAAAAAACCGCGGAAAAGATGGTGGTCAGTACTGTGAGCGGTGACGCTGAGGTTCACGGTTCGGCACTGGAAGGTGAGGCCAGCAGCATGAGCGGCAGCGTAACAGTGGACGGTGTATTCGAGAACCTGGAAATGAAGAGTACCAGCGGTGATGTGGAATTTACCGGTTCGGTACTGGAACTGACAGCTGCCTCCATCAGCGGTGATGTGACGCTTACGGTGGAAAACACTTCCCTGAAGCAGATTACCGCCAAGAGCACCAGCGGCGATGTGGAGATTGATCTGCCGGACGGCCTGAAAGATGTACATGCTGAGTGTGCCACGGTCAGCGGCGACTGCTGCTCCAGGGTATCTGACGCAGGCTACAATGCCGCGGTCCAGATCCGCGCGAAGAGTGTCAGCGGCGATGTAACTGTGGAATAAAAAAGTACATAAAAAATGTAACCTATTCCGGAAAAAGAATAGTCAACAAAAGGAATACCTGCTATAATTACAGCAGATATTCCTTTTTCTTTTGTTCAGTTGATTGTTATCCGCAGTCCATACTCCGCAAATTGTTTTTCTGTTATCTGTTTTTGTTTCCGCGGCAGGCCGGCCCCGCCGGCAGAGGAGAGAGACGAATGTTCAGAACACAAAAACGCAAGGCGGTGATCCTGCTTACAGTGATCACTTTATGCTGCTGCGCTTTTTTTCCGGCGTCCGAGGCGGAAGAAGTCTATGTTGAAAACGACAGAAACTTTGTGGAAGGATCCATGGATGTGACCCGCGGGATTCCGGAAAACGCCTCCGGAGTATTGGACAGGATCAGGCGGAGCGGTGTGCTGAGGGTGGCCACAGAACCATATTTCCCGCCGCAGGAGTTTATTGATCCGGACAAAAGCGGCCAGGAGCAGTATGCCGGCGCGGATATGGAGCTGGCAAGGCTGATTGCGGCCCGAATGGGCGTGGAACTCCGGATTATTCCCCTGGAGTTTTCCAATGTGCTGCCGGCCCTGACAGACGATCAGGCAGACCTGACAATCTCCGCTCTTTCATTTACGCCATCCAGGGCAAACTTATGGACAATGTCCAAAGGATATTATTATGCGGACAGCACGGCGAACACGGTACTCATTGTCAGGGAAGCGGAAAAGGAACAATATGATGACCTGAAGGCACTGACAGACAAGACGCTGATTGCCCAGAGCAGTTCCCTTCAGGAGGCGCAGGCAGCGGAAAACATTGCTTTCTATAAAGAATTCCGAAGGGTTTCGTCCATCCAGAGCGTCTATGACGCTGTGAAGGACGGCAGGGCAGATGCCGGCGTTGTGGATATGGAGACGGCTGAAAACTATATCAGGAACAATCCCGAATCGGGACTGGCCCTGGCGGACAACCTGACTTTTGAACTGGAGGAACAGTACCAGGGAGACAGGATCGCCGCGAAAAAGGGAGAAACACAGCTGATTTATTTTGTGAACGGCGTTATTGACGAAGTGCTTGCGGACGGGATTTATATGAAATGGCTTGATGAAGCGCAGCAGCGGGCTGATGAACTGGACAAGTAATCCGGAACGATCCGGAAGGCTTCTGAGAGGGGAATGCGAATGAAGAATAAGAAGATCTTCATAACGGTGTTCAGCCTGCAGATACTGGTGTGCCTTTTTCTGAACTGGGCAGGGGACCAGGTCGTCTCAAGGATGAACTGGCCGGTATGGATTGATTCGGCCGGTACGGTGCTGGCTGCGTGGATCATGGGTCCCTGGTGCGGTGCGGTAGTCGGCGCGACATCGAACCTGCTGGCACATGTGCTGTACCGCAGCCCCTGGTACTACGCGCTGGTCAGTATCCTGATTGCGGTGATTACCGGCTTCGCTTCCCGGAAGAAAAAACTGGATACGATGCTGGATGCCATAACCACCGGTGTGGTGATGGCTGTGATTGTGGCTGCTGCCGCATATCCTATTAACATGATCCTGAACAACGGAGATACCGGCAATATATGGGGAAATTCAGTAATCGCTTTTCTCGGTGAAGCCGGGATACCCATCCAGATCGGCCTGCTGATCGGCGAACTCTATGTGGAAATCCTTGATAAGGTCATTATTATGATCGTGCTGTACGCAGCCATCCGGCTGACTGCGACCATCCGGAAAAAAGCGGAGGGAAAAACCGGAAAGGATTCTCCGGAAGAGCAGGCCGGACATTCCGCAGCAACGCGTACTGCCGCACTTCTGCTGGCGGCGGGCATAGGCCTTTCCGGCGCAGGCATCCCGGCGGAAACCCGGGCCGAAGAATCACAGAATTATCCGGAAACCAATTATAACGATTATGTCCAGACAATATTTTCCAGCACCAACGGCCTTCCCTGCGGAGAAGCCAATGACATCGCCATGACCGGAGACGGGATTCTGTGGATCGGTACTTATGCCGGCCTGTACCGTTATAACGGCCGTGAATTCCGCTGGATGGATAATTATGATTCCGTCAGGAATGTGAACTGCCTGTATGTGGACGAGGAAGGACGCCTCTGGATCGGTACCAATGATAACGGCCTGTCCATTGTAATCAATGAACAGGTGGTTAATGTGATTGACCAGAGCATGGGGCTGCCTTCCAATGCCGTCAAGGATATCATCAGAAGTTCCGACGGATATTACTATATCGGCACTACCGGCAGCATGCAGATCCTGACGCTGAATAACGGACTGAGAAAACTGAACACGCTTCCGGAAGTCGCGTATACAGACCAGCTGGCAGCGGATAACCGGGGAAACGTGGCGGCGGTAACCAATGACGGTACCCTGTTCCTTCTGCAGGAGGGGCAGATTGTTTCTTCCCGCCAGCTGCCTGAACGGCAGACGGTTTTCAAAAGCTGCGCATTTGACCGGGAAGGATATCTGCTGGCGGCCACCTCCGGCAATGAAATCTTCCGTTTTGACATCAGCCGCGGATGGTTTGAAAAGGTAAGCGTGAGCGAGTACGCGGGACTGATGAGCATCAAGAATATGTATATGCTGGACAACGGTGACATGTTCATCTGCGCGGACAACGGCATTGCCCATCTTAACGCGGCCGGCGAATATGAAAGAATCAATACCAACGAGTTCAATAATTCCATTGACAATATGCTGATGGACTATCAGGGCAACCTCTGGTTTACATCTTCACGGCTCGGCCTGCTCCGGCTCGCCCAGTCTGATTTCAGGGATATCTATACCACCGCCGGAATGGAAAAGAAGGTTGTCAACACGGTGGTTTGCTGGAATAACGCTTACTATATCGGAACCGACAAGGGCATGGACGCGGTGGACCTGAAGGGACTGCATCCGATCCGGGATAAAGTGACAGACCGGTTTGCCGGAATCCGGATCCGGTGTATGGCTGTGGACAAAGCAGGCAGCTTATGGGTCTGCACTTATGGAAGCGGGCTGGTGGAAATCAGTCCGGACGGTACGGAATATGTTTACAACCGGGACAACGGTGCTTTCGGGAACAGAGCCCGCGCAGTGACACAGCTGAAGGACGGGACAATTCTTGCCGCCGGTGATACGGGCCTGAGCTTTATCCGGGATCACCGGGTGGAGCGGACAATCACCTATACGGAAGGTAAAATCAGCAGCATGGTGCTGACAATCACCGAACTGGAGGACGGGATGATCCTGGCCGGCACGGACGGAAACGGCCTGGCGCTGATAGAGGACGGGGAAGTGGTCAGAATGATGACCCGGGAAGACGGCCTGAGCAGCGAGGTGATCCTGAGGACAGTACCTGATGAAAAGACCGGCGGCGTGTTTATAGTCACGAGCAACGGGCTGTGCTATATGGACCCGAACTGGATTATCCGGACACTGGATAATTTCCCTTATTTCAACAACTATGATATCCGGGTCAAAAACAATGATACCCTGTTTGTACTGTCAAGCGCCGGCATTTATACAGTTGACCGGGAAGAACTGCTCAGCGGTAACGAAAATATATCCTATGAACTGCTGGATTTTCGCAGGGGGCTGACCAGCAGCCTGACCGCCAATTCCTGGACCTGGTATAATGAACGGGACAATGATTTATACCTGTCCTGTGACAACGGCGTATTTGTAATCAATACGGATTCCTATTCCTCCGGGGCAAGCGCATACCGGATGAGTGTTCCGATCATCCGGATTGACGGCGTCAGCCGCCAGGTGGACCGCAGCATGACACAGAAGATTCCCCGGGGTGCCACACGCCTGGAGCTTTTCCCGGAAGTGATCAACTACACCATTCAGGATCCGAATGTGGGCTATATGCTGGAAGGCTTTGACAATGACTGGACGATTGTGCCCCAGAACGCACTGGGTACCATTACCTATATGAACCTGCCCGCAAAAAACTACACCTTCCGGCTGGCGGTATTCGACAACAATATGAATGTGGTGAATGAACGCAGGTATTATTTTGCCAGGGAACGGGCAATGTATGACAGCCGCTGGTTTATTGTTTACCTGCTGCTGGTGCCGCTGATTGTCATCTGTTGGCTTTCCTGGCTGCTTGTCAGCCGCAGGGAGCAGAAGATTGAACAGCAGCTGGAAGCTGCCAACAAACAGGTGGAGATGGGTAAGCAGACAGTAATCGCCATTGCCCGTACTGTTGACGCAAAAGACCAGCGCACCAGTGATCACAGCAGGCGGGTCGCCATGTATTCCAGACAGATCGCAGAGGCTTACGGACTGGATAAAAAACAGTGCCAGGATATTGAATGGACCGCACAGATGCATGACATCGGCAAAATCGGAATTCCGGACAGCATCCTGAACAAACCGGCCCGGCTGACAGATGATGAATACGCGGAAATGAAAACGCATACCACCCGCGGCGCTGACATTCTGAAAGACTTTACGCTGCTCGACAATGTGATTGACGGCGCTGAATACCATCATGAAAGGTATGACGGGCGCGGCTATCCCAGGGGACTAAAGGGAGAAGAAATACCGCTGTTTGCCCGGATTATCGGTGTGGCGGATGCTTTTGACGCCATGACGGCAAACCGCGTTTACCGCCAGAAGATGGATTTCAATTATGTGCTTGGCGAGATGGAACGGGGCCGGGGGACCCAGTTTGATCCAAAGTGCGTCGATATCCTGCTGAAGCTGATTGCGGACGGAAGAATTGACCTGAACGAAATCTATAATGTACCGAAGACGGAAGAAGAACAACCGGAGCAGGACAAAGCAGGGGAGGATATACAGAAGCAGGACAAACCGGAGGAGGAAAGCAAGCCATGAATAAAAGATTTCTTCTGACCCTGATTGTCTGCCTGCTTGTACTGGCGGCGGCAACCATGTACTCCGGATTCTGGGGAAGCACGCAGTACAGCGGCGTTGTCCGCGTCGGATTTGTTTATTCAGAGGATGAAAGCACACCCTATACCGCCAACTTTATCAAGGCACAGCGTGCCATTGAGGAAGAATACGGCAGCAGGGTGGAAGTGCTGGCAAAAAGCAATGTACTCGGAAAAAATGCCGAGCAGCCGATCAGGGATCTGATCCGCCAGGGAGTGAAGATACTTTTCACCAACCTGGATACGGATATTCCTGTCGCGCTTGCGGAGGAATTTCCCCAGGTGCAGTTCTGCCAGGCCTCCATGCCGACCATCAGTATTGAGGGAACGCCTGAGAACTATCATACCTTTAACGGGGAAATTTACCAGGCAAGATATGTGAGCGGTGTTGCGGCAGGGATGAAGCTGAAGCAGATGCTGGACGAGGCTATGCTGCTGCCTCAGGCCGCATGGGTGGGGTATGTCGGCGCCAATTCCACCGCGGAGGTTATCTCCGGATATACAGCTTTCCTGCTGGGGGTACGCAGCATTGTGCCGGAGGCGCGGATGAAGGTGCGGTATACCGGCAGCTGGAGCAACTATACCGCTGAAAAGGAAGAAACCTGGAAACTGATCAAAGAGGGATGTGTGATTATCGCCCAGCATGTGAATACCACCGCACCTGCCGCGGCCTGTGAGGAAGCGTCAAGAGGAGGAAAAACGGTATATCATATCGGGTATCACCAGAGCATGATGGACACAGCATCGTCCTGTTCACTGGTCAGTGTCCGGACCAATTGGGCGCTGTATGCCATACAGGCGGTGAAGGCCGTGATGGACGGGAGAATCATCGAGCAGGTAGTGGAGGGGCACGCACACGGCCGGGACATGAGCGCCGGATTTGATTACGGATGGGTTGAGCTGCTTGAACTGAACGATTTTATTGCAGCGGAAGGTACACGGGAAAAAACGGATCAAGTTATTGAAGAACTGAAAAAGGGAAAGATCAGGGTGTTCAGCGGCGATTATACCGGAGTAAACCCGCATGATCCGTCAGATACCATTAACCTGAGTGAGGGATACAGGGAAAACCGCAATTCATCCAATCCAACCTTTGGTTATGTCCTGAACGATTGTATCGTTGTGGAAAACTGAATGCCCGTCATACAGCAGGGCGCGGTCCGGAAACGGACCGCGCCCTGTTTATTCTGAAGATTATTCTTTTTCTTTTCGTTCCTGAACCAGACTGATTATCAGGGAAGCCAGGAACAGCGGAATGCCGATGATGCCGGCGGGAATCCATATCCGGGAACAGAATGCCCCGAACAATTCAAGAGCCGCGTCCCGGCGATAACGGCTGAACAGCGCACCGGGATTCATATCTACGGTAAGGCCTACGCCAAAGATAACAATCAGCAGTAAACCAATGAACATCCAGACGGCACAGGATTTTCTGTTCTTCATCGTTCCGTTCAGACCTTACGGTGCAGCAGTCTGCAGGTAAGAGTTCATCACATAGCCCTTTTTGCCCTTGTACTGGATATAATCCCACTTGGCATAGTGCTTCAGCACGGTTACCTTTTCACCGTGGTTGATCTTGAAGAGCACCTGGTAGCCCGTGCCCTTGCCGGAACGGACGTTCAGGGGCTTTTTGTTCGCGGTGACCACGTAAGCGGTATAGGAGCTTTCCTCCTGGTTGTTGTTATTTCCACCGGGGTTGCTGGCGGGTTTGCTCTTGCTGAGGAACTTGTTCTGGATCCAGCCCGTATTGCCGTTTACCTTGATCTTGCTCCAGCTGGCGGTCTTGTAAACCACATGAACCTTTTTGCCGGGCTTGAGGGTGGTGACAATGGCAGCGGTGGTGCTGGCGCTCTTGCGGATCTTGACTTTGCCGGTGCTCATGATCCACGCGTCATAGTCCACTGAACCGGACTTGTAGGAAACGGACGGATTGCCGGACGCCTTGATTCTCTTTTTGCTCAGCCGGCTGTTGACCACGTAGCCCTTGCCCATGTTTCCGGCATCGACGTAGTCATACTTGGAACCGTGAGACAGGACCTTTACCTTTCTTCCCTTGGAGAGGGAAGCGATGGCGGAGAAATTGCCATCCGGGCCCTTGCGCAGGGCGGTTCCGTCGCCGTAGATCCAGGCTGTATAGGATGTTGCCTTCTTCAGGTATTTTGTCAGCACATAGCCGTTAAACCCGTTGGAGAAGGTTACGCTGGACCAGCCGTTCCCATCGGAACTGTTGATCTTCAGCGCGTAGTCCCTGCGGTAGCTTCCGATTACTTTGGAATTGCTGCCCGGCAGATAATGTACTTTCAGGGAGTTGGTGTTCACGCGGTACCAGCTGGCAGCGGAAGCGATGCCGGCGGGGATAACCAGGATGAGCACGAGCATCAGTGCGATTAAACGTTTCTTCATCAGAGTTCCCTCCAAAAAACAGTATTGCCAGTTAAGGATAACCAGATTGATTATATACAAACTTTTGCGAATTGAAAACCCTTTTTAACGGATTTTTTACAACAATATTATACAAAAATCACAAAATAGTAACCTGTTCATTAAGTACATACAATATGTTGTGGTAAAAAAGAACTTGACTTTATCACGGTAAAGCGATATCATGGTGAAGAAAATTTTCGGGGCGGCCGGACCGGCCGACAGGAAGCTGCGGAGGAAACAGTATGTTGATTGATGACAGAATAATGAACAGACAGGAGCGGATCAGTTTCCGCCTTCGCTCCCTCTACTCTGAATACGGCTATGAACGCTATCGGATGAGTAAATTCGAGGAATATGACCTGTACAGCAGGAACAAGGATTTCCTGTTTTCCGAGGGAGTCATTACCTTTACGGATACCAACGGGAGGCTGATGGCCCTGAAGCCGGACGTGACGCTTTCCATTGTCAAGAACCGGAAAGATACCCCCGGTGAACTGCAGAAGCTGTACTACCACGAGAACGTCTACCGGGTATCCGCAGCGGCGGACGGTTTCCGGGAACAGGCGCAGGTCGGCCTGGAATGCATGGGCAATGTGGACGGTGCCTGCATCGCTGAAGTGCTGAAGCTGGCGGCAGAGAGCCTGAAACTCTGCTCTGAGAATTTCGTTCTGGAAATCAGTCATGTTGGAATCCTGAACGCGTTCGTGGACGCGATTGCCCCGGACCAGGCGGTAAAGAAGGCAATCCTGGAATGCGCCGGCCAGAAAAACCTGCACGGCATCAGCAGAATCTGCCGGGACAACGGCCTGGCAGAAGGCGCTGAGAACGCGCTGAAGCAGCTGCTGGAACTGTACGGGACGCCCCGGACCGTCATGCCGAAAATCAGGGCTATCGCGGAAGAATACGGGGCGGGAGAAATGGCGGCAGAGCTGGGACGCGCGGTGGCCGGATTTACCGGCAGCGATATAGAAAACCGGATCCAGATTGATTTCTCCGCGACCGGCGACCTGAAGTACTATAACGGCATTGCCTTCAAGGGCTTCATCAGCGGGATTCCCGGCAGCGTGCTGTCCGGCGGCCAGTATGACGCACTGATGCGGAAGATGGGCCGGAAAGACAAGGCGATTGGTTTCGCGGTATTCCTGGATATGCTGGAAAGACTGACAGAGGAGGACAATTCACGTGCTTAATATCGCGCTTCCCAAGGGCAGGCTGGGTGAGAAAGTATACGCCATGTTTGCCAAAGCTGGTTTTGAATGTCCCGCACTGATGGAAAACAGCCGGAAACTGATCTTTGACAACGAAGAGGCCGGCGTGAGATACTTCTGGGTAAAGCCGTCGGATGTGGCTATTTATGTGGAACGCGGCGCTGCCGACATCGGTGTGGCGGGAAAGGATATTTTGCTGGAGTACCGGCCGGATGTCTATGAACTGCTGGACCTGAATGTGGGCAGGTGCCGGATGGCTGTGGCAGCGCCGGCGGGCTTCCGGGATGACATGAACCGGACGCTGCGGGTTGCCACGAAGTTTTCACGGATCGCAAGGGATTATTACACTTCTGTCGGACGGGACATCGACATTATTCACCTGAACGGTTCCATTGAGATCGCGCCGATCCTGGGACTGTCGGATGTAATCGTGGATATTGTGGAGACAGGAACTACCCTGCGGGAAAACAATCTCGCGGTGATTGAGGAAATCGTACCGATTTCGGCGCGGCTGATCGCCAACAAGTCCGGATTCAAATTCCGGACGGAACAGATCGAGCGGCTGACGGAAGGACTCAGAAAGGAAGTGCAGGAAGCATGATCCGTATCATGAAGTACGGCGAGGTATCCAATGATGAGATCTTCGCCCGGGCCATGCCTACAGTGAATGTGACGGACAAGGTGGAGGAAATTATCCGGAACGTCCGGGAACGGGGAGACGAAGCCCTGCGGGAATATACGGAAAAGTTTGACAGCGCCCGTCCGGAAAACCTTCTGGTGACACCGGAGGAAATGGAGGAAGCGCTGGCGCAGATAACGCCGGAGTTTATGTCCATTCTGGAAAAGGCGGCGGCCAATATCCGGAAATTCCACAGCCGGCAGGTAAGGAATTCCTTCATCATCAATGATGAGCCCGGAGTTGTCATGGGGCAGAAGGTTATTCCGGTGGACCGGGCCGGTATTTATGTGCCCGGCGGCACCGCGCCGCTTTCCTCCACCGTGCTGATGAATGTTATTCCCGCCAAGATCGCGGGTGTGAAGGAAGTCATCCTGGCCACACCGCCCGGAAAGGACGGAAAGATCAACGCGGCAATCCTGGCCGCGGCGAAGGTGGCCGGAGCGGACCGGATTGTGAAGGCGGGCGGCGCCCAGGCAATTGCCGCGCTGGCGTACGGGACGGAATCCGTGCCGAAGACGGACAAGATCGTCGGTCCCGGCAACGCTTTTGTGGCGGAGGCGAAGCGTCAGGTATACGGCGTTGTATCCATTGATATGATCGCGGGTCCCAGTGAAATCCTGGTGGCGGCGGACGGGAAGTCCAATCCCGCATACCTGGCGGCTGACCTGCTGAGCCAGGCGGAACACGACAAGGCGGCCAGCGCTGTGCTGGTGACGGATTCCATGGAACTGGCCGAAAAAGTGCGGGATGAGCTGGAAAAGCAGATTCCGCAGCTGGACAGGGCGGATATCGCCCGGGTTTCCATTGACAACAACGGCAAAATTATCGTGGCGGAAGACCTGAGAACAGTCATTGATATTGCCAATGAGATTGCACCGGAACATCTGGAACTGTGCGTGGATAATCCCTTCGACTGGCTGGACAGCATCCGGCACGCCGGATCTGTGTTCCTCGGACGGAACTGCCCGGAAGCGCTGGGCGATTACCTGGCCGGACCGAACCACACGCTGCCGACACAGGGAACAGCGAAGTTCTCCAGTCCGCTGTCAGTGGATGACTTTGTAAAGAAAACACAGTATACTTACTTTACAGCGGATGCCCTGGCTGCCGTGGCACAGGATGTGGCCGCCTTCGCACGGATGGAGGGACTGACGGGGCATGCACGCAGCGCGCTGGTGCGCACCGCGTACAATGAAGAATGAATAATGAAGAATGATATTTACTCCTTCCATTGTGTACCGGGTTTGGATGAGCAGATAGAATTCTGAGTTTTCTGGAGGAATAAGCAGTATGAGCCGGTTTTTTTCTGAAAAATATCAGGCGCTGGCGCCTTATGTTCCCGGTGAACAGCCGAGAGATGAACAGTATATTAAACTGAATACCAATGAGAATCCTTATCCGCCGCTGCAGGAAGTGGTGGACGCTGTCACGATTGAAAGCAGAAAGCTTCAGCTCTATTCCGATCCGGACAGCCGTGATCTCCGCAAAATCATGGCGGAACGGCTGGAGGTGACCGAGGACGAAGTCATTATGACCAACGGATCGGACGAGGTGCTGAATTTCGCTTTCATGGCTTTCTGTGACAAGCACAATCCCGCTGTATTTGCAGATATCACTTACGGGTTCTACACTGTATTCGCCCAGATTAACCAGGTGCCGTATGAACAGATTCCGCTGAAAGAAGACTTTACTATCAATATCAGCGATTATTTCCAGCGCGCCGGAACGATTTTCATTGCCAATCCCAACGCGCCGACCACTATTGCCCTGAAGCGCGACGAAATTGAGGAAATCCTGAAACAGAACCTGTATAATGTAGTTGTTATTGATGAAGCTTATGTGGATTTCGGCGCTGAAAGCTGCGTACCGCTGATCCGGAAATATGACAATCTGCTGGTCACCCAGACTTTTTCCAAGTCCCGGTCAATGGCAGGCGCCCGACTGGGCATCGGAATCGGCAATCCGGACCTGATCAGGGACCTGAACAACATCCGGAATTCCACCAATCCCTACAATGTGAACCGCCTGACCGCAGCCGCGGGGATCGCCTGCCTTGAGCATGATGAGTATAATAAGATGAACTGCGGGATCATCATGGAGACGCGGGAACGCTATGGACGGAAACTGCGGGAGCTGGGCTTTGAGATGCCCGAATCCCGGACCAATTTCTTCTTTGCCCGCCACCCGGGCATTTCCGGAGAGGACGTGTATCAGGAACTGAGAAAGCGCGGGATCCTGGTCCGCCACTTTAACCAGGAAAGGATCCGGGACTATAACCGGATCACAATCGGGACCCCGGAACAGATGGATGCTGTAATCGCGAACCTGAAGGCGATTCTGGAGAATAACGGCCTTCTCTGAAGATCGTACTGACATGAAAGGATGAACTGATATGAGGCAGGCAGAAGTGAACCGCAAAACCGGAGAAACCGATATCCGCATCCGGCTGAACCTGGACGGAACCGGTAAGGGCATTATTGATACCGGCGTGGGTTTTCTCGATCACATGCTGACGCTGTTTGCCCGCCACGGGCGTTATGACCTGGAAGTTTCCTGCAAGGGGGATACCTATGTGGATGACCATCACTCCGTTGAGGATATCGGTATCGCCCTGGGCAAGGCTTTTGACCAGGCATTGGGAGACAGGAAGGGTGTGGTTCGCTACGGTAGCACAATCCTGCCCATGGATGAAAGCCTGATCCTGAGCGCTGTGGATCTTTCCGGCCGGGGACTGCTTGTTTATGACCTTGCAATTCCCGCGGAAAAGGTCGGAACCTTTGATACGGAACTGACAGAAGAGTTTTTCCGGGCACTGGCCCATAACGCCGGGGCAACGCTGCATATCCGGCAGCTGGCGGGCGGAAACAGCCATCATATCATTGAGGGCGCTTTCAAGAGCGTGGCCCGCAGCCTGAGGACCGCGACAGCTATTGATCCTGCCTGCGCAGATGAGATTCCCTCGACGAAAGGAGTTCTGTGATGATCGCGATCATCGATTACGGTGTGGGGAATCTGTTTTCCCTGCGTTCCTCCTTTGCGGCTATCGGGCAGGATGCTGTCGTTACCAGTGACATTGAGGAGATCCGCCGGGCAGACAGGCTGATTCTCCCCGGCGTAGGCGCTTTTCAGGACGCGGCGGAGAAACTGCGGGCATCCGGAATGGACAAAGCAGTGAAGGAGGAAACAGCCAAAGGGAAGCCGCTGATGGGCGTGTGCCTGGGAATGCAGATGCTGTTTGAACGCAGCTATGAATATGGGGTACATGAAGGCCTTGGCCTTCTGAAAGGTGAAATTCGTCCCATTGCGGAACGGATTCCGGAAGGGCTGAAAATTCCCCAGATGGGCTGGAATGCCCTGAGGATTGTGAAGGATTCTCCCTTGCTGAAATACACCCGGGAAGGCGAGGATGTATATTTCGTCCATTCCTACAGCGCGGTGAACTGCGAGGAGAGCCTGCTGGCTGTGACGGAATACGGTGCAGACCTGACGGCCTGCGTGGGTAAAGGCAATGTATTCGGCTGTCAGTTCCACCCTGAAAAAAGCGGGGAAGTGGGTCTTCGGATCCTGAAAGCTT
>JAEEGL013255346.1_pt1 | contig 18230 bp, 10 predicted proteins | sample 9134231 | NCBI WGS metagenome assembly JAEEGL01 (sample SAMN16246548, study PRJNA631951) | gut metagenome | biome: gut microbiome; feature: rumen; material: fiber-attached | host: Bos | place: Iran: Karaj | collected 2018-10 | reverse complement strand
TTTATGGATGAAGGAAGAATTGTTGAAGTAGGTACTCCAAAACAAATCTTTGATAAGCCAATAGATAAAAGATTAAAAGAATTCTTATCTAAAGTAAAAGATATATAAAAAGCAAATACAAAAGTATTTGCTTTTATTTTTATTTGGTTGCCCAAGTAGGATTCGAACCTACGGAATTGCGGAGTCAGAGTCCGCCGCCTTACCGCTTGGCTATTGGGCAATAACTATAAATTATCATAAAATAAAAATAAATAATAATCAATATACTTTTATTAAATAATATTATTTGTTAAAATAATAAAGAAATGAGGATTATATGACAAACGAAGTATATGAAAATATGCAAAAACATGATACCTATTTAAGTAAATATGCAACCAAAGATGAAGAAGTAATTTATCTTAAAAAAATTGATAAAGATATTAGAACTCCATTTTTCCGTGACATTGATAAAATCATTTATTCTTTATCTTATCTAAGATATATGGATAAAACCCAAGTATTTACTTATAAAGGAAATGATCATGTTCAAAAAAGAATGATTCATGTTCAATATGTTTCTAAAATTGCAAGAACCATTGGCCGTGCTTTAAATCTTAATGAAGATTTAATCGAAGCTGCTGCTTTAGGTCATGATTTAGGACATACACCGTTTGGGCATTTAGGGGAAAGTATTTTAAATAAAATTTCTCTAGAACTCGGAGAAGGTTACTTTAATCATAATGTTAACAGTGTCAGGATGCTTACAGCCGTAGAAAACTATGGTAAAGGATTAAATATCTCAGTACAAGTTTTAGATGCTATTTTATGTCATAATGGTGAAATATTATCACATCATTATGCTCCGGTTAAAAAGGATATTAAATCATTTAAAGAACAATATGAAGATTGTTATAAATCAGCTGAAACATGTAAAAAACTATGTCCGATGACACTTGAAGGTTGTGTTGTAAGAATTAGTGATATTATTGGTTATTTAGGAAGAGATATCGAAGATGCATCACGTATGAAACTTGTTAATTTCAAAGACATTCCAAAAGAAATAACTAGTGTCCTTGGTAAAAACAATAGTGAAATTATAAATACCATTGTTTTAGATATTATTAAAAATAGTTTAAATAAACCATACATTGAAATGAGTGAAGATATTTTCAATGCCATTGGGAAATTAAAAGAATTTAATTATAAACATATATATGCTAAATCAAATAGTATTTGTGATATTCAAAAAACCGAAGATATGTTTAGATGTATTATTAATAAATACTTAAGTGATTTAAAGAATAATAATACTAAGAGTTTAATATTTACTTCATATTTAGCTAATATGAGCGATGAATATAAAAAGAATACTCATGAAAGAATCGTTCTTGATTATGTATCAGGTATGACAGATGATTATTTTTTAAACCAATATCAAAAAATAACAAATAAATAATCATTAATAAGCCATAATAGTAAAGGAGAAATTATGAATTATAAGAAGATATCTTTTAATAATGCTAATGTTCATTTAATTAAAACCGAACGTTTTAAATCCTTTGTTATTGATGTTATTTTTAAAAGACCAGTTAAAAGTGAAGATCTACCAAAATATAATTTATTATCTTGGTTATTAAATGAAAGTTCTTTAAAATATCCTTCGAAAAGGAAGATGGCTATCAAATTAGAGGATTTATATAAAGCCTTTTATAATGTTAGTAGTACTCGAATTGGTAATAATATTACCTTTTCGATATCAATTGAATCCATTAATCCCAAATACTTAGATGATAAAAATCATTATCAAGATATTGTTGATTTCTTATTCGAAGTAATATTAAATCCCCATGTTAATAAAAATTCATTCAATGAAAAGAGCTTTAAAATTGTAAAAAACTATATGGCTATTGATATTGATGCTGTTAAAGAAAATCCGAATCGTACTGCTTTTGAAAACGCTTTAAAAGTAATGGATGAAACATCTATAAGTAGTGCTAGTAGTTTAGGAACTAAGGAATTACTTGATAAGATTACCCCGGAAGAAATGTATAATCTATATCTTGATTTAATTCATCATTCATTAATTGATATCTTTATAATAGGTGATATGAATGAAGAACAGATGATAAATGGTGATATTATGAATCGTTTATTTGATTTAGTTAACAGTTCAAAAAGACAAGATATTGTTAATCCAATTAGTAATTTTGTGGATAATAAGTTAGTTAAAAAAGTTCAATATCAAGAAGAAAAATCATCTTATTTGCAATCACAACTTGTTATGTTATTTAATACCGAGAAATTAGATAAAAAAGAAACGGATGTAACACTATTATTATTTAATTATATATTTGGTGCCGGAGGACTTAATAGTAAACTATATTCTTCGGTTAGAGAAGAACATGGTTATTGTTATCAAATAAACAGCTCTTATTATAAATTTGATAACCTTTTAAGGGTATCATCTTCATTAAAAAAAGAAAATGCTTTAGATACTATAAAATTAGTTAATAATGCTTTAAAAGAGATGCAAGAGGGGTTGTTTTCTGAAGCCGATTTAATGGACGCTAAACAAAATATGATATTAGCTTTAGAATATAATCGAAATAATATTAATACTTTATTAAGTTCAATTGAAAATAAAATTTTAAATGATGGTATTAGTATTGAAGAAAAAGTTGATGCATTAGTATCAATCACTAAAGAGGATATTATTAAAGTAGCTAAAAAAATTAAAGCTAATACTAATTATCTTTTAATCGAGGAATAACATGAAGAAAATAACAATTAAAGGTCCAAATGAAGTCATTTATGAAGAAAAATTAGAAAATGGCTTAAGGGTATTTATTTGGCCTAAAAATTATAGTAATGAAGTATCGTTAACGTTAACGGTTAAATATGGAAGTATCCATACTGATTTTGATTTTAATAATCAGGTATATAAAGTTCCTAAAGGAACGGCCCATTTTTTAGAACATATTAAATTTAATGAATCAAATAATAAAACGGCTCATGATTATTTTTATGCTCATGGTAGTTACGTTAATGCCTATACTACATATGATCATACATCTTATGATGTAACATGTAATAAAGATTATAAAGAGAATTTAAAACACTTACTAACTTTTGTGTATAATCCTTTTTTTACTAAAGAGTTAACGGAAAAAGAAAAACCAATTATTATTGAAGAAAGTAAAATGGTTTTAGATAATCCTTACAACAAAGGATATCAAAAATTAGCTAATAATTTTTATATTAATAGCAATCGTCAATATTTAATAACCGGAAAAGAAGAAGATATATTAAAAATAACCAAAGAAGATACGGCGAATGTATACAACCATTACTATCATCCAGCCAATATGTTTTTAACTATTTGTGGTAATGTCGATATTGATGAAATGATGAATACTGTTGAAGAATTTATGTTAAGTCATCCAATGGGCAGTTATACAAAACCAACCTTAATAACCAAAGAGGAACCTTTAAAAGTTAAAAAAATTAATGATGAAATAAGTGTTAATGTGGCTATGTCTAAATTAATGCTCAATATCAAATTGTTAAAAAAAGGTTTTAAAGATTTTTCAAAGATAAGATTACTAAATAGTTTAAGATTATTAATGGATATGAATTTTGGTTCTACCAGTTTATTTGATGAATATTTGCTTAATAAAGATTTGAAAGATGAATTCTATTATTATGTATCAATTGAAGAGGATGTTATTGTTATTAGTTTTGAAGTATCTACTAAATATCCAAATAAAGTATTAGAATTAATCTTAAATAAATTTAAGAAGTTAGATATTAATGAGGAAGACTTTAACCGTAAAATAAAATCCTTTATAGCTAATAGTATCATGGGGTTTGAAGATGTTAATGAAGTTAGTACCACGATTATAAGTAATATTATTAAGTATGATCAAATAATCGATGATTATCTAACCATTATTAAATCCATTAATATTCAGGATTTAAAAACAATTAAAAGTAGATTAAATAACTTTGTATATAGTTCAATGATATTAAAACCAAAAGAGTAAAAATTGACTTTTTACTCTTTTTGTGTTAATATAATCAGCACATTTGAAAGGGGTTATATGGAAAAGGATAATACTAGAATGTATGGTAAATCAATAAGAGGTATAGATTTAAAGAACCGGATTTTTTTACCCGCTAATTATAATATTGCCACAGGTACTACATTTGGTTTAATCGAGGAAAGCGATAGTGCTTGTCGATTATACTTATATGATCAATTAGTTAGTATTATTGATGCTTTGCAAAATGACAGTTTTAATACAAGAGATGAAGAAGAAAAACAAAGATTAATGGAAAAGATTTGCAACTTATTAGTTAAAATCGAGGGTAAAAAGAAAGTTGATAGTATGGGTAGAATTCTTATTTCTAACTCGCTAATTACGACGAGTGATTCATTGAATGATTATACTAATGAACAGTCTTCTGATCCACGAGTAATGGTTATTGGTGAAGGACTAAGTTGTGTAGTATTATCAAATAAGAATGCTGTTTCTAAATACTTACATGGTGATTTTGGTTGCGGTTTTCCTAGTTTAAAAAGATAAAAAGGTTGATTTATTTCAACCTTTTTTTATTTCTTTTTTTATTGTATACTTAATAATGGAAGGGTATGACAGTATGATTAAAAAGTTTTTAGCAAATCTTGTTGATTCATTTTATACTATTTATCCGGTCGTTATTACAGTTTTGGTTTTAACTGCCTTTATACCAATTAGTTTAGAAATGCTAGTGGCTTTTTTTATTAGTATTGCTTTGTTAGTATTAGGAACGGCATTATTTACCTTTGGAACCGATTTATCACTGATAGATGTTGGTCAAAAGATGGGTAATCGAATTGTTAAAAGTAAAAAACTAATATTGGTTTTAGTGGTAAGTTTAATATTAGGGACAATTTTAACAATTGCGGAACCGGATTTAAGAATCTTAGCTGAGCAAGTAACGTCAATACCTAGTAATACTTTAGTTTTAGTTATTAGTATTGGTGTTGGTATTTTTATGGCTATCGCAGCCTTAAGATCTATTTTTGGTCTTAGCTTAAATATTATTTTAATTATTAGTTATATTATTATTGCGATTTTAACTTTTATAGCTCCTGGCGATTTAATTCCTTTTGCTTATGATTCTGGTAGCGTAACAACGGGTACTATCAGTATTCCTTTTATAATTACGATAGGTGTCGGTTTAGTTGCTAACCGTACTGACAAAAAAGCTAAGGAAGATAAATTTGGTCTCGTTGCTTTATGCTCAACTGGGCCAATCATTATGGTCTTGCTTTTAAGTATGTTAGTTCCTTTAGATACAACATATGACATTAATGCTATTGTACTTGAATCATATGATTTGCAATTATACATAAGCAAGTTTATCTTGGCAGTTAAAGACACTTTGTTTTCTATTACGCCAATTATAATTGTTTTTATGATATATCAGTTTATAACCAAAGATATTAATAAAAAATATATGCATAAGATTGCTTTGGGTTTTGCTTGTGTTATTGTTGGTTTAATCTTCTTTTTAATGAGCATAAATGTTGGTTTTATGGATATTGCAATGTTTATTGGAAAATCAATAAGTCAAACTAGTCATCCTTGGTTATTGGTTCCTTTGATTATGACTTTTGCATATTTTACTGCTATTGCAGAACCGGCAGTTAAGATTATGGTTACCGAAATAGAAAGATTAACGAAAGGGACTATTTCTAAATCCCATGTGTCGACTGCCCTTGGAGTCGGCGTTAGTATATCAGCTGCTTTGTCATTAATTAGAATTTATACGCATACATCTTTTCTTTATTATGCCATTCCGTGTTATACAATCGCCTTATTACTAATGCTTTTTATACCAAAATATTTTGCAGCTTTATCATTTGATGTTGGTGGTGCTACAGGTGGTACTTTGACTACAGCTTTTTTATTACCAATGGTTATTGGTGCTTGCTATGTCTATGATGGTAATATTTTAACCGAAGCTTTCGGTCTTGCAGCCTTTACTTCGGTAATACCGATTATTACCGTTGAAATTGTAGGTATTATTTATAATATCCGCCTTCAATCGCGGAAGAAAGTGCTTCTTTTGGATGATTCCATTGTTTCTTTTGAAGGAGGTAATAATGAATAAATTAAAGAGTTTATTTTTGATTACTAATAAAAATCATTTAGACAAAGTTAATACGATTTTAAATGCATATAATCTTAATACAAAAGTAGTTAGTTATGCCAAAGGAACGGCCTCCCAAAGTATGCTTGATTATTTTGGCTTAATTGCTGATGATAAAATAATGGTTATGGCTCTAATACCTGATTATCTAAAGTTTGAAATATCTCAAAAATTAATTGATTATTTCAAATTAGAGAGTTTAGGCCAGGGATTAGGGTTTGTGCTTCCAATAACTAGTGCTAATAAATTTTTAATTGATTCATTCCCACAAGATGAATCGTATAAGGAGGATGAAATGTTACCAACCAAAGAAAATGATATTAAATATGAATTAATTGTAACCATTGTTTTGGAGGGTTATATTGAAAAAGTTATGACCGCTGCTAAAAAAGCGGGAGCTACGGGTGGTACTTCCATTACAGGAAAAGGAATGGGAGGTAAGATGAGCAAAAAGCTATTTGGCTTTGTTGTCGAACCAGGAAGAGAAATAATATATATAATTGTACCTACGGAGATTAAAGAGAAGGTGATGGAAGCTATTACTTCTGAAACAGGCATTAAAACTGACGGAATGGGATTATGCTTTGCTATTCCTATCGATAGTGTTATTGGATTTAACTAAAAAAGAAACTTATGGTTTCTTTTTTGTTTACGTCAATATATAACAAAGATTAAAAGATTGGTTGTTTATTTTTGACTTTTTGATATGATTAATAATAGAAAGAGAGAGTGTATAATATGGATAATCAATTTCCATCTAATAATGATATGAATAATAACATCAATCAACAAAATCCGGGTGTTGATAATAATTCTACACCAGTAGAGCCAGTTTTCCCGGGACCAATTGTGCAACCTGAGCCGGTAGTTAATCCTGAGCCAGTAGTTCAACCAGAACCAATTGCTCAACCACAACCTGTTGTCGAGCCAGAACCAATCGTAGCTCCGGCACCTGTAATTGAACCACAACCAGCTGTAATGCCTGAACCTGTAGTTCAAGCACCAGTACAACCAGAGCCAATTCAACCGGTTATTGAGCCTGAACCAATGCCACAGACTGAACCAGTGATGCAACCAGAACCTGTAGTTCAACCAGAACCAGTGATGGGACCGGAACCATTTAATCCAGTAACTCCAGCTGCTCCTATAGAAAATCAAGTGCCAGGTATGAATGCTCCAGCTGCGGAACCTAAAAAAGGTAATAATAAGATATTATTATTTGGTATTATTGGCGGTGTTGTTCTTGTAGCAGCCGTAGTAGCAGTACTATTTATCTTTGTTTTTGGTAGAGCTAAAATAGTCTTAGAATGTACGGACGAAGAAAGTTTAATGGGTGTTTCTTATAAATCATCATATAAATATCACATAAATGATGGTGAAATTGCTAAGGTTGAAGTTTCAACTAAATATGACTTATCTGAATCAGCATTATTCGATAATGAGGAATCAGTTAATACTATGTTAGAAACATTTAAAAAGGAATGCGAAAAAACCGGCTGTAGCTTATCACATAAGTATAAAAAAGGTGATTCATTAAGTATTGATCTTAAGTATGATAAAAAGTCATTTGAAAAGAGCATGGGTTCTTCGATGGATGAAATAAAAGATCTTAGTGCTGATGAAATTGCCTCTAAACTTGAACAAGTATCTTCATCAATGACTTGTAAAAGATAAAAAAAAGAACCAGTTATTGGTTCTTTTTTTATGTTAATTATTATCTGTTATAGTATTCAACGATTAATTGTTCATTAATTTCTGGGTTAAATTCACTATGATCAGGAACTCTTACATATTTTCCAGTTAATTTTTTAGTATCTACTTCAACATAAGCAGGAGTGCTAAGTTTTAGTTCGATAGCATCAACAATAGCTGGATGATTTAAAGATGATTCCTTAACAGCAATAATATCACCAGGTTTACAAGTGTATGATGGAATATTAACTTTCTTTCCATTTACTAAAATGTGACCATGGTTAACGATTTGACGAGCAGCTCTTCTTGTTCTGGCCATTCCCATACGATAAACCATATTATCAAGTCTACTTTCAAGTAGAATGAACATATTATCTCCGGCAATACCTTTCATTTTTGAAGCTTTATCAAATACTTTTCTGAATTGTTTTTCAGTTAATCCATATAAAGTTCTAGCTTTTTGTTTTTCTTGTAATTGAACACCGTATTCAGATAATTTTCTTTTACGATCTTTACCATGAGCTCCAGGTGCATAAGGTCTTTTTGCAAGTTCTTTTCCAGTTTCTAATGTAGAAAAACCATATCTTCTAGATTTTTTATATGCAGGACCAGTATATCTTGCCATATTAAAAAACTCCTTTCTTAAAATTACAATTAAAGTAGGTGATATTAATTAAATATAGGGAGTTTGAGTTAATTTCACTTAGGCAGTAAGTTACTTTATTATGAGTCAAACACATTATATTTATCAATATCGCTGCCTTTTTTCAATTGCATTAGTATTATAACTATATTTTATTCCAAAGTCAATTATTATTATTTTATATCTTTACTTGTTTATGATATAATGTTTAGTGTAGGAGTAGGCGTAATGAAAAGAACATATATAATTATCATTACTAGTTTAATATTAATAATTGTTACGCTAATTGGAACTCAATTTTTTTTAAGTAATTCTATATCTAAAAATATTAACGAAATCTTTAAAACAGAGTCATATTCTTATCTACCACAAGAAGCTCAAGATTATATTGAGCAGGTTTATAGTGAAACCGGAGAAATTCTTTTAACAGAAAAGAACAAACAAAAAAATGAGTATTATTTAAACCCAGAATATGTTGCTTATTTGGCTGACGAAAATAAAGATGCATATGAGTTAATACCAGATGAATTAATAACGGATTATGTATATTCTAATATAGAAACAGCAACTTTACCAACCAACTTTGATTTGCGAAATGTTAATGGTAATAATTATCTTACACCTATAAAAAATCAAGGTGCATTTGGATTATGTTGGTCATTTGCTTCGATTGAACTAGCTGAGAGTTATGACTTGATTAAGAACAATAAATCATATACTTCAGGAGCGACTCCTTTATTAAACGCTCGTCATAATGATTATATTACGGCTACTGGAGCACTTATTGATACTAATTCTGCATATCGTAGTGGAAGAAGCCTAACATCTGGTGGTAATTTTACGGATATTATCAAACCGGCTATGGATGGTTATTCTTTTGTAAATGATTCTTGGATCCCTTATTTAAGTCAAGAAACAAAGTTAGAATATAATAAAGTTATCAATCATTCGAATTCTTATTACGAATTAAACGGAACGGTTCATATGCCAGTTGCTAATTTAAAAACAGTTGAACCAGCATATAGGACTGAATATATAAACAGATTAAAACAATTAATAATGGAAAATGGTGGCGCTTATGTATCAAGCAAAAGCCCAACCGGTGAGTGTTCAATTAGGAATGGTAATTATCGTTTGATATATGACGATGGTTTTTGTCCCGGTTCAGGTCATGCTATGCAAATAATTGGCTGGGATGATAGTTATTCATATTCTGTTTGTACAAAATTAAAAGATAGCAATGATAATTATTATGTTTCCAATCAAACCTCTAACTGTAAAGGAGAACTAGTAACCGGAAGGGGAGCTTGGCTTGTTAGAAATTCATGGGGTAATTCATACCCATATATTTATATTGCCTATGATTCTTTTAATACCGGTTATAAAGTAATAACTGATTTATCAACCCGGACATGGGATGTTGAGTATCGTCGAGATTATACAGCAACTTATGCAACCAGCAACAGTGTTCAAAGAACATTTCGAAGAAAATTTGTTTTACAGGAAACTTTAGATAAAATTAAAGTTGAATTATTAACCCAAAATGAAACATATGATTTTTATGTTAGTGTTACTGGCGAAACGCAAAATTTTATTAAAGTTGGTTCTATTTATAGTGATTTACCAGGAATATATACTTTAGATGTATCTGATAAGAACATCAAATTAATTGGTGACAGTTTTACTGTCAAAGTATCATCTAATAATGGCCGTGTTAAATCTGAGTATTTTAATGTTTATACTAAAGTAGCTGGTATTGAGATTCATACTTATGATGCTAGTTTTACGAATAATTTATCTAGTACGGATAGTTATCGTATTAGACTAGAATCGGATGTAGCAGGAATAAGCGATGGCGAATTAATCAATTATCGTATTTTAGATGAAAATGGTAATGAAATATCATCTCCATATTATTATGAAGAAAATTATGTGGCGGGTAATAAAATATTCCCAATCTTATTAATTGATAAATCTTTAGATGTTGGTCATTACACATTACAAACAATTTATGATGGTTGGGTTTATGCAACCTCTGTTATAAATATTAAGGAAAAACTAGTTGATTTTGAGGGTAGTGGTACAATTAATGATCCATATTTGGTTGAAACCCCAGAACAATTGGATGTAATTAGAAAGAGTTCTACTGCATACTTTAAACTAGTTAATGATATTGATTTAACATATGATACTCAAAATCCAGAAGGAAAATTTTATAATGATGGAAAAGGTTGGGAACCGTTATTCTATGGTAGCGTTCGCGTATCAACAAATGGTTATTTAATTCCTTTTGATGATAGTTTTAGTGGCGGTTTAGATGGCGATGGTCATAAAATAATTGGTTTATATATCAACCGACCAAACGAAGATGTTGTTGGCTTATTCTCAAGCATTTATAATAACAAATTAACAAACACTTATGTTAAAAATTTAGTTATTGAGGATGCCTTTATTATAGGCCATAATTACGTTGGCGCTTTAGCAGGACTTGTAAGTGAGTATTCTTACATGAGTTGTTTAAATGTAGAAAAAGTTTCTGTTCTTGGCGGCCGTGTTGAGGGTTATAACAATGTCGGTGGCGTTATAGGCTTCCTTGAGGGTGGTAGCGCTGAGGTTGGCGCCTGTGTTAATGGTAATTCTGAGCGTTTTAAAGTTTATAGCCTTTATAATAGTTCTAAAGTTATTGGGAATAATATAGTTGGAGGTATTATTGGCTACTTAGCTAGTTATAAGAGTTTTAGAGTACCTGTTCCTGTCTATCTACATGAATTACAAAATTCTGGTAACGTTCGTTCGGAAAATAATGGAAGTGGATTAATAGGTGCTATTAGTAATAATAATGACTCGACATTTACAATTGAAAATAGTATTACTACTGGAAAAGTAAATGCTGTCAAAGATTATGGTATTATTTCAGATTATACATATTCTTCCTCTTCAAACTATGTAAATGTATCAAACGTTTATTATACAAACAATTATGATGCGCCTAGCGGTATAACACATCAGTATTATAACGCTGAAAAAAAGACCATTAGTCAATTAACTGCATTACAAAAATGGGGTACTTTTGATAGTTATTGGGTAAAAGAAAATTATTCTGGATATAATCGAATTCCAATATTAAAATCTGTTAAAGATCATTTTACTTATATGGTACTTGATGCTGGTTTTGTTAATATTAGTTTAGATAATAATCAATCGGTATATTTAATGGATTATATTCAACCGGATTTAGTAACGGTAGATCATTTGGATCTATTGATGACGGGCAATGCAGCTAGTATTGATGATAGAGGATATATCACCGGTAATGAAAAAGGACAATCCAATTTACGCGTAACAAGTTTATATGATGGACTTCGAAAGAATATTATCGTTAATGTAACTAAAGAACCAACAGTTATTTTTCATTCTAATTATAATAATGATGTATTTGTACAAACTATTCAAGGTGGCGTAGGTGTTCTTATGGCTAACTCCTTTGGAAGAACCGGATATAATTTTATTAAATGGAACACACAACCGGATGGTGGGGGAACTGATTATGCTAATAAAGCATCAATTGAAATTGAAAATGATTTACATTTATATGCTGTATGGAGAATAAAAAATTATAACTTATCATTTGTTACTAATTGTGAACAAACAATAGATCCAATCATTGTTCCTCATGGCTATGTGTTGAATACTTCTGACTTTGCTTTGTCAAAAAATGGGTATAATTTTGATGCTTGGTATACAAATGAATATTTAACTAATCTATATGATGTAGCCGAGCCAATTACTGGTGATTTAACTTTATATGCCGGATGGGTTCCAAAACAATACCTTGTAGCATTTAATGCTAATGGTGGTAGTATTGGTCCTGTAATTGTACCTTATACATATAATAATCCAACTAATCAACTACCAACACCAGTTTGGCTAGGGCATAGTTTCTTGGGTTGGTATAAAGAAAAGGAATGTATAAATCAAATAACTGATCCTAATGATACATATTTATTATCTGGTGATAAAACATTGTATGCAAAATGGGAAGCAACCGAATTTGACGTAATATACAATGAAAATACCGACGATGTGGTAACTAATATGCCTAGTAAGCAAACTAAGTATAAGAATATTAATTTACAATTGTCAGATAAAATACCTACTAGAAGAGGATACGTATTTATTAAATGGAATACCCAAGCTAATGGTAGGGGTGTTAATTATGAAAAAGGATCGATTTATACCGATAATAGTCCAATTACACTATATGCTCAGTGGGAAAATTTGATTAGAACTTTAACATTTAATCCAATGGGTGGAACTATAGGCACTACCACAATGGATGTTGTGATGTTAGAGCCTTTTGGTACGCTTCCAACACCAACAAGGAGTGGCTATCAGTTTGCTGGTTGGTATTACGATGATAGTTATAGTGGTAATGCTATTAAATCAACCGATATTTGTAGTTTAACCGGTAATTCCACGTTATATGCTCGGTGGGAAAAACTGACTATTGATATCGAGAAGATTAGTGAATATCATTTTGATGGTGAATATATTCAATTAAATGATAATACTAAAGTTGAAGATATAATATTAGATGAAGGTTATAGTATTACTCATGTTAAACTTGATGAAAGTACAGGTCCTTATATTGTAACTGGGGATTCCATTATAATTACTTCATCCGAAGATAATACTGTTAAACAAGAATATAAAGTCATTATTATGGGTGATGTAGTACCAGATGGTAAAATAACAATTTTAGACTACGTAAGAACATTCCAACATGTGAAAAAGAATTATTATGAGCAATATTTTCCTAATATTACTTTAGATAAATTTTATACATTATTAACCGGTGATTATTTTAGGGCCGGTGATATGGATCATGATGGCGATATTGATATCATGGATTCTGTTAGGTTATTTAATATTATTAAGGATAAATATATGAATAACAATTGATTTTGTTATTGTTAACATGATAGAATTAATATATATAGTAGGAAGGTGTTTGTATGAGTTTTAATTTAACAAAAAGCAAATATATTAAAGGAATAACAATACTTAGTTTAGTATTAATCTTTTTGATAAGTATAACTATGTATGTAAGTCATAGCTTATCAGATGTAAAAAAGCAAGAATCAAATGCTGGTACATGTTCTGGTACGCAAAGAATAAATCTTTATAGTAGAACACCAAGCTCTGAAACCGGATGGACCTATAAAGGAAGTATAGAAGTTGGTTGTGATACCATTGTTAAAGCTTCTGCATTAGTTTCATATACTTCATCAATAACTAGTACTGATGGTGCTGCTAGAACAGCCTTAAAAAATCAAAGATGTGAATATTATTACAATAATGTGGTAACAATAACAGGTTATACTCAAAGTCAAATTTCAGCATGTAAGGAAAATGCCCAAGTTAAAACTCTGGGTTGGTTTGAGTCAACAGATGGTTTATCAAGATATACTTATGATAAGAAAGCCAAAGACATTAATGTTCTATATTTTGATTATTATGTAGATATTAGTGGTGTTACTAATTATTATAATGGTGAAGTTACAATCTATGGTAGTAAAGATAGTTATTCGCCTTCTGGATATTTAGTAATAGATGCAAATGAAAAACTAGATCATTTCAAAATTAATTCTTTATTCGCTAATGAAAGTACTTTGCCTTTGGATAGTGTTACTATTAATGATACCAATATTTATGACGGAAGCGCCGAGCCACAAGGTGATGGGTTACATGTATTTAAATATTATTTAACTACCCGCGATGGAAATGTATTTACTGGTGGAAAACTAGGAAATGGTCCATCATCATTATATATTGATTGGCAAGATGCAATAACAATTAATTATCACATTAATAGTAGAACATTATCTAAAAAAGTACCTTACTCAGGTAATATTTCATTTATCGATGAAAGCGAGTTAAGTGAGGGTGTTCTATCAAGGTCTGAATATATTGAAAAATGGTGTTATGATTCAAATTGTACGGAAGGATATGTTGCAAGTACATCTCATAGTTTCTCAACACTTAATTCAAGAGGATTTGTTAATGAAACAAGTTCAAGCAGAACAATTGAATTATATGCTAAAACCGCTAATAAAGTATTAGTTAGATATAAAGATTCAATAGACTCTACCGTTTTGGCAGATAATTATTATAGACCAGGTGAAACGCCAACTCAACCAACTGATCCTTCAAGAAATGGTTATGTGTTTGCTGGTTGGAAGACAGAAAAGAATGGTAACGTTGCATTTGACTTTACTCAGCCTATAACTGAGCCGGTTGAGGTTTGGGCAACGTGGTTTTATGGCGATTTAGCATATACAATTCATTTTGATGGATATGGTGCTACGGGCGGATCTATGAATGACTTCCATCCAAATCCAGATGATGAAACAATTAATTTGCCAGCAAATGGATTTACAAAAAATAATTGTATGTTCGATGGTTGGAGTTTAGAAGCAGGTGGAGAACACGATTTAGACGACCAACAAAACATAAAGCCTCTTTTTAATTCTTTCTTATTTCCAGATGAAAATGAGCGACAGTTAACATTATATGCCTTATGGGATAATTGTAGTGTTACAACAAACATAACGATAACATTAGACCCAAATGGTGGAAGTGTTTCACCAACAACAATTGAAAGAACTAAAGGTGGAACTTATGGAAATATACCAGAACCTTCACGAATCGGATATCATTTCGATGGCTGGTATTTTGTAAATATTAAAGTTGAAGAAGATACAACATTGTTATCAAATACAAATCATGCATTAACAGCTCATTGGACGGAGAATACTGTTGAAGATATAACGATAACTTTAGATCCAAATGGCGGAAGTGTTTCACCACCATCAGTTACTAGACCTAAAAGTGGACAATATGGATCATTACCAACTCCAACAAGAGGAATATATAAATTCGATGGTTGGTATTATAATAATACAAAGGTTACTTCATCAATGACATTAAGATCTGGTTCAAATCACACATTGGTAGCTCATTGGATTGATCCAGTAACCGTAACATTTAAACCTAATGGTGGAACTTGTACACAACCAAGTATGCAAGTACAGGTTGGTTCTACTATTAGCCAGTTACCAACTTGTACAATGACTGGAGGTTATGAATTTAGAGGATGGTTCTATAAAGATACAAATAATAATGATACTAAACTTACAACATCAACCGTAATAAATGAAAATTTAACAGTAACAGCACTTTGGCGGGAACCAACACCAGTTGAAGTACATGTTGGTTTTGATACAAAAGGTGGTTCAACATTTGATTATGCATATGAATATATAGTTGGTGATTATTATGATTCATATTCTACAAGTTATGAAGATGAAGAATATAGTAAACCATTACCAACACCTTATAAAGAAGGCTATGCATTTGCTGGTTGGTGTTTAGATACCGATTGTAATACTAAAATTACTAACACTACTAAAGTAAGTAATCAAAATCATCATTTGATTTATGCAAATTGGATTAAAAAAGATTCTACAAATCAAGTAACCGTTCATTTAAACACAGTGCATGATTTAAATGAACCAATTCCTATGGAAGATACCGTAACACTAACTAAAAATGGTGTATATGGATTCCTTCCATCACCAAGATTAATGCGTATATCAATTAATGGCGAATACTATGTATTTGATGGCTGGTGTAAAGATGCTGCATGTAATACAAGAATTTATGAAAATACTATCGTAACAAATGGTAGCGAACACACAATATATGCTCATTGGGTTTCACAGACTGAATTTAATAATTATGGTTCAAATTATGATGTGCCAGTTGGTGTTTCACAAAATTATCCAAAGAACGAACCAACATATACTTTAGGTGGTTTATCTGTTTTAGATCGTATTCAAGCCAATTATAGTTTGGGTGATAATTACAATCCAGCATTGCTTCAACCATCTTCCAATACGATTACTTATAATAATAAAACTCTTTATTTCCAAGGATTTTATTTAGATAATGGATCATATGAATACCAAGTTGTACCATCTATAACATATATGCAAAGAGATTATTTCCATGTATTATATGCTAAGTGGGGAGAAACACAACCAACTGTTGATCCAAATAAGCCATTTGTATATGCAGTATTCTTAGAAGAAGATGGTGTACCTGCAAAAAAACAAGATAATACAACTATAAAAGAAATAAAAGTGGAATATAATAAGTATTATTGTAATAGTAATGGTACTGATTGTAGTAATCTACCAACTGCTTATAAATTGGGTTATACATTTAACGGCTGGTATTTAGATAGATATTTAACATATGGTGTTCACAGCAGAATGGTTGAAAAGAATGCTGATCATTACTTATATGCTAAATTCACACCAAATACATATGAAGTAACATTTGATGCTAACGGTGGAACTGTAAGTGTAGCTAAAAAGAATTATCGATATGATAGTTACTATACAAATCTTCCACAACCTACAAGAGATGGTTACACATTCGATGGCTGGTATTTAGCTTCTGGTAATAAAGTAAAAAGTGATACAGTAGTTAAAACTGCATCACCTCATACATTAACAGCTCATTGGACATCTGGAGAAACGGAAAAATATGCAATTAAGTATTATGATGGAACTGACTTGTTATTTACTGACTATAAGAATAAGAATGAAAGTTATACAATTATAACACGTGAAGACTTTACTAAAGCTGGATATACCTTTGCTGGTTGGAAAGATGCAAGTGGTAAATCATATGCTAAAGGATCAACATATAGTAAGAATGAAGATTTAACACTATATGCTCAATGGACACCAAGAAAATATACATTAACTTATAATGCTAATGGTGGAACGGTTGATCGAACAAGTGAGGAAGTAACATATGGTGTGCCAGTAACATCATTACCAACGCCGACTAAAAACGGCAATGTTTTCCTAGGTTGGTATACTGATGGAGTTACATGGCAAACGAAGGTAAATCCTGGTGATGAAATTCTTTATACGGGTAATAATACTTTATATGCTAGATGGCAACCTGTTGAGGTTGATATAACAAAAGCAGGTAACTTCACACTATATGAAGGAAAAGTTGTATTCCCAGAAAAAACATTGCCTAATTCATTACAACCTAACACAGGATATACAATTACATACACTGCTGGAAGTACAAAGAAAACAAGTAATTATATTGCTACTGGTGATACATTAACTGTTAAAGATGGTAGCCATACACAAATCTATACAACTATTGTCTTTGGTGATGTAATACCAGATGGTGAAATAACAATACTTGATTATGTAAGAACATTCCAACATGTTAAGAAACAATATTATGCAAAATACTTTCCAACTGTAACGTTAGATAACGTATATCAATTATTAACTGGTGATTTCTATACGGCAGCAAATATGGATAAAGATAGTGATGTAGATATAATGGATACAATACGAATATTTAATATTCTTAAAGGAAAGGTGAGACAATGAAAAAATTAGTAAACAAAATATTATTTCTTGCAATATTACTTGTACCTATGAGTGTATTCGCAGCTAGAGGAATAACAGTTGAACCTGGTACGTTAGAAATACCAGTAGGAACAACAAAAACGTTTGAGATTGTAGCAAACGAAGCCCAAGGACTTGGAAGAATAACCACATCTGATGCAACAGTAGCAACAGTCAATAAAGAAGTATGGGATATTCAAGGAAGT
>JAEEGL014734594.1_pt1 | contig 18231 bp, 15 predicted proteins | sample 9134231 | NCBI WGS metagenome assembly JAEEGL01 (sample SAMN16246548, study PRJNA631951) | gut metagenome | biome: gut microbiome; feature: rumen; material: fiber-attached | host: Bos | place: Iran: Karaj | collected 2018-10 | reverse complement strand
GCCCGGCCAGGGGGCGTCGGCCATCGTCATGATGGAGCCGTCGAGGAAGGATTCGATCTGATAGGAATCCTGCGCGGGCACATAGATATCGTCTCCCTGCTGCTCCAGCTTGACGCCGAGCCGGCGGAAGGCCTGGGGAATGATGCCCAGGTTGTCGTAGGAGACGTTCCGGATGGTGATGGCGCTCTGGTTCATCGCCGCCATCCCGATAAAGGAACCCACCTCGATCATATCGGGCAGGATGACATGGGAGGCCCCGTGAAGAGCCTTGCCTCCATAGACGGTGAGAAGGTTGGAACCGATGCCTTCGATGACGGCGCCCATTGAGCGGAGCAGCCGGGTCAGTTGCTGGATATACGGTTCGCAGGCCGCATTGTAGATGGTCGTCTGCCCCTCAGCAAGGGTAGCCGCCATCAGGATGTTGGCTGTACCGGTAACGGAGGCCTCGTCCAGCAACATATAGGTACCCTTGAGGGGACGGCCGTCCTTGAGTTGAAGGAAATAGGCCTTGCGGGTCTCGTCGTAGGAGAGTTCCGCCCCGAGGTTCATCAGGCCGAGAATGTGGGTATCCACCCTCCGCCGGCCGATCTTGTCGCCGCCCGGCTTGGGGAAATAAACGTGGCCGAAGCGGGCCAGCAGCGGCCCGGCCAGCATCACGGAACCCCGCAGCATCGAGCAGCGCTTGACAAAGTCTCGGCTGTCGAGATACTCCTCGTTGAGGTCGTCCGCCTTGAAGATGTATTCGCCTTTCTCCAGGCGGCTGACCTTGACGCCGATTCCCTCGAGGAGGCCGATCAGGTTCTTGACGTCGAGGATCTCGGGGACGTTGGACATCTGGATCTCCTCCTTGGTCAGCAGCACGGCGCTGATCACTTCCAGCGCCTCATTCTTCGCCCCCTGCGGAATAATACTGCCGCTCAGCGGATGCCCGCCTTCAATAGAAAAAGAAGCCATAGTTTATAATTAAATATGTTCTACTTCTGGACTTAGCGTGACCCCGAAGCGGGAGCGGACCGTGCGGATGATCTTGCGCTCCAGGGAGAGGATTTCCCACGGGGCGGCCTTGCCGGTGTTGTTGACAATCACCAGCGGCTGCTTGGAGTAGACCGCCGCATTGCCCTTTACGTAACCCTTGAGGCCGGCCTTTTCGATCAGCCAGGCGGCGGGAATCTTGACGCGGCCGTCGGGGAGCGGGAAATGCGGCACCTCCGGGTAGATGTCCGCGATGTCCTCGTATTCCTCCTGCGTCACGTATGGATTCTTGAAGAAGCTGCCGGCACTGCCGAGTTCCTTCACGTCGGGAAGTTTGGTGCGGCGGATGCGGATGATCTCGTCGCGCACCATCTTCGGGGTGAGAGGCTCGTCGCCGTAGGCCGCTGCCATCGACTCCTTCACGTGGCCGTACGACAGCCGGGGCGAATAGGCATCCGTCAGGCGGAATGTGACGGAGGTTACGATGAAACGTCCCTTCCACGCGCCCTTGAAATTGGAGGCACGGTAACCGTAGCCGCATTCCTCCACGTCGATGGTACCGGTGGAATGGTCCACCGTATCCAGCACTTCCACGCCGGTGATAATATCCTTCACCTCCACACCGTATGCACCGATATTCTGCACGGCCGCCGCCCCGACCTCACCGGGGATCAGCGACAGATTCTCCGGCCCCCAGAGCCCTTCGGCCGCCGCCCATTCGCAGAATTCGTCCCAGGTCTCGCCCGCGCCGACCTGCGCAAAGATGCCGCTTTCGTCCCGCTTGAGGATGAGCCCCTTGAGGCAAGAATGCAGGATAGTGCCGGGATAATCGCCGGTGAAAAGGAGATTGCTCCCGCCGCCGATGTGATACTTCGGGCCGGGAAGATCAGGATTATCCAGAATCGCCTTCAGTTCGTCGACGGAATTGTATTCCGCGTAAGCGCCCGCCTTCACCTGCATCCGGAAGGTGTTGAGGGGCGTCAGGTCTTTATGAAAGGTGATTTTCATCCGATAATGGCTCCGTTGGTGAGGGCTTCTTCCGGGGCGACGATGCGCATCTTGCCGTCGCCCTGTTTGGCCATCAGGATCATTCCCCGGGACTCGATGCCGCGGATGACGCGGGGGGCAAGGTTGGCGAGGATGCAAATCTGCTTGCCGACCATTTCCTCAGGGGAATAATATTCTGCGATGCCGGAAACGATGGTGCGTTGGTCGATGCCCGTGTCGATGGAGAGTTTGAGGAGCTTGTCGGTCTTGGGAACGCGCTCCGCGGCGAGGACGGTCGCCGTCCGGATGTCCATCCGGCCGAAATCGTCAAAGGTCACTTCGCTCTTCTGCGGCTCGACCTTCCTGGCGGCCTCAGCAGCCTCGGCAGCCTTTGCCGCCGCCTCGTTCGCCGCCTTGGTCGCCTGGAGGATGCCGACTTCGCGCTCCACCACGTCGTCCTCGATCTTCTGGAAGAGGAGACTCACCTCGCCGAGCGCGTGCCCCTCGGGAAGGATGTCGGTGCGACCGAGGTCGTCCCAGGAGAGGGTAATCTCTCCGTCATTCCGGACTTGATCCGGAATCTCCTTCTCCTCCGTGTGCAGCGCCTTGCCGTCGCCGGGGACGTAGAGGTTCTCCCCCGCCGAGCCCTTGAGGCCGGCGAGAGCGGGATCCACTTCGCCCGCGCGGTAATCGCGGCCGGCCTTGAGGCCGACCCGGAGGATCCCGCGGAGCTTCTCCGCGCTGAACGGCGTGAACGGCTCGAAAGCGATGGCGAGATCCGCACAGATCTGGAGACAGGTAAAGAGGATGGATGCCGTACGGTCCATATCGGTCTTGGCGATCTTCCAGGGCTCCGTGTCAGAGATGTATTTGTTGCCGATACGCGCGATCTCCATCGCGGCCTTGAGCGCCTCGCGGAAATGGAAGGTCTCCAGATTCTTCTCCAAAGCCTCCTTGCAGGGAAGAATCTGTGCCAACGTCTCGGCGTCAATCGGCTCGGGCTTCAGGTTACCCGGAACGCGCCCGCCAAAATACTTGCCGGTCAGCACGGCCGCCCGATTGACAAAATTGCCGAAGATAGCCACCAGTTCGCTGTTGTTGCGCTGCTGGAAATCCTTCCAGGTGAAGTCATTATCCTTCGTCTCGGGCGCATTGGCGCAGAGCACGTAGCGAAGCACGTCCTCCTGTCCGGGGAAGCGTTCGACGTATTCATTGAGCCAGACAGCCCAGTTGCGCGACGTGGAAATCTTGTCGCCCTCGAGGTTGAGGAATTCGTTGGCGGGGACATTGTCGGTGAGAATATATTCTCCTTCTCCCTTGCACATTGACGGGAAGACGATGCAGTGGAAGACGATATTGTCCTTGCCGATGAAGTGGACGAGGCGGGTCTCAGGATCCTTCCACCACTTCTCCCAGGACGCGGGAAGCAGCTCCCGCGTGTTGGAGATGTAGCCGATCGGGGCGTCGAACCACACGTAGAGCACCTTCCCTTCAGCATCATCGATCGGAAGCGGAATGCCCCAGTCGAGGTCGCGGCTCACGGCGCGGGGCTGCAGGCCGCCGTCCAGCCAGCTCTTGCACTGGCCGTACACGTTGGAGCGCCACTCTTTGTGCTGCTCCAGGATCCAGTCCCGGAGCCAGGGCTCATACTGGTCCAACGGCAGGTACCAATGCTTTGTCTTCTTCTTGACGGGAGCGCTGCCGCTCAGGGCCGACTTCGGATCCAGGAGTTCCTCGGGGCTCAGCGTGCTGCCGCATTTCTCGCACTGGTCGCCGTAGGCATTGGGATTGCCGCACTTGGGGCAGGTGCCGGTGATGTAGCGGTCGGCGAGGAAAGTCTTCGCCTCCTCGTCATAATATTGCTCGCTCTCGCGGGTGACGAACTTACCCTCATCGTAGAGTTTGCGGAAGAAGGCCGAGGCCGTCTTCGCGTGCACGGCGGACGTCGTCCGGGAATAGATGTCAAAATTGATCCCGAGGTCCGTGAAGGACTTCTTGATGATATTGTGATACTCGTCCACCACGTCCTGGGGCGTAACTCCGCGCTTCTTGGCCTTGATGGTAATGGGAACGCCATGCTCGTCGGAGCCGCAAACGTACAGGACATCCTCCCCCCGCATACGCAAATACCTTACATAAATATCCGCGGGGACATACACACCGGCCAGATGGCCGATATGGACCGGACCGTTCGCGTAAGGGAGCGCGCAGGTTACGAGGGTTCTTTGAAACTTCTTCTCCATTATTTTTCTCTTCCTAATTTGATTTTGATTTTGCGTTTGAGGGCGTTGGCCCGGCCGATTTCATCCAGAATGCGGATCTGGTCGTCGCCCGTGGCGGTCATCAGTTCCCGCCGGAGGGTGCTGATCCGGGCATCCATTCGCTTGTCCTGATACGCGAGGATGGCCCGCGGGACAAAGGACGCCAGCCAGGAGGACTTCGTCGACAGGGACTTGCTGAAAGAATCTACCGTCAACTGGTATTTCTCCTCCAGCAGATCTGCGACGACCTGGGAGATTTGAAGATTCTTCCCATTCAACAGGTGAAGAATGATCGCTTTCTGGTCATCTCCCGCATCATAGCGCTCGAAATAGGCCTCGTATGTCGCGCGGTAAGCGCTGTTGGCAAACTGCACGTCGTCGGAGGCCAGGGCGTCGTCGATAAATTCGGCCACGGTCTGGACGCCATCGGGGCTGTAGAATTCCGAATCCGTCGGGAAAACGAGCGGTTCGCTTCCATCCCGGAGAATAAAGGCGAGGAGATCCTTTTCGCCGGGAGCGAGGATCTCGTTTTCATCGCGGATGGCCCGGGGCTGCTCCGGCTGGACGGGCGGAACGATCTCAGGATCCGGCGTCTCTGTCCGGGTCTGGCCCGGGGTCGGTTTCTGCCGGGAACGGCGGGTCGTACCGATGCGCGAGAGGATGAGGTCGGGCTCAACCCTGAATTTGGCGGAAACCGCGTCGGTGTAGGTGGAGCGCTTGATCGGATCGGGAATCTCCGCAATTGTATCTGCAATGTCATTGATCAGTTCCGCCTTCTTGAGCGGATCTCCGGCCGCATCCTCCAACAGGAGGTCGCATTTGAAGCCGATAAAATCCTGCTCGTGCTCTGCAATGAATGCCTGTACCTCCTCCAGCGTATGCTTCTGGGCGAAAGAGTCGGGATCGTCCCCGTCGGGGAGCAGCACGATCTTGACATTCATTCCCTCGCGGAGAATCATATTGATGCCGCGGAGGGCAGCGTGAATGCCCGCGCTGTCGCCGTCGTACATAATGGTGACGTTCTCGGTGAAACGCTTCAGGAGCGATACCTGACCGTCGGTGAGGGATGTGCCGCTGGAGGCCACCACGTTGGTAATGCCAAGTTGGTGCATCGACAGCACATCCAGATAGCCCTCAACAAGGTAACACTTGCCGCTACGGGCTATCTCGTTTTTGGCGAAATAGAGACCGTAGAGGATGCGGTTCTTGACATAGATCTCGCTTTCGGGGGAATTGACGTATTTCATCCCCCCGTGGTCCTTCTTGAGTGTCCGGCCACCGAAGCCGACCACGCGGCCGCTGACGGTATGGAACGGGAACATCACCCTGTCCCAGAAGCGATCGCAGAGGGTACCGTCCTCCCGTTGGATTACCAGACCGGCGGCGACCAGATATTCATCCTTATAACCCGCCTGGCGAGCCGCGTCAAGCAGGGAATTCCGCGTACGCGGAGACCAGCCGAGGCCATATTTGAGAATGGTCGCATCATCCAGGCCGCGGGAATGGAAATATTGCAGGCCGATGGCCCGTCCCTCCTCTTTCTGCAGGCTTTCGATGAAAAATTTATGGGCAAATTCCGCCACCAGGTGAAGACTCTCGCTCCGCTGCCGCTTTTCGAGGTCTTCGGCCGTCTCCTCCCGCTCCTGGATCTCGATATGATACTTTTTCGCCAGGTAGCGAAGGGCTTCCGAATAGGTCAGGTGCTCATATTCCATCAGGAAATTGACCGACGATCCGGCCTTGCCGCAGCCGAAACACTTGTAGATGCCCCGTGCCGGGTCAACATGGAAGGAAGGGGTTTTTTCCTCATGGAAAGGGCAGCAGGCCCAGAGGCTCGCACCCCGCCGCTTCAGGGACACGAAATCCCCGACCACCTCCTCGATGCGGGCAGTCTCTATAATTTTGCCTACGGTCTCCTGGGGAATCACGCGTTAATCCTCCTTGCGATATTCAACCTCCTTGACCGAGCCGAGATCCAAATCATCAAATCCTTCCTCTTCCGGCTGGGGATCCGGCTCTTTGGTGCGGTGGATTTCATATTCATCCACGGCCTTGCCGATCTTCCAGCCCGACAGGAGGTCCGACAGGCCATACCACAGCAGGGCCAGACCGGAAAGTAGCTTGACGAGCCAATAATTGCCCTCCTTGTCGGCAAACAGCATCGCAAAACCGAACAACACCGTGCCGACAGCCAGAAGGAAGGGCAGGAATCCCACGCCGGTCAGGGACATCGCCCCCAGGAGGACGATAACTTCCAGGGCGCCGAGCAGCAACAGGACCACGCCGAGAATCCGGATGCCGACAATCAGGGCAGTCGCGGAGAACCACGTATCGGGGAAGAACAGGAAAAGCACGCCGAGGACGATGAAGATTACGTCCCGGATGATACGGTGCGTCCTGCTTTTATAGCCAAAAAATATCATATTGCCTTCTAATTTGCCACCTCGCAGAGGAATTTGAGCCTCACGAGACGGATTTCCATTTCTTCATAATCCGGACCGAGGACCCTCATCGCTTCCTCCAGCGAGTCGGACTCCGCTTCGTCCCGGAAATAGTCGTAAATCTCCTGCATCACCTCCTCGTCCATCATCTCCCGGATGCAGTAATTGAGGTTGAGCTTGGTGCCGGAGGAGACGATGGCCTCGATATCCGACATCAATTCACTCATTTCCAGCCCTTTGGCCGTCGCAATATCCTCCAGAGGCAGACGGCGGTCGATGCTCTGGATGATGAATACCTTATTGGAGGACGGGGAGGCGATGGACTTGACCACGAAATCGTCCGGCCGCTCGATCTCGTTTTCCTCCACGTATTTGGCAATCAGTTCGACGAATTCCCGGCCGAATTTTTTCGCCTTTCCCTCACCGACGCCCTGGCAGCCGCGCAGCTCCTCAAGGGTCATCGGGTAGAGGATCGACATATCCTCCAGCGACGGGTCGGAGAAGATGATCCAGGGCTGGAGCCCCAGCTTGCGGGAAACGTCCTTGCGGAGATCCTTGAGCATCGCGAGAAGGATGGGGTCGCCGCCTCCGCCGCCGCGGACGGCCGCCGCCGAATTCATCGGATCCTCGTCTTCGGTATCCGAGAATTCCCGGTCTTCCACCAGCATGACTTCGTAGGGATCGGCGAGGAACTTCTTCCCGGCGCGGGTTACGAAGATCAGGCCGTAGGTCTCTATCTCCTTTTCCAGCAGATGAAGGATCAGCCCTTGATGGATGACCATTGCCCAGAAACGGGAGGAGTGCGGCTTGCCTGCGCCGAAGAACGAAATTTCGTCGTGCTTGTAAGACTTGATCATCGCCGTCTCCTCTCCGGCGAGGATGGCGGAAAGGTGATCGATCTTGAAATGCTCCGGGAGCGACTCTACCAGACGCAGGACGAGGGCCATCTCCGCGCGCCCGTCGAAGCGGGCCTTGGGATGGATGCAGTTGTCGCAGGAACCACAGTTGTCCTGGGGATAATCCTCCCCGAAATAATTCAGCAGGAGTTTCCGGCGGCACTGGTTCGACTCCGCGTACGCCTCCGTCTCGGCGAGGAGCTGGCGGCCGATCTCCTGCTCGGCGATAGGCTTGCCCTGCATGAATTTCTCCAGCTTGAGGATGTCCTTGTAGCTGTAATACGTGATGCAGAGGCCTTCCCGGCCGTCGCGACCGGCGCGGCCCGTCTCCTGGTAATAGCCTTCCAGGCTCTTGGGAATGTCGTAATGGATGACGAAACGGACGTCGGGCTTGTCGATGCCCATTCCGAACGCGATGGTGGCGACGATGACGTCGATCTCCTCCATCAAGAAGAGGTCCTGGTTCTCGGTGCGGGTCTTGGCGTCGAGTCCAGCGTGGTAAGGACGGGCCTTGATGCCGTTGATGTTCAGAAGCTGGGCGAGCTGCTCGACCTTTTTGCGGCTGAGACAATAGATGATACCGGACTTGCCGGGATTTGACCGGATGAATTTGATGATGTCCTTCTCCGGATCTACCTTGTCGCGGACCTCGTAGTAGAGGTTGGGCCTGTTGAAGGAATCCTTGAAGATGCGGGCGTCCTGGATACGGAGATTTTTGAGAATGTCGCTCTGAACCTTGAGGGTCGCCGTGGCCGTCAGGGCAATGACGGGAGCCGGCTGAATCTCTTCGATGATGGTGCGGATGCGGCGGTATTCCGGACGGAAGTCGTGGCCCCATTCCGAGATGCAGTGCGCCTCGTCGACGGCATAGAAGGATATTTTGATTTCCTTCAGGAGGGAAATGTTCTCATCCTTGGTGAGCGACTCCGGCGCGACATACAGGAGTTTGGTGATGCCTTTCAGGAGGTCTTCCCGCACATCGGCAATCTGCGGACGGCTGAGGGAGGAATTGAGGAAATGGGCAATACCGTCATTGCCCGCAACAAAGCCCCGGATGGCGTCCACCTGGTTCTTCATCAGGGCGATGAGCGGTGAAATGACGATGGCCGTCCCCTCCATGACCAGGGCCGGGAGCTGGTAGCAAAGCGATTTGCCGCCACCGGTAGGCATCAGGACAAAGGCGTTACGGCCCGAGACGAGATGTTTGATAATCTCCTCCTGCCCCCCCTTGAACGCATCATAGCCAAAGAATTCTTTGAGTTTGGAATGCAGTATGTCGGTGTCCGGAACCATCATTTTTACAAATTACCTTACTAATTTACGGAATAATTCCCTCAATCCCAAATAATTTTAATGGAATCGCCCAAAACTTGAATTGTCAAGAAATTTTTGTATCTTTGTGGGCTTTTTCGTTGAGAAGAAACGATATTAAAATTATAAGTACAATGAAACTCAATTCCATTATCGCAAGCGTGGCGGCCGTCATTCTCGCCGTCGCCTGCACCAACACCCAGAAAGTCGAAGGCAGCAAGGAAGTCCGCGACCTCCTTCCCTCCGCATCCCAGGTTGACTCCGCCAGCTATCTGCTCGGCACCAACATCGGCCAGTGGATCAAGGGCAACGACTTCGGTCAGCTCAACTTCAACCAGTTCCTCAAAGGCATCAAGGACATGATCAAGGCTGAGGGCGACCAGCGTGACTCCACGTTCAGCAAGCAGTTCCGGATCGCTCCCGAGATGATCGACGAGGTGATGCAGGACTTCATGGGCAAGCGCAGTGAGTACACCAAGGCCCTCAACAAGGAGAAAGGTGATGCCTTCCTCGAGGCCAACAAGGCCAAGGACAGCATCGAGGTCTCCGAGAGCGGTCTCCAGTACAAGATCATCGAGCCCGGCAACGACAAGAAAGCCGTCAGCGACGAGGACACCGTATGGGTCAACTACAAGGGCACCCTCATCGACGGCAAGGTCTTCGACCAGAGCCGCGAAGGCAACCCGGCACAGTTCACCCCCGGTCGCGTGGTGAAGGGCTTCGGCGAGGGCGTCAAGCTCCTCGGTGAAGGTGGCAAGGCCATCCTCTACATCCCCGCTGACCTCGGCTATGGCGAGCAGGACAACCGCCGCTACGGCAGCCCGATCGGCCCGAACGAGACCCTCGTATTCGAGATCGAGCTCACCAAGGTCGGTACCTTCGTCCCGAAGGAAGAGCCCAAGGACACCAAGAAGAAAAAATAAGTCCTATGGCCAATCTGGAGATTGAAGGAAAGATCTCCCTGAAGCTCCCCGTGCAGAGTGGACAATCTGCACGGGGACTTTGGGAAAGACAGGATTTCGTTCTGGAATATCAGGACGGAAACTTCCCCACATCCGTCTGTTTCACCGCCTGGGGCAGCGACAAGGTCAAGGACCTCGGCCAGTTCCAGGTCGGTGACGCCGTCAAGGTGGCTTTTAACGTCCGCGGCCGTGAATACAACGGCAAGTGGTACAACGACCTCCGCGTCTGGCGCATCACGCCGGCCGGATCAGCCGCTGGCACCGCAGCCGACAATGCTGCGCGGGGTCCTGAGCATGTCGAAGGACCTGCGGCATATAGTGCCGCTTCGGCGCCTGCACCCGCCGCCCCGATGCCCGGCCTGGACGACATCCCTGCCGCCGAACCCGACGACGACGATCTCCCGTTCTAAAGCTCCGCGCAAAATACAATGCGCTGACAGTCAACAAATTACCGAAAAGACCTTACTCGATTTTGAGTAAGGTCTTTTCAGTAACAAGCTGTATTCCAAATATTTGCACTTTACGCATCCAGCGAGTGAATGGCGAGCCCGGAACGAAGCTTAGGCTCGAACCAGGTCGTCTTGGGAGGCATAATGTTACCCGTGTCGGCGATATCGATGAGCTGTTGCATCGAAACAGGATAAAGGGCGAAGGCCACGGCCATTTCACCGCAGTCGACGCGGCGGGAGAGTTCGCCGAGACCGCGGATGCCGCCGACGAAGTCGATGCGTTTGTCGGTCCGCAGGTCCTTGATGCCGAGAATCTTGTCGAGCACCAGGTTTGAAAGGACGGTCACATCCAGTACACCGATCGGGTCGCTGTCATCATAGCGGCCCGGTTTTGTATCCAGATGATACCATTTCCCACCCAGGTACATCGAGAACTGATGCAGCCGCGTTGGAGCGACACTACCGTCATTCCGGGCTTGACCCGGAATCTCCCTCACTTCAAAATCCTCTTCCAGCGCCCCCAGCAATCCCTCCGGGGTGAGGCCGTTCAGGTCCTTCACCACGCGGTTGTAATCGATAATCTTGAGCTGGGACTCGGGGAAGCAAACGGCCATAAACCAGTTGTACTCCTCCTTGCCGGTATGGTGCGGATTGGCAGCACGTTTCTCGGCGCCGACACGGGCGGCAGCGGCCGTGCGATGATGGCCATCCGCCACATAGAAAGCATCCACCTGCGTGGTGAAGATCTCCGTGATGCGGGCGTTGACCGCATCATCCTCAATCACCCAGAAATGATGCCCGAAGCCATTCTCGTCGACAAAGTCGTATTCCGGCTCTCCGGCAGACTCCCGGGCGATGATCTCCGCGAGCTCCGCGTTGTCCTTATAGGCAAAGAATACGGGCTCGATGTTGGCGTTCTGGATGCGGACGTGGATCATCCGGTCGTCTTCCTTGTCCTTGCGGGTGAGTTCGTGCTTCTTGATGCGGCCCTCGGCGTAGTCGTCCGTATGGGCGCAGAGCACAAGCCCGAACTGGGTCCGGCCGGCCATCGTCTGGGCGTAAACATAGTATTTCTCCCGGTCCTCGCGGACAAGCCAGCCACGCTCCTTCCAAAGCTTGAAATTCTCGACGGCCTTGTCGTACACGGGCTGCGAGTGCTCGTCGGCAATCGGATCAAAGTCTATCTCGGGCTTGGTAATGTGCAGCAGGGACTTCTCCCCCGCCATCGCCTTCGCCTCGGCGGAATTCAATACATCATACGGCGGCGCCGCGACTTCCGTCACGATGCCCTTCGGCGGCCGAATCGCCGCAAACGGTTTTACGCGAATCATAGTGATAAAATCTATTTATTGACCTGGAAGCGGGTGGAGCCGGTGGCGAAGAAGTCGACGATCTGGCGGGCGGCGGCGAGGCCGGCGTTGATGTTGGCCTCGGAGGTCTGGGCGCCCATCTTCTTGGGCGTCGCAAAGACACGGAGACCGAACTTTTCCTGGAGGAGGGCGTAGTTGTCGGGCATCACGTCGGTGACGTACTTGAGGTCCGGACGATCTTCCAACGCCTTGAGGAGTCCATCCTCGTCGATGACCTCTTTGCGGGCGGTATTGACGAGCACGGCGCCTTTCGGCATCTTCGAAATCAACGCATAGCCAATGCTTTTGAGCGTGGCCGGCAGGGCCGGAATATGGACTGAGACGTAATCAGACGAAGCATAAAGCTCCTCAACGGAATGGACCGGAGAAGCGCCGCCCGCGATAATCTGCTCATCCGTCAGGAACGGATCGAGGGCCAGCACTTCCATCCCGAGGGCCTTGGCCTTGGCACCGACGAGGCGGCCGACGTTGCCGAAGGCCTGAATGCCGAGCCGCTTGCCCTGCACCTCACTGCCGGTCGCCGGCGTAAACTGCGTGCGGGCCATAAAGATCATCATCGCGATGGCAAGCTCCGCCACGGCGTTGGAATTCTGGCCCGGGGTGTTCATCACCACGACGCCATGCTCCGTAGCCGCGGCCAGGTCAACATTGTCATACCCTGCGCCAGCGCGCACGACGATCTTAAGCTTCGGGGCCGCTGCAATTACCTCAGCGGTCACTTTGTCGGAGCGGATGATCATCGCCTCGGCATCCATCGCCGCGGCGACGAGGTCGGCCTGCTCCGCATATTTCTCCAGCAGCACCACCTCGTGGCCTGCCTCTACGAGAATCTTTTTAATCCCTTCGACAGCGACGGCCGCAAAGGGCTTCTGGGTTGCAACTAAAACCTTCATTATGCGTGTAATTTTTCAAATTCCTGCATGCAGTCCACGAGCGCCTGGACATCTTCCAGCGAGCAGGCGTTGTAAATGGAGGCACGGAAGCCGCCCACACTGCGGTGGCCCTTGATGCCGACCATTCCCCGCTCCTTGGCGAAGGCCATGAATTCATCCTGCAGATCCTCAAAGCCGGGGGCCATCACGAAACAGACATTCATAATGGAACGGTCCTCCTTCGCAGCCGTACCGACGAAGATCTTGTTGCGGTCGATCTCGCCGTAGAGCAGATCCGCCTTGGCCTGATTCATCTTATGCAGCGCCTCGACGCCACCCTGCGCCTTGATCCACTTGAGCGTCTCATTCATCACGAAAATGGAGAACACCGGCGGCGTGTTGAACATACTCTCCTTATCGATGTGCGTACGATAGTCGATCATTGTCGGAAGATAGCGGCTAACCTTGCCGAGCGCATCCTTCCGGATGATGGCGAAGATGACGCCGGCAGGGCCGACATTCTTCTGGGCGCCACCATAGATCAGGGCATACTTCGACACATCTACCGGCCGGCTCATAATGTCGGAGGACATATCCGCCACGAGCGGAACGGGGCTGTCATAATCCTCTTTGATCTCGGTGCCGTAGATGGTGTTGTTGGTCGTGATATGGAAGTAGTCCGCATCCGCGGGAATTTCATACCCCTTGGGAATATAGCTGTAATTCTTATCGGCACTGGAAGCGATGGCGTAGGCCTCGCCGAATCCCTTGGCCTCTTTGAGGGCCTTCTTGGCCCAGACACCCGTCCCGAGGTAGACAGCCTTATGCTCGAGGAGGTTCATCGCCACATAGAGGAATTGCAGGGAGGCACCGCCGCCGAGGAACACGATCTCGTGGGTATCCGGAATATGGAGAAGCTCCCGCCAGAGGGCGCGGCATTCATTCATCGTTTCTTCCCACTCCTTGGTACGGTGGGAAATGGAAAGGACACTGACGCCCGTTCCCTTGAAATCCTTAATCGCTTCGATCGCTTTGTCGTAAACCTCCTGCGGCAGCAGGCAGGGTCCGGCATTGAATACGTGTTTTTTCATAATTATAAGGTCTATTTTGAGCAAATTTAACAATTATTCCGATACGTTGCAATCGGGAATCTGGGAAATCCTTTCCCGGAAAGCCTCTTCCAGCGAGAGCCGCACCCGCGTAAGGAGCGAGCACCGCTCTCCGAAATCCTGATCCTTCTGCGGGAGATCCAGATCCTTGAGCACCTTCTGGACGGCATTCATCGCAAGATAACCGAAATCGAGCCGGAAATAGCGGCCGGCCACCTTCTCCACGACCGTCGCATGGGCAATGGCATCGGCAGTGGACGTCTTGTAGGCACGGATCAGTCCGGGAATGCCGAGCTTAATGCCGCCGAAATAGCGGACCACCACGACGAGAACGTCGCTCAAGCCGGCCGAATCGATCTGCCCGAGAATGGGCCGCCCGGCACTGCCGGAAGGTTCGCCGTCGTCGCTGGCACGGAACACATCCCCCTTGTAACCAAGCCGATAGGCATAGCAATGGTGACGGGCATCGTGGTATTCCTTCCGAAGGCCGGAGACGATTTCGCGGACCTCTTCTTCCGTCTCGACGGGATAGATGAAGGCGATGAAACGGGAACCGTTGTCCTTGAACAGTCCCTCGGCCCGTGCGGCCACGCTCCGGTATGCGTCGCAAATCTCCACTTTTCCGCTAATTTACGATTTTTTTCACTTCCTTCAACTTCCTTTCACAATTATTTCTCACCCCTGCTTAAGTCCGGCTGATCCAGCGGATCTCCGGGTCCCGGCGCCACCAGGAGAGCTGCTTTTTGGCATAGTGGCGGGTGTTGCGGGCGATGAGGCGGCGGGCTTCGGGGAGATCGATAGCGCCGTCGAGGTACTGGAAGATCTCCTGATAGCCGACGGTCTGGAGGGCGGGGAGGTCGCGGTACTGCGAGAGGCCACGGACCTCGTCGACGAGGCCTTCGGAGAGCATCCGGTCGGTGCGGGCGTTGATACGGGCATAGAGTTCTTCCCGGGGAAGGTCCAGTCCGATCTTCTCGATGGTGAAGCTGCGGGGCTTCACGACGCCGGTCTTGAAGGAAGAGAAGGGCCTACCCGTCATCAGGCATACTTCCAGGGCGCGGATGACCCGCTGGCCGTTGCGGAGGTCGATAATCGCACAGGTGGCGGGGTCCAGGGTACGCAGCCGCTCCACCAGCGGCTCTACTCCTTCGGTCTTCCAGGTATGCATCAATTCAGCCCGCAGGGCGGGATCCGCATCCGGGAACTGGTCCAGCCCCCGGCAGACGGCGTTGATGTAGAACATCGAGCCGCCACACATCACGAGCTGTTCGTGCCCTTCGTCGAAGAGCCGCTCCAGTAGCGCGATTGCGTCGGTTTCGTAGTCGCCGGCGGTGTACATCCGGGTGACGGATTCGGTCTGGATAAAGTAATGTTTCACTTCGGCGAGCAGTTCCGGAGAGGGAACGGCCGTGCCGATGCGCATTTCGCGGTATATCTGCCGGGAATCACAGGAGATGACCGGGGAGCCCAGCTTACGGGCCAGGGCGGCGGCATAATCCGTCTTGCCGGATGCCGTGGGGCCGAGAACGATCCGTAGATGCCTCACTCGTTCTCGTCGTAGATTTCCTTGCCGTCCTCGTCGGAATCTTCTTCCTCCTCGTCCTCGTCGTCGAGGTCGAAATCGTCGTCATCATCATCCCAGCCTTCCTCGCCCGGGAGATGCTTCTCCTCCGGCGGAAGGTCTTCAAAGGCGACGTAGCCATTCTCGAATTCGAGGGGAATGGGGCCCTTGGTATCGGTCAGAAGGGGGAAGAGCGGAGAAATCTTCTTCCCGGGGACCTCTTCCTCGAAGGTGATATTGACACTCTTTCGGGAGGTGACATCGTAGAAATAGACGAAAGAGACGACCCCGGCCGCCCGTGTCTGCTTGAGGGTGATGTTGTCGACCGTGCCGCTGCCGAGGTCGAACAGACCGTAGCGGGCGACGACGCCTTCCTTCTCGTCCAAGGCCTTGAAGAGAATGAGCTGGTCCTGGGGGAATTCGAGGTCGGAACGGAGCTGCTTGTGGAAGGTATAAAGCGTCGTCTCCGCATCCAGCTCGTAGACACGGAAGAAACCTTTGATGCCGGTAAGGGTAACCCTGTATTTGAACGTCATAGTGTCAATAATTCAAAACCGCAATCCAAAGGTAACCATTTTTGTCGGGATTCCAATCCAGTACCTCAATTTTTATTGAACTTTTCCTTCTGTGGGAAGATTTATGTCATTCTGGCGCATTTTTGTGCCAAAATGGCCGGATGGGGCAAGTGGTCCCGGTTTTGCCATTTCTGCTGGCGAATCCGGAAGGATTCCCGGGAATAGGGTCCTGCAGGACAGCCCGAAACCGGAATGCTTAAAATTTTTGCATTATGTTACCTGTCAGAAGAACTACCGATAGCTGGATGCCCGACATCTTCAATGATTTCTTTGACAACAGCTGGATGGAGAGACCTACCTATACCGCCCCTGCCATCAATGTCATCGAGAATGAGAAAGAGTACGACGTGGAACTCGCCGCGCCTGGTTTAGACAAGGATGACTTCAAGGTCCACGTGGATGCGGAGGGCAACCTTCACATCGAAATGGAGAAGAAGACCGAGAACAAAGAAGGCCGCAAGCACGGACGCTATCTGCGCCGCGAATTCTCCTACGAGAAATTCCAGCAGACCCTGCTGCTCCCGGACGATGTAGACGCCGCAAGGATCGAGGCCAAGGTCGAGAAGGGCGTGTTGAACGTCCATCTCCCCAAGAAGGAGCCGGTCGACAAGGCCGAAGCGGTGAAGCATATCACCGTGCAATAAAAGTCCTCACCGTTACCATCGGTCCAAATTATGGGACGATAAGGACAAAAACACCCTTAAAACGCAACCAACGGTCCACGGAATGGGACGATGGTTACACTATGAAACAGAAGAGACTGGCCTCGATATGGGGCCAGTCTCTTTGCATACAAAGTAAGACGCACTTAGTCCGCGAGGGAGAAGCGGCGGAAGGCAAGCACTTTGGCCTCCTTGTCCGCGGCCGCGAGGGCGGCGCCGACGGAGATCTTGTCGTCGGAGAGCTGATACTCCTGCTCGACGAGGGTGCTTTCCTTGAGGAACTTCTGGACACGGCCGTTCGCGATGTTCTGGATCATCTGCTCCGGGAGGCTTGCAGCCTTCTCGGCACCGACGGTCTTGATGATTTCGCGAGCCTGATTGGCCTGCTCAGGAGTGAGCCAACCCTTGGCGGTGTTGGACTCGATGTGATCCTCGCTGTCTACGTGGGCGGGGTTGATTCCGGCCTTCTTGAGGGCGGCGTCAACGGCCTTCTGAACGAGCTCGTCGCGGGTCTTCTGGATGGCGACGTTGCGCTCGGACTCGAGCACCTCCGCGGGAACGGAAGCGGGATCCACGGCAACGGGATTCATCGAAGCAACCTGCATCGCAATACCACGGGCGATCTCGGCGGGGACCTCCTTGTTGAAGGAGACGATGGCGCCGAGCTTGCCGTTGAAGTGAACGTACTCAGCCACGAACGGAGCCTCGAGGGCACCGTAGAAAGCGAGGACGTGCTTCTCACCGGTCTTGCCAGCCTGGTTGGTGATGTCTTCGTCGATGGTGTAACCAGCGGCGAGTTTCACGGCCTTCAGGGCAGCAAGGTCAGCGGGGAAAGCAGCGATGGCAGCATCCGCGATCTCGCCTGCGAGTTTCTTGAAATCGGGCGTAGCCGCCACGAAATCGGTCTCGCAACCGAGGCAGACGAGGACCGCCTTGCCGCCGTTGATGCGGCTGAGGACGGCACCCTGGGTGGTTTCGTTGTCACCCCTCTTGGCGAGGGTGGACTTACCCTTCTCGCGAAGGATCTCGATGGCGCGCTTAAAATCGCCTTCCGCTTCGGTAAGGGCGTTCTTGCAATCCATCATACCCGCAGAGGTCATCTCGCGGAGCTTCTTGATGTCAGCTAAGGAAATAGCCATAACTCTTGGTGTTTTACTTTGTTTAACTTATGCTTCGACGGGAGCTTCGGGGGCCTCGGCAGGTGCTTCGGCAGCCTCAGCAACCTCGGCAACCGGGGCAGCCTCAGCAACCGGCTCGGCGGCCTCAGCCTCAACCTCGACCTTCACGGCCTTGCGGGCGCGGAGCTTGCGGGCAGGAGCGGCGGGCGCTTCGGCGACGGGAGCCTCCTCGGCGTCATTCTTCTCCTTCTCAAGCTTGCGCTCCTCGAGACCTTCCTGAATCGCCGCACAAAGGGCATCGAGGATCACCTCAACGCTTCTCGTAGCATCGTCATTCGCCGGAATCACATAATCAATCTGTGTAGGATCGCAGCAAGTGTCAACCATTGCGATTACCGGGATGTTCAGGCGGGCCGCCTCTTTGACGGCGTTGGCCTCTTTCTGGATGTCCACAATGAAGAGAGCGGACGGCAGGCGGCTCATATCCTTGATGGAACCGAGGTTCTTCTCAAGTTTGGCACGCTGGCGGTCGATCTGGAGACGCTCCCTCTTGGCGAGTTTGTCGAAGGTACCATCTTCTTTCATCTTGTCGATGGTGTTCATCTTCTTGACGGCTTTGCGGATGGTGGGGAAATTGGTGAGCATACCGCCCGGCCATCTTTCCGTCACGGAAGGCATATTGACG
>JAEEGL011682634.1_pt1 | contig 18231 bp, 10 predicted proteins | sample 9134231 | NCBI WGS metagenome assembly JAEEGL01 (sample SAMN16246548, study PRJNA631951) | gut metagenome | biome: gut microbiome; feature: rumen; material: fiber-attached | host: Bos | place: Iran: Karaj | collected 2018-10 | reverse complement strand
TGGATCATTAATATCTTCAGTTGTAATATCATTTAATAAAATAGGAATTTCAAAATTATCTTCTTCATTTACTTCAAAATTATCTTCTTCATCATCATTAGGTAAATTATCAATTATAATTTCTTCATCATCTTCAATTGGCTCATTAACATTTGGAAGATTTTGGTTAAGATTTTTTTCATTTGTTTCAATTTTTTTTTCACTCAATTTTGGTTCCTTTAAATGAATATTTTCTTCATTTTTTTTATCTTTTGGTTCATTTGCATTTTCATTAGAACTTTTGGTATTTTTCTTTTCTTGATTATTAGAAACCTGTCCTGGAATATTTCCTTTTATTTCAATCTCTTCTGGTTTCCCATTAACTTCACTTTTAGTTATTGTTGAAGTAACAGTGGTTGTTTTAGTGGTTTTTTTTCCTTTTGGTTTTTTACTTGACTTTAATTTTCTAGTGGTAATTGTTGTTATAGTTTCAATTTCTTCTTCCTCTTCTTCATCTTCTCCTTCTTTTTCAATAACTTCCTTTATTTCAATATGATGGACTTTCTCATTTTTTTTATTATTTTTGTTTTCAATGATTTCTGTTTCTTTAACTTCAATTTTATCTTGATTATTACTTTCAGGTTTATTAACATTTTCTTTAGATGTTGATATTCCTGGAATTGTACCTTTAATTTCAATTGATTCTTTATTAGGAATAACCACTCCTGGAAATTTACCTGTTATATTTATATTTGATGTATTATCGTTTTTGTCTTTTGATTGTTTTTGTTTATTTAAATTAGTTTCTTCAGTTTTTTCTTGAATTTCTTCTTTTGGAATTTCAAACAAAGAATCTTTATTTTTATTAACATTCAAATGAATTACTTCTTTATCTGGAATATTCCTTTCTTTATTATAACTATATTCACTTAATGGTATTTTTAATTTTCTATTAATACTTTGCAATTTAATAGGTTCTATTAATTCAGGTTTTTTTTCATTTTCATTTATTTCATCTTTTATAGTTTCTATTTTTTCAATTATAGGCTCTTCATTTTTACTTTCTAATTTTTCTTCTTCTAAAGAAGGTAAATCTAAATTTGTTTGTTCTTTATTCAATTGAGGAATAGATAAAATTACTAAATCTTTATTTAATTTCTCTCTATCTAAATTTTGTTTAATTTTCTTTTCCTTTGTCACTAATCTATTCCAATTATTATCTTTTTGAGATAAATTCTTTAATTTTTCATTAGCTAAGTCAAGAAATTTGTTGTGCTTTTTTGGAATTTCTTCATTTTTGATTTCTTCAATTTTTTCTTCTTTTTCTTCATTAATCTTTTCTTCAATATTATTATTTTTTCTTAATTTATCTAAAGCTTTTTTAAAACGTTTTCCAAAAATTAATTTTTTTGCATTTTTTAAAACACGATTTTCTGGTTTTTTTTCTTCACTTTCTTCATCATCATCTGAAAAATTATTGTCTTCAATTTCTGGAATTAATTTAACTTTAGTTTTAATTCCAAATGTACCAATTCCAATATTATTAGGACATTTAAAATGAATTTCATCTTTCATAACCTTTTCTTCTTCACTTATATCAAAAAGTATTTTTTTTATTGTTTGATTTAAATTATTTAATAATATAAGTTCCTTGTTTTCATTAAAATCATTTGGAATATTTACTGAAGTATAATTATTTATAGGATAAAAATTTTTGTCACTCGTTTGAATTATCTCATTTGGAATATCAATATTTTTTAATTCATTTTTTTTAACATCATATAAAAAACATTTTTTATTTTTTCCTAATTCATTTCCTCCAAATAAAATAAAATTATTATCTGAATTTTTAACTGCACTAAATAATTTTAAATCAAAAGGATTTGAAATTACTTTTGGATTTATTTTTTCCCAATAAGGAAAATTTTTCAAATCACTTTTTTCAAAACTTTTTTTTCCTCCTTCAAATTTATTTAAACAATAAACACAATTATCATCACCAAGAATTAAAGTAGGTTCTAAATAAATATCATTTAAATTTCCCCATTTAATAAAAATTTTTTTTTCAATATCATAAATTAAACAATCTTTATTTTTTCCTCCTGCAATTAAAATATATTTATCAGGAATAAATAACATAGAATGATTACTTTTACAAATTGGCATTTCACAATGTTGTATATTTTTTTTCGTGTGATCAATTTTCCAAAAATTATTAGTTTCTTTACCATTTATTTCACCTCCACTTAAATATAATGCATCATTGGAATTACAATATGCAGAAGATGTTGAAAATTCATTTAAGGAATTTTCTATTATATCTTTTTCAGAATATGTTTCTAAATTTATAGTACTTTCTTTTGGAGAGTATGATAATATGTGAAATAATGGATTTATTTCTGGCTTTAATATTTTATTTTGAAATAATTTTTTCTTTTCTTTTGGAAAAGATAATTCTGTGAATTCTAATGAAATGTCTATTTCTATTATTTTTACATTTTTTTCTACTTTATTCATATTGAGAATTTTGTCTTTTTTGTTTATTTTTTTGTTTTTGAAATTATATTCTATTTTATTTTTTATTTGAGGATCTTTAATGTTTTCCTCAAAATCTAAAATTAAATCACCGAATGTTACAGTGTTAGGAAAATATTTTTGATATAAGATTTCATCATTTGAATATACTGATAATAATATTTTTGGGAATCCTTCATTTAATTCTTCATTATATATTTCATTATGATTTGATGAAATTTTAGATGTCATTGTTTTTATTAGATGAAAAATAATTATTATTCATTAATATCAGTTATTATAATATTTTTTATAAAAATAATTATAAATAATTTTTTTAATTTCAAATATGATAAAAAAATATACTAAAAAATAATTTAAATATTTAAAAAAATGGATTTGGATTTAAACTTAAAAATTGTTACAAAATTAGATGAAATATATCCAAAAACAGAAATAGAAGAAATATATGAGCCTTTATATGAAGATTTAAGATCAAATTATTTTAAAATATTCCATTCAGACCCAACTTCAATTATTAGAGTTCCTTATACTGTTACTTTATTTGGTGATAATATAACTAAATTATTTAATGACAAAATAATCTCTAATCTTAAAAATGACCTTATTATACTTTATAGTAAAAATAATACAAAACAATTAAATATAAAATTTTTTGACAGTGTTAAGGAAATACAATATTCAATATCATCATTTCAACCAATTTCAAAAGAAAACTCTGAAAATTTAAATTTAACTCTTGATGATTATTTAATAAGTGGATATTGTAATGGATTAAAAAATGTTAAAAATGAAGAAAATTTAGGTGCAAATATTTTATTATCAATGAATAATACAAATTTAGAAGATAATGATGTTTTTATTTCTGCTTTTTTAGGAATGATTTTATGTTCAATTCATATAAATGATTCTTCTTTGATTGAAAAAGGAAATATTAATAAAACAGTTTTATATGAAATGACATTATTAGCTTTGGAAGAATTAAAAAGTATAGATATTAATTATTATGCTTCATATTTATATTTTAAAATATTTTTAAAAAAGAATTGTATAGGATTTAATATTGGTAATTCTTATCATCAAAAAGAATTTATTGGAGAAGATAAACAATTAAATCAATTAATTTTTGATTCTTTTAGTCCTGAACCAATTAAATATTATTCATCTTCAAAATATTGGAATAAAAGAAAAGTAGAAGTGAGAATTGGTTTATCATTAATTTTAAAAAGATTTAAAGAGGATTTTAAATTGGAAGATATAATAAAATACTCAAATGATATTTTAAGTTTTATTAATTTATTTGGTAATATTGAAAGTGTTTTTAAATCAATGGATGTTTATTTAAGAAAAACAAAATATTCTTTAAGTGAAATTAAAAATGAATTAAATGAATTAAATATAAATATTGATTCTTTATTAAAAGATATTAAAGGATATCAAGGTTCTTTAATGACTAAAGATTTTGAATTATATAAAAGAGTTTATTTTATTTTAAAAGAATATGAAGAAGTTGCTTTGATGAGTCATAAATTTTTAACAGGTGATAAAATTAATTTTATGGAAAGTTTAAAAAATTCAAACAAATTAATGAAAGAAAATTATGATTGTATGTCAGAAGAAATGTTATCTTTAGAATTAGAAATAAATGAAAAATTTAAAACAGTTGCTATTAAAAGTATTAATGAAGGTTGGAGTGGAAGATTAATAGCTATAAGTCAACAAGAAGAGATTAAAAAATTAGAAAATTATTTGATTGAAAAATTTGAAAGATATAATGATGATAAAGGTGATATGTTAATCAGTGCATGGATAAGTGACGATATTAATAAATATGTAATTAGAAATACTTTTGGAGGTTGTATTAATATATTTGACCCTAAATATGAAGATTTTATGTTGGATTATGTTAAACAAAAAAATAATATTGAAGATAAAGATGGAAAATAAATATTTATTTTATTTGAATTAATAAAAATAATTAAATTTTATTGAAATAATATTTAATTATTATTTAAATTTTATTCTGTTTATTTTTAATAATTGAGTGTAAAATATATTTAAAAATCTCCTTTACATTTTTTTAATAATTAATTCTTTAAATAAATATAATTTTTATTTTTAAAACATTTTCATATCAATATAAAGATTAAAATAAAATATTATAATATATATTAAAAAAATTTTTTACATAAAATATATTATGTAATAAAACCATTTGAAGTTAACCATTTATCAGGATGAACATCTCTATATTTATGTTTAGAAATTGGTTGACCAGCATCAATAACATTTGTTATGGGTTTTATCGATGAGGAATGAATTCCAAAAACTCTATGAAAATCTTCATCACAAATCCATTTTTTTTTACTTTCTAAAAATTCTTTTCTTTGAAATTCTTCAAGTGTTATATATTTATATTCTACTTTGATTGGAGAATTATCTATTTTTTTCATTAGAAGTTTTTTATTTATTTTTTTATTAGATTTATTAACATTTTCACTAGTTATTTCTGGAAATGTAGTTTCTGGTCTAAATTTAGGAGAAATATCTCTATAAGTTCCATAATGCTTTTTATCTTCGTTTAAAAAAATTAAATTTAAATTATCTTTATTATTTTTATTTCTTGATGTATAGCTCTTTATATTTTTAATTATTTCATTTCCATTTTTTTTCTTTCTCATAAAATTTGATGTTGTTAAATTTAATTTTTTAATTTTCTTTTTTGTATCATCATTTATATTTATTTTTTTTTGTCTATAATCAGATGCTATTTGAATTTCTTCTAATTTATCAGTAATATCTTTCCTCATTTTTTTATAATAATTAATCATTTGCTCTTCAGGTAAATTTGCTTTCTGAACAAATTGCATATAATTTTCATTGTTATGTTCATTTTTATCAATTTCTTTTTTTGCTTTTTCAATCATTTTTTTAATAACATCTTCGTTTTTCAAATTAATATCATTTTTTTTTGTATCATTTAATTTAAAAATTTCACTAATTCTCGTATTTTCATTTCTTTTAATAAAAGATTGTGTCTGAAATTGATTTTCAGAATTTGATTCTCTCCGAATATTAATATTTTTATTGCAAGCAATTGCTCTTTGATTAATTGAATTATTTTCAACAAAAACCATATCTCTATTATTATAACTAAGTCCAACATTATTTGCATTATTATGAACTTTTTTCATTCTATTAAAAGCAATAGAGGAACTAACAATTCCTTCATTTGAAGATGATTTAATACCATTTTCATTTATTTCTTCTATTTTCCTTCTTTTTTGTTCATCATTTAATTTATATGCTCTAAACATTGAAGGAATTTCTTCTTCTATTTTTTCATCATTGTGATTCACATAATTAAATAATTTACTTTGAATTTTTGAAAATTTTCTTTTTATAAAATTTTGAAGAATTATTATTGATTCTTTATAAGAAGACTTTGAATGAAATGCTGCACCAACTGAATTTTCATGTTCTATTAATATTGGCCCTTTAAAACACATTCCAATCACTTTAAATTGATATTTTTTATAAGAAACATTAAAATTATGTGGAAACCAAGTTAAGGTAGAATAAACAGTAAATTCAGGAGGTAAATTTTTAATTAAATAATGAGATATAAAATGTTTTGTTACTTGAAATTTTAATTCTTTAAAGTTTGAAGATATTGCATTTTTATTTTTTATAAAATCTTTTCCCATAAAATTATCAAGTAAAACAAATTTTCCTCTTTCATAATATTTTTCAGCAGAAATTTGTTTATGTAAACCAATATTCATAACAGAAGTCCAATTATTATCTATATGATTATATTGCATAACATCTCCTGTTACGAAATCTAAAAAATTATCATTCTTTTTCATTTCTTTTAAAAATGATTCAGATAATTTATTTAAATCTTCAATCACTTCAATTTCTCCTTCAGAATTAATGAAATTATAATCACTATGTGAACCAGTTGCTAAATAATAAATTAAAGATAACATTCCTACTCCTCCAGCATATAATATTTTATCTGTAACTTTACATTGTCTTATAAATGAACATAATTTTAAACCTTTGTCATTCCATGGTAAAAATATTTCTGTTCCATCTATGAACACAATATCAATAGTTTCAAAATTTTTCTTTTTAATGTCTCCCTCATTTGTATTAAATTCAAAATCATATATGTAATCATCTAAATTACTTGGAGTTCTATATGTATAATTAAAATTTTCAATTCCTGAACCTTTTGAAATACTTGAAAATGTTCTTTGAATTATTTGTGTAAATGATAAAAATCTAGCTTTTCCATTAATACTATTTCCAAATGCATTAACAATTAAAATATTCATATATTAATTATTGAATTTTAATTTTTTATTTTTAAATAAATATTTTAAAAAAAATGTTCAATTCAAATCCAAATGTATATGAAACAGAAAATGTACCTGAAATTCATTATGATTTATTATATAAAAGTATAAAAATAAAAAAATATTATTAATAGTAATTTTAGTAGGTGATATGGGTGTAGGAAAATCAAGTATATTATCTCAATATATAAAACAAGTATTTCCTGAAAGTCCATTACCTACAATAGCAATTGAATTTGCAACAAAAACAATAAAAATTAAAGAAGGAGGTTATATTAAAGCTCAAATTTGGGATACTGCAGGTCAAGAAAAATATAAATCAATTACTTCTCATCATTATAGAAAAGCAGTAGGAGCTTTATTAGTTTATGATATAACTAGAAGAAATACTTTTGAAAATTGTATTAAATGGTATAATGAATTAAGGAAATTTACTGAAAGAAATTGTATTGTTTGTTTAGTTGGGAATAAAACTGATATTCTTGAAAATAATGAAAATAAAAGAGAAATTTATTATGAGGAAGCTATGGAATTTGCTAAAAAATATAATATGCTTTTTTTTGAAACCAGTGCTAAAAATAATAGTAATGTTGATAATTGCTTTGAAGAATTACTTCAACAAATTTATAATGAAAAAAGAAAAAGTGGGAAAGGGCAATTATTAGATTCTATTATCATTAAAAAAGGAGATATTAAAAAACAGAATGATGATTCTATTTGTTGTTAATTAATTAATTAAATAAATAAATATATTAATAATAATATTATTTCTCAATAAATTATGAATAATAATAAAAAGAAAAAAAAAAAGTATTTTTTTAATTTATTATTTAATAAAAATAAATAATCTAATTACTATAATTATATATTAATAATTATTAATTTTATTAGTTTTTTTCTATGATATTCTGGCAACATAAGAACTTGCTTGAGTGAAAATTCTAACCCATCTGAATGCATTATATTTCTTATCATTAGATAAAATTTTCAATTCTTTTATTTGTAAATTACTAATATTATAATTAGGAATTTCAAATTCCATTGTTAGAGGCCCTATTTCTTTTTTTAATTGATTTGGTTTATTAACTTGAAGAGTAATTTTAGTATTTAATGTATTTTCTGTTCCTCCTGTCATTTTTGGAATTTTCCAAACACATAATTGTTGATTTTTAATATAATCAACTTTTTGAATATTTTTATTTTTTTGAGGTAAATCAAAATGTACATTTTGACTTTGTTTTGGAATATTAAATTTAATGGTAATATTACCTCCATTTGTCTTACTAGAATAATTAGCTTGAACTTTTAATTTTAATTCTAATTTATAATCACTTTCTTCAATCATTGAATATATTTGAAAAGGAGGAGCAAATTCAGAATTAATTTGATAATTCATAAGAATAAATTCTCCTTCAGGAGGAATTATATATAAAGTTCTTAAATTTTCTAATTCTTTTGTTTGAACTCCTTGATATAAATTATAATCATCAATTACCGTTCTTCCTGCATTATATGATGATTTACCAAATGAAACATCATCACTTAAAACAATTTTTATTTCAGGAGAATTTTTTAAATAACTTTTCATTTTAATTGCTCCTCCAATACCACTATTAATAATACTTCCATTTTTATTAAATAAACAAGTAACTTTTTCAAATATATCCACATAAATTTCATTCTTACTTTTTGCATCATTTATCAATACAATAGATTTTTTTGAATTATCATTTGATCTTACTTTTTTATTAAACATTTCTTCAATTGTATTTATATTTTTAAGAGTTACTATTGGTTCATTAAATACAAATTGTTTTACTTGTTCTGTTGTTGATAATTGGGGAAAACCATAATCTATCATTTCATCTATAATTTCATATATTAAAACAAAATTTTTTCTTATTGCTTCTTCTGTAAAATCACCACAATGATCTTTTATAACTCTCATTACTTTTTCTAAAATTTCTATAAAAAAGTTCGGGGTACTATTATCTAAAGTAGCTATTACAAAATATAAGTTATGCCTTTTGTAATAAATGAAATTTATCCCTTCTTCATTGAAAATTGGGGGAACTTCTTCTTCTTCTGAAAATAAATTTATTTTTCTAAAAAAAATTTCATTGGATTTTTTAATATCAAATTTAAAGTCACGATAAATTATTGTGTCCCCTCTTCTTGATAGGATAAATAATTGAGACACTGACATTTTTCTTTTGATTTTGTTTAATATATAAATCAGATTAGTTAAAATATTTATTTTTTATTTAAAAATATATTAATTAATATAAAAGAAAAATAGAACCAAAAATTAAAATATTATATTTTATTTTCTCTCAAAATCCTTTTGAAAGAATAATAATAAAAAATATTTAATAAATAAAAAAAATGGCAGACTTAACAGAAAAAGATTTAGAAAACATGAAAAATCACAAATATCAAACAACAGGATATACAACAATAGACAATAAAATGAATCCCTTTTGGACAAAATGTGCATCATTCCTTCCTTATAGTATATCTCCAAACATGGTAACAGCAACAGGATTATTTTGTCAATTAATGGGAATAACAATCATAGGATTGTATGATTTAACTTTAAGTAAAGAACTGCCATCATTTGTATATATATTTTGTGCTTTTATGTTATTCTGTGCACAGACTTTTGATGCAATTGATGGGAAACATGCAAGAAATACTAAAAGATCTAGTTCTCTTGGTCAATTGATGGATCATGGTTGTGATGCTAATGATAATTTTCTTTTTTGTTTAATGATCAGTCAAAGCCATTTATTAGGTCCTACTATTTATACTCAAATTATGGAAATTGGAATTCAAATCGCTTTTTATGGATTTACTCTTGAAGAACATTTTTCTGGGGTTTTAAGAACTCAATCTAATGATATTGGAGTCACTGAATATCAATTCTTTTCTATGTTTGTTGTTATTTTACCTGTTTTTATTGGTCATGTCTTTTCACGTATAAATATTTTTGGAATGAAATTAACTCATATTATTCTTATTTTTGTTTTATTTGCAGCCCTTTATCAAACTTTTGATTTAATTAGAATTAATTATAATGGATTGGCCGATGCATATAAAAAATGGAATCATTTAATTGAATTATTTGTTTTTAATATTATTGAAATAATTTCAACTAAAATGAATTTTTATCAAACTAAGCCTTTTCTTATAATTTTATTAAATGGTTTATATTTTAGTTTAATGGCTTCTAAATTAATCATTAATAATATGGCTAAGAGAGAATTCAGTAACTTTGATATTGATATTTTTGTTTATATTATTACTATTCTTATTACTGTTTATATTGGAATTAGTATATTAGAATATATTGCTGTTATCTTTCTTTTTGTGTGGTTTTTATATAAATACTATATGCATGTTATTATGTCAATTTTTAGAATGATGGATTATTTAAAAATTCCTTTTTAAAAAATATTCACTTTTGAATAGAGTTATTAATTTTATTTAATTTTATTTAATTTAAAAATTAATTCATTACAATTAAAATTAAAAATATTAAAAAATACAAATGCTTTTCAAATTACTTTTATTTTTTATATTCCATATATCCAAAATATATTGTGGAATATTTGATTCATATTATGTAAAAATTTATTACTATTTATATAAAATCTAGATTTACAATCAAAATGATACAGTAGGTATTTTAGTGAATATGTTAAGTTCAGTGAAAACTCAAATTCCTTTTTCATATAATTATCTTGATTTATGTGAAGATGAAAATCCATATCGACCAAATGAAACTTTTACTGAACTTTTATCAGGAACAAGATCTCAATATTCAAATTATATTTTTGAAATGAATTTCAATGCCACATGTTTATTTGCATGTATGAAAGAATTTTCAGAAGATGATATTGAAATATATAAATGGTTAATTGATAGAAATTATTATATAAATTTTTATTTAGATTCTCTTCGTGCAGGAAGATCAAAAACACAATTACATTTAAATAAAACTTATACTAGTTATATTTTAGGAATTCCAATTGGTTTTATATTTAATGAAACTTATTATATTTATAATCATTATAATATATATATAGAAGTAAATAAAAAAGATGAAAAATTCCAAATTGTTGGTTTCTCAATTGAACCACTCTCGATTCTACAAAATTCAACAGAAGAATGTAATGATTTTATTATAGAAGATTATACTCTTTTAAGAAGAGATTATAATAATTTTCAACCACAAGAATTATCTAATTCTGAAATTTACTTTACTTATGATGTTATTTTTATTAATTCAAATAAAACTTTTTCAACAAGATGGGATAGATATGTTAGAGAGGGAATAGAATATCATTGGTTAGGATTAATATATTCAAATATATTATTATTTATATTTTCATCTATTGTGATATTTATTTTATCAAGAGCAATTAAGAAAGACATTGAAATTTATAATCAAAGTGTAATCGGTGATAATATAATAGATGAATATGGATGGAAACAAGTATGTAATGATGTTTTTAGAAAACCAAAAAATTTAATGCTATTGTCTACTTTTATAGGAACTGGAATTCAATTATTATTAATATTATTAGTTTCTTTATTATATAATTTATTGGGTTATACTCATCCTGAACAAAGAGGAAATTTATTGAATCAAATGGTTATTTGTTTCTGTTTTATGAGTTTTTTTGGTGGATTTATTAGTTCAACGGTGTATAAAAATAATAAAGGAAAAGAATGGTTAAAAAATTCAATTGTAACAGCATTTTTATTTCCTGGAATTTCATTTTTAATATTAATAATTGTAAGAATTCTTTTTTCATTAGAATCATCAACTGTTGGTTTAAAAATATCAGAAATAATAAAATTATTATTATTATGGATATGCATTTCAAGTCCATTAATTTTATTGGGAAGTTTCTTAGCTCTAAAAAGAGCAAATATAAAATATCCTTGTAAAGTAAATGTCCTTCCAAGTGCAATTAATGATAAACCTTGGTATTTAAAATTAAAATATATTTCTTGGTTTACAGGTTTAATTCCTTTTGCTACAATTATAATTGAATTTATTTATTTAATGGGTTATATGTGGAGATTTCAAGTATATTATCTTGCTTCATTTTTGGTTTTCTCAATTTTATTTTTAGTTGTTTTATCTTCTGAAGTATCTATTATTTTTATTTATTTAAATTTATGTAAAGGAGATTATAATTGGTGGTGGAAATCATTTTTTGTTAGTGCTAGTCCTGTTTTATATATTGCTGCTTATTCAATATATTATTTTCTTTTTATTAATATCACTAGATTTACTGCTATTCTTGTATACTTTTTAATTATGGCCCTTATTTGTACTATTATCGCCTTAATTTGTGGAGCTTGTGGTGTAATAAACACTTTTCTTTTTCTGAAATATATTTATTCTAAAATTAAAATTGATTAAATTAATATATAGTTTATATATAATTAAATAAAATTAATTTTATAGAAAATAAAAAAAAGAAAGACATAAAATATAATGAATTTCCAATAGATTTTCATTCCTTCTCAATTTCCACTATTTTTCTTGTAACCTAAATAAGAATCGATGTTAATTTTATAAAGTAAATTTCAAAGTACTTATATAACTAAATATTCAATTATTTATGATTCCTAATATTCTGTTGATTAAATGTCTCAAACTAATAATGAATCATAATAATTACATAATTAATTAAATATCAATGAAAAAAAATTGAGATTGATTATTTATTCATCATAAGATAATAGATCTTTTTTTATTTGTTATAAATTTTTAAATTGAAAAAACAAGAAACAAATTTATCTTTATGTTAAATTTTGATTTTCCTAAATTTTTCTAGAAACTTTTAATATAAATTAAATTATATTTTTTTATTTATTAAATAAATAAACAAACTTTATGGTGGACAATAATGAAAATTTAAATAATACAAACAATTCTCTAATATCAAAAATAAAACAAACATCTCCTGATTTTTATGGCATATTAGGGAATAAATATATTTTATATAATAGAATAGGGAAAGGATTATCAAGTAAAGTTTTTAGTGGAAGAAAAATAGATTCATCTTCAAAAAAAATATTACTTGCAATCAAAATCTGTAAAAAAACATATGATAATAAAATGTTTATCGAAGAAGGGTATATAAATAAAAAATTACCAAATTCATCTTATATAATTAAATATTATGATTCAGGAAAAGATAATTTAATTAAATCAAAATCTAAAAAATCAATTCAAGTTTTATATCATATTTTTGAATATTCAGATTATGGAATGTTATCTAATTATATAAATATAGATAATAATTTAAAAGGATTTGGCGAAATAATAGGAAGAATAATATTTAAACAAATATTAAATGGGATAGAAATAATACATAAAAATGGGATTTCTCATCAAGATATAAAATTAGAAAATATTTTGGTTTCTTCAAATTATCAAATGAAATTAATTGATTTTGGTTTTGCAATGGAAATTTTTCCTAATAACAAAAAAGAAATTAGATTTAGTCGATATGGAACAAATGGATACTTTCCACCAGAAGTTTACATTAATCGTGATGTTGATGCAATTAAATCTGATATTTTTTCTTTAGGTGTGACTTTGTTTATAATTGTTACTGGATTTAAACCTTTTAATAGTACTAAAAGATCTGATAATTTATATAGAAAAATATGGAGAAGAAATTATGATTCTTATTGGAATGATTTACCTATTAAAAGCCTTGAATTAAGTAAAAATTTTAAAGAATTAATGAATAAGTTTTTTGCTTTAAATATTAATGAAAGAATTAAAAATATAGAAGAAATTAGATTAGATAAATGGATGATAGAAGGAAAAATAGATGTTGAAAAAGAAAGAGAGTTATTAAGAATTGAAATGGACAAAAGAAGACAAAAAATGGAAGAAACAAAAGAAAATGGAAAATAGTACGTTTAAGAAAAAGAATAATTTATATTGATTGGTAAATTTGTAAAGGAATTATAAAAATTTTTGAAAGTATATAAACTTTAGAAAAAAATTTAGTTTTTAAATATTAGAATATTTATTGTTTAAATAATTTTAATTTTTTATAATATTTTGTTTCCAAAAATTATAGAAAAATGAATAAAATAAATGATATTGATGGGGATTGGGGATTGGGGATTGGGGATTGGGCCCAATCCCCAATCCCAATCCCCAATCCCCAATCCCCAATCCCCACATTTTTTCCGTGGACAGTAATAAGTAAGGATTCAAATAAATTATATTTAAAATAAATATAAATTTTATAAAAAATGTCAATATTTTATTCGCTTTTTTTGGTGTTCTTAATATCTTCTTTATCACACCAAAAAAGCCTGTCTGTGCATTTAAAGAATTTTTTTTCTGGAATAAATTTAATTGTTAAATATCAAGGTAATACCAATATATTTGATAGAGAAGAAAATTTCAAGAATTATCCTAACAAAACAATAATTAATGGAATTCTTCAAAATGAAAATACAAATTTTTATAATTTTGAGAATATAGAGAACAATATAACTTTAATATGGGAATATAATTTTACTAATGCCTCATATATGTTTTATTATGCAGACTCAATAATTGAAATAGATTTATCAAATTTCAATTTTTCAGATATCAATGATATGACTGGTATGTTTATGGGATGTTTAAATTTGGCATCAATTAAAGGTTTAGAAAAGCTTGATACTAGAAAAGTTATTTCTATGGAAAATTTATTTTATTATTGTAATAAATTAACTTCATTAGATCTATCTTATTTTGTTACCACATCCCTGACAAATATGCGAAATATGTTCTGCTATTGCACCTCTTTAGAATTTATTGATTTAACAAATTTTGATACTTCAAAAGTTACTGATATGTCTTTTTTATTTTTTTATTGCTATGAATTAATTTCAATAGATTTATCAAAATTTAATACTAGTTCAGTAAATACCATAGAGGCTATGTTCTGCTATTGCACCTCTTTAAAATCAATAAATTTAAGTAGTTTTGATACATCCAAAGTAACAGATATGTCATTTTTATTTTATGATTGTTATGAATTAGAATTAATTAATTTATCAAATTTTAATACAAGCCTTGTCGAAGATATTCGAGCAATGTTTTATGATTGTATATCATTAAAGTCTATTGATTTAAGCAATTTAGATACATCAAAAATAATAAATATGTCTTTTTTATTTTATGATTGCCAAAGCTTAACCTCAATCAATATATCAAATATAAATACCGCTTCAGTTGAAGATATAAGCGTTATGTTTTATAATTGTTATTCATTAGAATCAATAGATTTAAGTTATTTTGATACATCCCTAGTACACTGATATGTCATATTTGTTTAGAGGCTGTATAAGCTTGAAGTCAATTAATTTATCAAATATTATTACTTCTTCTCTTTTGGATATGCATGCAATGTTTGGTTCGTGTTATTCATTGGAATCTTTAGATATAAGTAGTTTTGATACTTCAAAAGTAACAGATATGAGTTTTATGTTTTATGAAAATTGGGCTTTAACATCAATTAATTTAACTAGATTTGAAACTTCAAATGTTTCAGAATTCATAGGAATGTTTTCAAATTGCAAAAAATTAAATTTTATTAATCTATATTCATTCACAGTATATGAAGATGCAGAAATTAGTGATATGTTTTATAATATTTCAGATTCTCTTAAATTTTGTTATAATACTGAAACAGCTTTTATATTAGATGAATTATTAAATGCTTCAAATATAGATTGTTCTTGGGCATGCGCAGAACTTAAAGAAGATAAATATATAAAAGATAAAGAGAAATGTATAGATGAATGTTATAATGATGATTATTATAAATATGAATACAATAAAAAATGTTATAATGAATGCCCTGAAGGTAAATATATTTATAATCTTGGAAAATGCTTTGATGATATTCCTGAAGGTTATTATTTAATAAGTGGTCAAAATATAGATAAATGTGATGAAAGTTGTTTAACCTGTAACGGAAAAGGCACAAATCAAAATGCCAATTGTACATCATGTCCAAATGGCACATATTTAAATTTAGGTAATTGCATTGCAAAGTGTGATGGGGGATATTATAATGATAATGGTATTGATAAATGTTATTGTGATATACAAAAATGCCAAATATGCTCATTAGAAAGTTTGGAAGATAATTTGTGCATTACATGTAATAATAATGCTGGGTATTATGAAAAGTATGACTCTTCTAATAATAATTATAAAAATTGTTATAAATCCTTAGAAGGATATTATTTAGATGAAGAAGATAAAAAATTTAAATTGTGCTATGAATATTGTGATTCATGCAATGAAAAAGGGGATGATAATAATCATAATTGTTTAAGTTGTAAAAATAATTATTTAAGATATGATAATTTTAATAATTGCTATCCTAAATGTGATTTTTATTATTATTTTGATAATGATAATCAATTTTCTTGCACTAATAGTTTTAATTGTCCTGATGGATATAAATTAATTTCTTCAAAAAATAAATGTATTGATAATTGCACTAAAGATGAAAATTTTAAGTATGAATATGATAAAAAATGCTATTCAGAATGTCCATCTCATACAATAGATAATAATTATATTTGCAAGAATAAATTAAACTGTGAAAAATATTATAATTATAATCAAACAGGATGTTTAGATGAAATTCCTGATGGATATTATTTAAGTGATAAAGAATCAAAATTAATTGATAAATGCCATAAAGATTGTTTGACATGCGACAAAAAAGAAGCAATAAATAATTCAAATTGTAAAACATGCCCTAAAGACAAATATTTCAATTATGGGAATTGCACTTCAATATGCCAAAATGGTAATTATATAGATAAATATGATAATAATATACCAAAATGTAAATGCATTAATTCTGAATGTTTATCTTGCCCATTTGAAAATATAAGTGTATGCTATAATTGCAGTGAAGGCTATTATCCCATTGAAAATGATGTTTCAAATAATGGAATAACTAAAAAATGTTATAAATCGCCTAAAGGATATTATTTAGATAATATTGTTCAAATTTATAAACTTTGTTATAATGCGTGTGAAACTTGTGATACATATGGAGATAAAAAAACAAATAATTGCAAAGTATGTAAACAAAATTATTCATTTAGAGATGATTACCCTAATGATAATAATTGTTATGAAAATTGTTTGTTTTATTATTATTTTGATGAAGATAAAAATTATTTTTGTACAAAAGGAAATAAATGTCCTGATAATTATAAATTAATATCTGAAAAAGGAAAATGTATTTCTGATTGTACTAAAGACGATACATATAAATATGAATATAGAAAAAAATGTTTCGAAAAATGTCCTGAAAATACGAAAGATGAAAAAAATAATTATTTTTGTGAAAATGAATGCCCTAAAGAATATCCTTATGAAATAATTGATAATCAAACATGTATTAAAGATTGTTCAAATTATGAAATAATAAAACAAATATGTAGATTAAATAATAAAAATATAAATATTAATACAACACAACAAAAAGAAGAAATGATGAATGATTTTAAAAATATATTAACAAATTCTAATAATTCAGAATCTAGTGAAGTAATAGATAAAATAAAAGAAGGAGATGATTTCACATATAAAGATGAACAAACAACTATGTCATTTACATCAACTGGGAATCAGGAAAAAAATAAAGATAAAAATGTTTCAACAATAGATTTAGGAAATTGCGAAATTAAATTAAAAGATGCATATCATATTGATAAAAATGATTCATTAATTATTTTCAAAATTGAAATACAAGAAGAAGGAATGCTAATTCCAAAAACTGAATATGAGGTATATTATTCATTTAATGGAAAAGATATGATTCAATTAAATTTAACAATATGTGATAAAACAGATATAAACTTGGCTATTCCTGTTAACATAGATGAAAGTAATATTGATAAATATGATCCAAATAGTGAATTTTATCAAGATATTTGCTATCAATATTCTTCAGAAAATGGCATTGATATAACTATAAAAGATCGCAAAACTGAATATGTAGAAAATAATCTTACTTTATGTGAAGAAAACTGTAATTTTACAGGTTATGATATCTATACTAAAAAAGCATTATGTTCATGTCCAATTAAATTAAAATTACCATTAATATCAGAAATTGTAATTGATAAAGAAAGATTATATTATAGTTTTTCAAATATAAAAATTATTGCGAATATTAATCTTGATATAATGAAATGTTATAATGTCTTATTTTGTATTAAAGGCATAAAAAATAATATAGGATTTTATATTATATCAATAATATTATTTTTTCATTTTATTTTC
>JAEEGL010508577.1_pt1 | contig 18231 bp, 11 predicted proteins | sample 9134231 | NCBI WGS metagenome assembly JAEEGL01 (sample SAMN16246548, study PRJNA631951) | gut metagenome | biome: gut microbiome; feature: rumen; material: fiber-attached | host: Bos | place: Iran: Karaj | collected 2018-10 | reverse complement strand
GCGGAAACCGTGACGGTTTCCATCTCTCCAAACACAAAGATCTCGGCTTATTCCGGCACAGATCTGATACAAATAAAAATGCTTGAAGGAGAGCACGCGGACTGTAACAGCGTCTGGTACGACGTTATTAATGACTGTATTGTCTGCCTCTCGTGCCGGATACGTGAAGCGATCAGCGCAACTCCGGAATACATCGACTCCTGCATTCGCCTCATGATAGAGAGCGGTATGATACCTGAAGAAGCCCTGATTGCAGGCGATACAGCGGGGCTTTATGTGTCTTTTTACGAACTTCTTGACAATGAAAACGCATACAAGTGCTTCAAATCCGGAAAAAAGCCGACTATCAGCTCGCTCGGCCTGTCCGGAACAAAAGCGGATTCGGAACTGACGCGGGACGTTTTATCAAGATATGAATATCCGTCAGTCTGCGTCGTTGAATACGGTACTGATCCGGGAAAATGTCTCTTCACCCTGACAAACGCCGACAAATCGCTTTCTTACGGCTCTTATATCCTGGAATTTGAAACCGGCAAACTGACGGCGCTTGACGGAAATCACGCCGGCGACCCGCGCTGGTCATACAATGGAATTTATTATTCTTCAAATAAACCATCGGCAAATCTTGCCCTAGCTTCAGAGATCCTGATAAGCGAAGATTATTCCCGGATTGTTGCGGAGGTCCCATATTATGTCTGGGTATTAAACTATGATCGGGAAACCAACACGTACGCTCCTTCATATGCCTCATCCACGATAATGGTTTATTCCGTCGGAAAGGAACCCCGCTCTCTCCTTGAATGGTACGATTTCACCAGCACGTCCGCTCCTTCCCCTTCCGGCGGACTTGCCGAAAGGAACGGAGTAATATCCTTTGCCGTATCGAACGGAAACTACGGTTTTTCGGTAAACGGAGGAGAGGTATTCTTTCTCCGCGGCGAACGTCTGATGCTCACAAAGACGTTGGACGGAACGCCCTCCGTTTTTATGAGAACCGACGGAAAGGTGAACGCCTACCGTTTGTCAGCCGACGGCGCGGTTGAGATGAGCGAAGCCGAAATATCCGAAAATTTTTCAGTATTTGATCGAAGCGTCCTTGTCGGAGGAGTATATACCGACCTTACAACAGGATCCGAGACAAGGATAGCGCCCGATCCGATCGTGAGCGTGATTTCAAGAAACGGCAGATACGCATATATGTACCTTGGAAACGGCGGCATCAGCTGCTTTGATCTTTTAAGCGGCGACTCCGGATTCATTCCGATAGACGCCGAATTCGAAAGACAGATAATGCGCGAACAAAACGTCAGGTTTTGCCTTTTTCTGAGCGGAAACGATAAAGAACTGCTGCTCGCCTATTTCAAAGACGGTCAGCTGACCTTTGATCGGGCAGCGTATCTCAGCGCATGTTCGGACCGCGATAAATTTACGTTCATTTCAATCGGCGACAGCAGACAGGCGGTCTCTTGGTTCAATCACAACCTAGCTTCCGTGATATCTTTTTTCCGTCTTGAAGGACAGTCAATCACAATTACCGGCACAAAGGAATTTCAGGCGATAGGAAGATTTTTTGCCGCGAAAATCCTTGACAAGTTGCTGACGCCAGAAATGACGCAGGCGCACAACTTTGAGATTAGCAAAAAGCTGTCGGACCCTGTTTTTCTTGCCGATGTCGCAGAAGCGATAATTCCGTATATGGATTACAGCGGGAACGTTGCCCGAGTAGCTCCGGCAACTTTAAGAGATCTTATGAACGGAACGGCAATCGGCAATTTTGACGATCGCTTCAACATGATCGTTTCCTTCTTTGACAGAGAACTGTATTTGGGATTGGAAACCACAGATACAGCAGAAACAGCAAAGCGTAAAATCGCCCGTATGATTGCAAACAACGTCACCCGTCTCGTTACGGGATATCTGTCGCCGGACGATGATATGCGCGATACCGAGCTGCAGAGCATAAAATACGCTAAACAGCGTCACGACTACAACTATTTGAAAGCGCTCTATGTAAACCTCGATCTGCTGGATTCGTTTTATTCTGCTTTCAACAAAGATCTCGACACCGCGGCCGCGGAAAAATTGCGCACCGGCCTCATAGAGCTTATAATTCCGCTTCTTCCGGAACCGCATTCTTCGCGCGACGGTTCTACATATGGGCTGTACCGCCGGGAGCTTATTCAAATATATAATGCTTTATGGAACAGGATTTTCAGTTTTGCCGTTAACGACGCCTCATATCCCGAATTCCTTACATCGGGCGACTTTCTCGATCACCCATACGTAAAAGATTATTACGTGGGCCGGTCTAACGTCCTCTACGGTGTTGTTTCGCTCGAGTATCAACGCGAGGTGGATCTCTTCTCGCTTAAATCGCTGCTTTCTGAGCTGAGTTTCGAAAAAACAGACGTCACCATGCTTTGCGAGGCAGTGATTGAAATCAATGAAATCCCGCTTCTTTCCGCGGGTCGCGACAACGATGGAAACATATATATGACGTCATTCGGATACACCGCGCGTTTGACAGAAGAGCAGCTTGAGCGTTTTATCAATCTCTGTTCAACAGGAAAAATGCCCGAAGTTGAAGAAAATACAACGTATTATCTATACCATCAGATGAAGCGCGAAAGAACAAAAGCAGATACGGAAAACGGCTAAAACGGACCATTTCCGATTTGAGTGAAATACCGTTAAACCGTATATAAGACTTTAGAAATCCCGTCCGCCGGCGACACCGGAGGACGGGATTTTTAGAAGCTTTTTTCTTTTGCCGATGACCGGAGGCTTCGGTTTGCCGACGGATTTTAACTGTATCAGACCTTCGGGAGGCGGGCACGGAACTTCGCGAGCTCGTCGTCCGTCGGGATGTAGTCCGTCATCGTTCCTTTGTGGAACTGTTCGTATGCGACGAGATCGAAATATCCCGTTCCGGTGAGGCCGAAGACGATGGTCTCCTCCTCGCCGGTCTCTTTGCACTTCATTGCCTCATCGATCGCCGTCTTTATCGCGTGCGAGCTCTCGGGAGCCGGCAGTATGCCCTCGACGCGGGCAAACTGCTCCGCCGCCTCGAAGACGTCTGTCTGCTTGACCGAGACGGCCTCCATGTACCCATCGTCGTAAAGCTGCGAGAGGACCGGGCTCATTCCGTGATAGCGGAGACCGCCCGCGTGGTTGGCCGACGGGATGAAGTCGCTGCCGAGGGTGTACATTTTCGCGAGCGGGCAGACCATGCCGGTGTCGCAGAAATCGTATGCGAACACGCCGCGCGTGAAGCTCGGGCAGGACGCCGGCTCGACGGCGATAATGCGGTAGTCCGCCTCTCCGCGGAGCTTTTCGCCCATGAACGGCGATATAAGTCCTCCGAGGTTGGAGCCGCCGCCGGCGCACCCGATTATGACGTCTGGCTTTATGCCGTACTTGTCGAGGGCGGCCTTGGTCTCCATTCCGATCACCGACTGGTGCAGTAAGACCTGATTGAGCACGCTCCCGAGGACGTAGCGGTATCCCTCGCTCGTCACGGCGACCTCGACCGCCTCGGAGATCGCGCATCCGAGCGAACCGGTCGTGCCGGGATGCTCGGCAAGGATCTTGCGGCCGACCTGCGTCTCGGTCGAAGGCGACAGCGTGACCGACGCGCCGTAGACTTTCATCACCTCGCGACGGAAAGGCTTCTGCTCGTAAGAGCATTTGACCATGAATACCTTGCAGTCAAGGCCGAAATATGAGCACGCCATGGAGAGCGCAGTGCCCCACTGGCCGGCGCCGGTCTCGGTCGTCACGCCTTTGAGCCCCTGCTTCTTTGCGTAATATGCCTGGGCGATTGCGGAATTGAGCTTGTGGCTCCCGCTCGTGTTGTTTCCCTCGAACTTGTAATAGATCTTTGCCGGGGTCTGAAGTTTTTCTTCAAGGCAGTAAGCTCTTACGAGAGGCGACGGACGGTACATCTTGTAGAAGCTTCTGATCTCCTCGGGTATCGGAATGAAACGGTTGTCGTTGTCGAGCTCCTGCTCGACGAGCTCGGAGCAGAACACTCCTTCGAGCTCGGCGGCGGTCATCGGTTTTCCAGTTCCGGGATTGAGCAGCGGAGCGGGCTTTTTCTTCATATCCGCGCGAACGTTGTACCATGCCTCCGGCATCTCGTTTTCGTTGAGGTAGATCTTGTATGGAATGTTTTTGTCGGACATTTTCTCATGTCTCCTTTCAGATATTCGGGGCAAATAAAAAGCCTGCCCCTGGCTTATGCCGGGACAGGCGAAATATCTTTCTCCTGCGGTGCCACCCTGCTTGACGGCCGAAGCCGTCCTCTTTGAGCGTACTTTCATACGCCGGCGCCTTTAACGGTGCGCCGCGCCGGCTTGCCTCCGCGCGTCGTCCGCCGCCGCGCTTTTCGGCTCGCCCTCGGAAGTCCATTCGTTCCCGCGCCCTGCGCCGCGATCCCACCGCCCGCGGCTCTCTGAGGAAGGACATCGGAGACTACTTGCTCTTCGTCATCGGTTTGTTGCGCTGATTATACCGCTTTACCACGGTAAAGTCAAGCGCTTCGGCAACTTGGAAAACGATTTTACATTTTGTTCACATTACGGCAAATCAGCGTTCTATCGCGTGATAGCCGTTTTCGTCAGCGTATATGCCGGCGATTTTGCTGAGGTCACCGAGATTTTTGATAAACGAAACATATTCAATGTGATCGAGTGTTTCATAGCCGTCTTCTGTCTTTTCTCCCGTGCGCTCGTATATCAGGCAGGCATACTGATCCTTGTAATACACAGGATCTGCGAGCCCGACCGTTGCCCAGGGATGAAAGAACTTAAGGACTGTCTCGCCGATCGCTTCCCCGTTTTTGAAGGAAATGAAGAGCATGTCTGATCCTTCAAAACCCGTTCCGAGTACTTCAACGTAATTGGCCAGCGGAATTGCAATCACCTCATCAGGGTGCATTTTGTATATGCAGTCCGGCTTTTCACTCGCTTCAAATACGCCTGACGTCAGTTTGGCGTACGCGGATCTACCACTCACCAGTTCGCCTTTCCAGGGGAAAAGGAATAGTTCTTCTTTCGCAAATTCAAGCCATTCTTCAACAAACGACTTATACGCTTCGCCCGCCTCGCTCAGATTGTATACCGCCGGAACGTATTCGAGTTCTATGCCGGAGACGTCGAGCCTGTCCTTCTCGGCAACGACGAGCCGCCCGTTTTCATCGAGCTTGCCGATCATTTCGAGAACGCCGGTATTGTCATCCGACAACCGCGCGGCGACCGGGATGAATGAGTTGCCGTTCTCCTTCGCCCACTCGGAAAAAACTCTGCACCGGCTTGCCGATATGCCTGTCTTCACCCTGACGGTCTTCCCTCCGGTCAAACTTATTTCGGCGTCCCTTCCGACCGTTTCCGATGTGACGAGCGCGGGATCGAATCCCTCTTTTTCCGCCTGTATTCCGATAAGCCCGCCGTCGTTCCCGAAGAGCAGGAACGCGGAATATCCGGTATACTGCATAAATTCGGCAAGAAGCGGGACTTCCGCAACGCTGCCGTTTTCGGTGCCCGTCACCCTCAGTTGGTCAAACGAGGACAGATCGGAAAAAACGTAGCTATTGAACTTTTCCCATGTCTGCGAATCAACAAAGTCGTAATACGAAACGGCGCCCATGTCGCCGACCGCAGCGGGTTCGGGCATGTAAATATGATGATTTTCATCGATATACCCGGCATACCCCTGCTCGTTCCAGGTGATCAAATCGACGGGATCCCGGTCCTTGTCCTTTCCGGGATCTGTCGTCTCCCCGGGATTTGCCGAATTTACAGGTTCTGAATTGTCATGGGAAGGCACAACGATTCCGGCCGCGGGCATACAGGAAGAAATAACAAGTATTACCGCAATCAACAGGACGGTTATCTTAATTGATTTTTTCATAATATTTGGCTCCTTTTATTATTCTGCGGGTAATATCCCCGCGTTCTTTTATTCACGCCTTGGACTCGGCAATAATCCGCATCCTCACACAACGTAATTTTATTATAACGTCTTTTTGCTGATATGTCAATTTTTTTTGCAAAATTTCTATTTTTTGTAAAGAGACAAACATTTTGCGCCGCGGCTTTTGGAAATGTGCAATTATTCGCCGTTTCGTCTCTTCAGTAAACAGAGAAATCATTCTCGCCAGATGGCATTATTTGTGATGAGATGAAAAATGTTTACACGGGCTCGCCGTCGTATTGAGCGTTTTTTTGAATCCTCTGAAATATAATACGTATGTGAACGACAAAATCCGACAGGCATATTCAAAAGTCGTCACAAAATCGGATAAAGCAGTCACATAGAGATATAATCAATGATAGTTGCCGCCGGTTCTGACAAACCCGTCCCAAACAAACGGCGCGGCGTGTGTCAATTTTCACCGGGCCGGTCTGCTCCGCCGTATCCGGGCATATCGCAAGCGAAAGCGCGATCAGAAGCGCCGCAGCGGAGACCTGAATCAGCCGTTTCACGGCTGCTTCTCCTTGCCGCGCGAACTTTTTTCGGCAAGATGCTTTCTGATCTGCTGATCCGTTGCCTCGGTGAGGGTGAACGTGAACTCACAGTATTTTCCGTAAACCGAATCCACGCGTATGCTTTCGCCGTGCGCGTCGATTATGGATTTCGCGATATACATACCGAGACCCGTTCCGGAGCGGTCCATGCCGCGGCTGCGGTCGGCTTTGTAGAATCTGTCGAATACCCGAGGCAGGTCATCTTCGGGAATTCCGTCGCCCTCGTTGTAGACCGAGACGAATACCTTTCCCCTGTCTCTGACAATGCGGATCCTGTATCTGCCGCCTTCGCGCGAGAACTTGACCGCGTTGTCGCATATGTTGTAAAGAATCTGATGCACCGCGTCGTGATCGGCGTAGACGTAAACGCTCTCCTCCGGCGCCTCGAACTCCACGTCAAGCTTTTTCTTTTCTATCTTCTGCTCAAAGTTTATCAGGATTATTCTTGCGGTCTCGCAGATGTCAAACGGCGCCATAACGAACTTTCTGTCACCCGATTCGAGCCGGGATACGTCGAGCAGTGCGCTGACGAGCTTTGAGATGCGCTTTATCTCGTCTGAAATCACACGCAGATAATAATCCTGTCTGTCGCGGCTGACCGTGCCGTCGAGTATTGCTTCGACAAATCCCGAGATCGTCGTCATCGGAGTGCGCAGGTCGTGCGCCACGTTTGAAAGAAACTCGGAGCGCGAGTTCTCGAGCTTTTCGATGGACGCGGCCATGTTGTTCATTGCCGTGCCGAGTTCGGCGATCTCGTTTGTGCCGCTGACGTTCACCCTGACGTCGAACCTGCCGTTTCCGTATGCGCGGGCGGCGTTCGCGAGTTCGTGAAGCGGCGCCGCGATGCGCTCGCTCACGAAATAAACGGCGATGAGCGTCGCGAGCGTCATCCAGAGACTTGTCATAATCACGGTTTTGATTGCGGTAGATATCAGCTCGTTCACCGAGTCGGACGTTTTACATACGAACACCGCGCCGTCCCCGGATCCAAGTCTGAGCCCGTATACACCTCTTTTTTCGGAAAGAAGGCCGTCGATGTCTCCCGTCCCGCTGTATATTCCTCCGCCTTTTTCCATTTCTTCAATGACACCGGAGCTCAACGCATTCCCGTTCAGTTTGCCCTGTGAAAATCCGTAGGAGAACAGCACGGCGCCGGTCCTGTCCGTAAGAAGAAATGCGAAATCAGGCCCGAGCACGCTGCTGAAAGAACGGAACATCGCTCTCATCTCGGTGCCGCTGCCTTCGACGTAGCCAGCGAGATCTCCGCCGGCCGATTCCGAGACACGAGTCTCGACGAATGCCCTGAGCGCCGCGGCGGAGTCCACCATCTGCTTGTCGGACTGTGATCTGTAATACTCCGCAAGAATCGTGCTGAAGAGTGTCGCCATCAGCGTAAAGCTGAGGACGATTATGAGCACGAATGTGGCGAAGAATTTTGTGAAGATGCTTTTAAACATGCTTTTTCCTGTTATTCTTTCCGTGCGACGCCGGACCGTTTCGCCGCGTCGGCGACCGCCGCCGCGACGGCCGGGGAGACCCGCCTGTCAAACGGATCGGGAATAATATAATCCGGCGAGAGCTCGCCGTCGGCGATCAGACCGGCTATCGCCTTTGCCGCGGCTATCTTCATTTCGTCGTTGATGTCAGACGCCATGACGTCGAGCGCTCCGCGGAAAATACCCGGGAAGGCCAGGACGTTGTTTATCTGATTCGGATAGTCCGATCTGCCGGTCCCGACGACCGATGCTCCGGCCGCGAGGGCGTCCTCCGGGAATATCTCCGGCGTAGGGTTCGCCATCGGCAGCACGACGGGCCCGGCAGCCATGCTTTTCACCATTTCGCGCGTGACGATACCCGGGGCGGAAACTCCGATGAACACGTCGGCACCCTTCATGACTTCCGAAAGCGGACCATTTCTGTTTTCGGGGTTGGTAATCTCCGCCATTTTCGCCTTTTCGGGGTTCATTCCTTCGCATCCCCTGTAAATCGCGCCCTTCCTGTCGCACAGAATGACGTTTTCAAGTCCGGACGAAAGAAGCAGGCGGGTTATGGCAATGCCGGCGGCGCCCGAACCGTTCACAACGGCCTTCAGCGACGAGAGTTTTCTGTTCTTAAGGCGGCATACGTTCGTCAGCGCGGCGGTCACGACGACAGCGGTGCCGTGCTGATCATCGTGAAACACCGGTATATCGCAGCATTCCTTTAGCCGTCTTTCTATCTCGAAACAGCGCGGCGCCGAAATGTCCTCAAGGTTTATCCCCCCGAAGGAGCCGGCAATCAGCCGGACGGTGTTGACGATCTCGTCCACGTCCTTCGATCTGACGCAAATCGGAAAAGCGTCAACGCCGCCGAAGGTCTTGAAAAGGACGCATTTGCCTTCCATGACGGGCATCCCGGCTTCGGGGCCGATGTCTCCGAGCCCAAGCACGGCCGTGCCGTCCGTCACGACGGCGACGAGGTTAGAGCGCCTCGTGTATCTGTATGAAAGCGACACGTCGCGGCTGATCTCAAGGCACGGCTCGGCGACCCCCGGCGTGTACGCGACCGAAAGACCGTGTCGGTCCTTTACCTCGGCGCGGGATATGACCTCAATTTTCCCGCCCCATTTTTCGTGAGCGGCGAGTGCTTCTTCTCTTATCGATTCTTTCATATTGTTTTACCCTGATTTTTTACTCATCTGAACTCTTTTTCGTTAAGGAACCGCCTTATGGCTGCCGCAGCGCTTCTGCCGAGCTCAACCGCGCGCCCGGCGGAAAACCTGCGTTCCGGCTGACCGAAATAAGTGGTTTCGAACGAACACGCGACGGCTTCCTTCCTCGCGTTCATCACATAGCCCATAAGATCCGGCGTGTCATCCTTCATCCATGCCTTGTTGCGCGACGAAACGTCGTTCTCCGATCTGTACGGGAGCGTACGGCTGTTTACGGCATGCTCGAGCAGCCGTGAAAACTCCGCGACTTTGTCAAACCGGTCATTATCCTTACGGCACAGATAGACAGTATCGTGCTCTCCTCCCGAATGATACGGGGAATGACAGTCAAGAGCAAACACGACGCTGTGCTTGTCGATATATTCCCGTATCGCCGCCGTTTCGGGATAGACCGGCTCCTTTGTTCTGTCGTAATCCCTGTTGTGGTCGTGCGGATACCTGTCCTTGCCCTGATCTCCATCCGTCACACCGTCGTAATCGACCATCGGAACGCAGAAAACGGTAAACCCTTCGGGCGGTTTTTCGGCAAACCGCCGTATGATCCACTCCAGCAGATAGCTCCCCGTCGATTCGCAGGCGTGCTGACGTGCTGTCAGAAAAACATGTTTTTCTCCGCCGCCGAGCGTGAAACACGGCACGTCCCGCCCGCGTTTTGAGCGGCAGAGGACGTCCCGCCTTATCCCGAGCCGGCCGAGAAGCCCGTCGAGCCGTTCCGGCCTGTAAAGCATATCGTGGGAGAAATAAAACCGCCCGTTGTCGCGAAACGTGTAAGTGAACCTGTAAGTGAACCTGTCCTGAGGTCCCGGCACAGCGCGCTGCCAGCGGAAGCCGGACAGATCACGGCTCACGGCGGCGCCGTAATATCCGACTCTGATGTTGCTGTCGAACCTGAACGTCACGGACCTTCCGGCAGCGCCCTCGACGGCAAAGCACCAGTAGAACCAGTCACGCGTTGTGTCTCTCAGCTCCGGGCGCAGAAAAACAGTGTCTCCGCTGACGGAGACGATCTCTGCGTTTGCCTCTGAAAGGACGTGATTAACTCCATGTTCCGTTCGCGCGACGCGGCGCTTTTTTCTCCTTAACGGATATTATAAACCAAAACCCGCGAAAAGTAAACCTTTCGCGGGTTTTATAATTTAACAGATCACTGATTGACTTCGAATTTGTACCCGACTCCCCAGACGGTCTTTATCTGCCATTTGTCGGAAACGCCCTCGATCTTTTCGCGGAGGCGCTTGACGTGCACGTCGACCGTGCGCGAATCGCCGAGATAGTCGAAACCCCAGACCTTGTCAAGGAGCTGATCTCTTGTGAACACGTGATTGTAATTCGACGCGAGGAAATAGAGAAGCTGAAGCTCTTTCGGCGGCACATCGACCGGCGTGCCGTTAAGCTTGAGCTCGTATTTCTGCAGGTTGATCTCTATGTTCTCGAATCTGACGGTCTCGTCGTCCTGCTGACCCGAGGCGGCCGAACGGCGCGCGACGGCTTTGACGCGGGCGATAACCTCTTTTGTGTCGAACGGCTTCACGATAAAGTCGTCTGCCCCGAGCTCGAGCCCGAGAACCTTGTCAAAAGTGTCTCCCTTCGCCGTGACCATGATTATCGGGACGTTAGAAAACTCTCTGATCTCGCGGCAAACCTGCCAGCCGTCCTTTTTCGGGAGCATGATGTCGAGAAGCACTATGTCGGGATCGTAAAGGCGGAAAATGCTTATCGCCTCCGCGCCGTCATACGCGCATTTGACCTCGTTGCCCTGAGCTTCGAGATTTATTTTCAGTATTTCGCAGATGCTCTGCTCGTCGTCTACTACAAGTACCTTCATTCCGGTTTCCTTCCCTTCGTTCGGAAAATTGTTAAGTTCGCCGACACATCGGCGTAATTCATAATATCATACAAATGTGAATTCCGTGTGAATTGCAGCCGAAAAAAGCGAAAAAATTTCCCGAAGGCAAAAAATTCAGATCTCCTTAAGGACTTCACGGATGAGCCGGTAAAGCCGGTCCGTCGACGAGACCGAGAGGGTCTCGCGGAAGGTGTGGATGTCCTTTATGTCCGGTCCGACGGACACGCAGTCGAGCCCCGGGATCCTCTCTGCGAAAAACCCGCACTCCAGCCCGGCGTGGATGGCGACGGTCTCGGGCTTCATCCCGTAAAGGTCGAGATAAGTCTTTTCAAAGGCGTCTCTGAGCGGTGAGACCGGCTCGAATCTCCATCCGGGGTAGTCCCCGGCACAGCTCAGCGAAAAACCGTGTTCCGAAGCAATCTTGCCGAGCTCGCTCACGAGCTCCTCTTTTTCCTCTCTGACCGACGAGCGGACGGAAAGCGATATCCTCGCGCCGTCCGCCGAGACGTCCGCCTGACCGATGTTCAGCGAGGTCTGCACGAGCCCCTCCATGTCCGGGCTCATTTTTCTCACCCCCTGAGGCAGGGACGAAAGGAGCCCTACGATTCTCAGGGTGTCGGCGGCGTTCACCGCCGGGCAGGCCGGCCCTGTCTTTATCTCAAGCTTCGCGCCGTCCTCGGCGGGGCACGCCGAGAGCTCTTCTCTTACAGCCAGCCTCAGCCGTTCGGCGAATCCGCCGTCCTTCAGGACGAAAGCGGCGCGGCATTCGTTCATTATCACGTTGTCGAACTTCCCGCCGGAATAGGAGACCAGCTTCGCCCCCTCCGGCAGGCATCTGAAGAGCGCGCGCGAAAGCGCCGTCGAGGCGTTCCCGCGGCCGAGGTTGATCTCAACCCCCGAGTGGCCGCCTTTCAGCCCGGAAAGGGTTATCTCATACGTCCTTTCCCCGTCCTCCGGCGCGGCGGTGCCGAGAGGAGGCATGGTCAGGGTTGCGCGAACTCCGCCGGCGCAGCCCGCGGTGAGCACCCCCTCCTCCTCGGAGTCGATGTTTATCATCCTTCTGCCCGAAAGGAGAGAGCAGTCGAGGCCGTCCGCCCCGAACATCCCGGTCTCCTCGTCCACCGTAAAGACCGCCTCGAGCGGAGGGGCGGAAAGCTCCCCGTCGGAGAGCAGTGCCAGCGACATCGCCGCGCCTATGCAGTCGTCCCCGCCGAGCGAGGTCCCCGCGGCGCTCAGACCGCCTCCGCGCAGGACGAACTCTATCCCCTCAACCGACATGTCTTTTTCGCAGCCCGGCTCCCGGGCGCACACCATGTCGAGATGCGCCTGGAGGATCACCGGCGGCTCGTTTTCACGCCCGGCACTGCCCGGCTTTTTTATTATCACGTTGCCGAGGCGGTCGGCCGTCGTTTCGAGACCGAGCTCTTTTCCCATTTTTTCGCAGAGAAGCGATATCTCCCCGGTGTTGCCCGATCCGTGCGGGACGGACGAGAGCCGCGCGAAATATTCGAAAACCTTTTCCGGCCCGAGGCCCTTTACCGTTCTGAGATTTTTCTCAGTGAGTTTTTCAGCAGTCATTTTCATTCCTCCCCGGGCGCCGTTTCCGGCACGTAGCCCGCTTTTCTTATTATCGCGCAAATCTTCTTTAGACTTATCTTTCCGTCGGTCTCGACGGTCGCCGTCCCCGTTCCGCGCGAAGCCTCGGCCCTTATCACGTGCGGGTTTGCCCCGAGGGCGTCGGCGACGTGCTTTTCGCATTTTTCGCACATCATCCCGCCTACCTTAACCGTGTAAACGATGTTCGCGTCGCCGTGACGGGTTTTTCGCCCGAGTGGTCTGTCGTTTTCTCCCGAAAAAACGTCTGCCCTGCCTATGCGGAGGGCGTTCAGTACGACGATCACGCTCGAAACACTCATGGCGGCCGAGCAGAACATGGGCGAAAGCTCAAAGCCGAGCGCCGAGAATGCGCCGGCGGCGAGCGGTATGCCTATCCCGTTGTAAAGAAATGCCCACATAAGATTCTGTTTTATAACTCGCATCGTGTATCTCGAAAGCGAGATCCCCGAGGCGAGGTCGTTCAGACTGTTGTTGAGGAGGAGCACGTCGGCCGCCGAGCCGGCGATATCCGTTCCTCCCGCGACGGCAACGCCTATGTCGGCCGAGGCGAGGGCCGGCGCGTCGTTTATCCCGTCGCCGACCATGCAGGTGAAGCCGCTTTCGCGGTATTTTTTCACGATCTCCGCCTTGCCGTCGGGAAGAACGCCCGAGACGGTTTTGTCTATGCCGAGGAGCTCCGCCGTCCTCTCGGCGGAGCGGGCGTTGTCGCCCGTGAGCAGGACCGTCTCCGCCCCGAGCTTTCCGAGTCTTTCGACGCCGCGCGCCGAGTCGGGACGTATCCTGTCCTCTGCCGCCATCACGCCGATTATCCCGTCTTCGTCTCCGAAGAGCATGACCGTCATCCCGTTCGAAGCGAGCGATTCGGCGCTTTTGTAAAGCGGCGAGCCGGTGCCGTATTTTTCCCCGGCGAAGGACAGACTCCCGCCGGTGTATCTTTTTCCCCCGATGACGGCGGTCACGCCGCGCCCGGGCATTTCCTCAAAATCCTCCGTCGGGAGGGCGGCAACCCCTTTTTCGGAACAGTATCTCGTGACCGTCTCGGCGAGCACGTGCCCCGAGCCGGCCTCGAGCGACGCCGCTATGGGCAGGAACAGATTTTCGTCCCCCGCGGTCCTCGTGACGGCCGGCCTGCCCTCGGTCAGCGTCCCTGTCTTGTCGGTTATCACGTTTTCCGTCCTGCCGAGGTTTTCGAGAGCCCCGGCCGTGCGGAAGAGAATGCCGCGTTTTACGCCTGTGCCGCACCCAACGGTGACGGCGACGGGTGTCGCCAGTCCGAGCGCGCAGGGGCATGAGACGACCAGCACCGCGATGCCGTGGGTGAGCGCCTTTCCGGCGCCCCCGCCGATCATGAGCCATATCGCGGCCGTTATCACGGCGAGTCCGATGACAACCGGGACAAATACGCCGGCCATCCTGTCGGCGAGCCTTCCCACCGGCGCCTTTGACGCAGACGCATCGGAGACCAGCCGGATTATGCCGGCAAGCCGCGTGTCTGCGCCGCTTCCCGTGACCTCTATCTTTATAAATCCGTTGCCGTTCACCGTTCCGGCGCTGACCGCGTCTCCGGCGGCTTTCGGGACAGGAACGGGCTCTCCCGTGAGCATTGACTCGTCAATCGCCGTAATTCCGAACGTGACCCTGCCGTCGGCGGCTATCTTCTCCCCGGGGCGGACGACAAGCGTCATTCCGGGCATAATATCAGACGCGGGGATAACCTTTTCCTCTCCGTTTTCCTCGGCCGTCGCCGTATCCGGCATAAGTTTCTCAAGTCCGCTGAGCGCCCCCGCCGTTCTGCGGCGCGCCGTCGCCTCGAGGAGCTTTCCCGTCGTGATGAACGTCGGTATCATCGCCGCCGCCTCGAAATACAGATCGTGGGAGTGCTCTCCCCTCGAGACGGCTATGCCCAGCACGACGGCGCTGTATATGAAGGAGATCCCGCTTCCGAGGGCGATCAGACTGTCCATGTTCGGCGCGAGCTTTACAAGCGAGCGCGCCCCGGAGACGAAATATTTCCCGTTGACCGCCATGACGGCGAGGGCAAGCCCCGCCTGAACGAAAGCGCCTGTATGCCCCGTGAAAGGCGACGGCAGCCCGATCATCCCGCCCATCGCGAGATACATGAGCGGCAGGAGAAGCGCGACAGACAGGGCGAGCCGAATTGCGTATGTGCGTATCTCTTTTTTGTTGTCAAAATCCGGCACGAAGCCGTCCTCGGCACGCGAGCAGCCGTAGCCGGCACTCTTAACTGCCTTTATTATCTCCCCGTCATCCCCTCCGTCGACCGTCAGGGTGCGGGAGGTCAGGGACGCCGAAGCGGACGTACAGCCGGCGACCTTCTTTGCCGCGTTCTCCACGTGACTGACGCAGGCGGCGCAGGACATCCCCGTTATTCTGAATATTTTCATAAAACTCCCTTCCGGAATCCGATCCGGAATTAAAACAATACCAATATGGTATAATTTTACCACCGCGCCGGTTTTTTGTCAACATCGCTTGACAGAGCGACACGTACGGAGTAAAATACAGAATGAAAGAAAACGAATCACTCAGCGGGGCGGACAGCCCCGCGAACAATGACGGAAGGAAGTGCCTATTATGCCCGGACAGGCCTGGTGGAAACAGCTTTTCAGACTCGAGCTCGTCACGCTTCGTGACGAGGGATACGACGTCGGCGGTTTTTCGCCGCCGCCCGACAGGGAGGACGGCGGAACCGACTGGAAAGCCGAATACGACCGCCTCTGGGACGTGAGAAAAAACGGGATACGCGCGGATTATCCGTATTTTGAGCCGCTGTCATACGAAGAGATAATCAGTGAGGCCCCCGGCGTCCCAGGGCTTTCCCCACTGCCCGAGGAACAGTATTTCGAACGGCTCTCCGGCGCCGTGAACGGCAGGATCGCCGGCGTCATCCTCGGAAAGCCCCTTGAGATGGGGATGAAACGCGAGGAGGTGCGCCGTTATCTCGAAAGCGTCGGGGAATATCCGCTGAACGGCTACGTCTCCGAATATTCCGAAAAACTCGATATGCGGCTGAGAGAGGACTGCGTCCCCTCGACGAAAGGGAACGTCAGATACGCACAGCCGGACGACGATATACATTATACCCTTTTGGCGCTCCGCCTGGCCGAAAAGCACGGGCTGTCTTTCACGGCCCGCGACGTCGGGATGAACTGGATCGACAACGTCCCCTGTCACTGGACCTGGGGCGCTACCCGTCACGCCTACGGCATCCTCGCGGCTCAGGATTCCGAAAACATGTCCGACGGGGAGATCACGGCGATACCGTGGAAAGAAAACCCGTGGAGGGAGTGCATAGACGGGCAGATTCGCTCCGATCTTTGGGGCTATCTGTTCCTGGGAGAACCGCGCCGCGCGGCAAAGTACGCCCTCCGCGACTGCTCGCTGAGTCTTATCAAAAACGGATGCTACGGAGGGATGTTCACAGCGGGGTGCGTCTCTGCGGCTATGACGGAAAATCCGTCCGTCGGGCTGATACTCGACGCCGGGCTTTCGGTGATACCTTCGCGCTCGCGGCTGGCCGAAACCGTCAGATGGGTCAGAGAGCGCTACGCCGTCTCCGGCGAATGGGAGCGCGTCTGCGACGAGATCACGGAACGCTTCTCCGATATGGAGTTCGGCGGGACTCTCAACAACATGGCGGTCGTCACGCTCGCCCTTCTGCACGGGGATCTCGATTATTCGAAAACGATCACCTGCGCCGTCTCGTGCGGGCTCGACACAGACTGCAACGGCGGAACGGCGGGCAGCATCTGCGGCGCCGCCGTCGGAAAGCGCGGCATCGACGACCGTTGGACGGCTCCGCTCAGCGATTCGCTTCACACCTGCGTCGCCGACATAGGACAGATCGGCATAAACGAGCTCACCGAAAGGATCGCCGCCCTCCGCCGGTCGCTCTCCGGCGAGGAGAGGGGATGAACGCACATGATAGATCTGCAAAACCTTGGAAAATACAGAGAGAATAACCGAATAGAAGCAAAGAAAGCCGTCGGCGGACTTCCGCACAGTATATGGGAAACGTATTCCGCTTTTGCCAATACTCTGGGCGGAATCATTTTGCTCGGAGTTGAGGAGTATCCTGACAAGTCGCTCCACGCCGTTGATCTTCCCGATCCGGACAGGCTGATCAAAGACTTCTGGGACCTTGTCAACAATGCGCAAAAAGCAAGCGTGAACGTTCTTTCGAGCAAAGACATTTCAGTGGAGACAGTTGACGGCAATCGCATTGTTGTAATCAACGTTCCGCGTGCTGACAGATCGTACAAGCCCGTGTATATTGACGGCAATCCTCTCAACAGCTACCGTCGGAACGGAGAGGGCGATTACAGATGCACGGACGAGGAATTGAAGGCGATGTACCGCGATGCGTCCGTCAGGACGCAGGACATGCTTGTCCTCGACAGCTTCGGCATGGACGTCATCAACGCCGAATGTCTGCGTTCCTACCGTCAGCGTATGAGACTGTCGCGCCCCGGTCACGTTTGGGACACGCTGGAAGATGAAGAGTTTCTCGTAAAGCTCGGTGCCGCCGGAACAGGCGAAGACGGCAGAAGGCATCCGACGTCAGCGGGTCTTTTGATGTTCGGCAACGAATATGATATAGTCCGCGAGTATCCGAACTATTTCCTTGATTACCGCGAGGAATATGACGACGTTCACCGCTGGACGGACAGATTCATTTCTTCCTCAGGAGACTGGAGCGGCAATGTGTACGACTTCTATTTTCGCGCATACAACAAACTGCAACTCGATCTGAAAGTGCCGTTTGAAATGAACGGCGGGCTTCGTGTAGACGACACGCCGGTTCACAAAGCGATTCGCGAGGCGCTTGCGAACTGTCTTGTCAACGCGGATTATTACGGCAGAGGAGGAGTCGTTATCATCAAAAAGCGCGAATCCGTTACGATGAGCAACCCGGGCAGTTTCCGTATCGGGATAGACACTGCGATTAGCGGTGGCTTTTCCGACCCGAGGAACGGTACGATGCTCAAGATGCTTAACCTGATCGATATCGGCGAACGCGCCGGCAGCGGCATACCGAACATATACCGCGTATGGCACGACAGGAACTGGGCGGAACCGGCGTTTACACAGTCCTTTGAGCCGGACAGAACGACGTTATCGCTTACTTTTGAAAAAACAAGCGATAAAACACAAGCGATAAAAACAAGCGATAAACGAATTTTCATAATACAAAAAGAAATAATTATCGGCTATCTAACAGAACATGCAACTGCTAAAACTTCAGAAATAGCAGATGCTTTAAATATTAGTGCACCACGTGCTAGGGCAGTGTTGTCAAGACTTTTGTCAGAAGACATTATAATTGCCGAGGGCGCAAACCGGAACAGAACGTACCGGCTGAAATCATAACCGCCCTCCGCCGGTCGCTCTCCGGCGAGGAGAGGGCATGAACGGCGCTTGCCGGGGCAAGAATTATCCCGACAAACTGGGATTTATGGAGGTAGGAATGGTTAATAAGGGAAAAAAACTAGCCGCATTACCATGGATAG
>JAEEGL013847550.1_pt1 | contig 18232 bp, 11 predicted proteins | sample 9134231 | NCBI WGS metagenome assembly JAEEGL01 (sample SAMN16246548, study PRJNA631951) | gut metagenome | biome: gut microbiome; feature: rumen; material: fiber-attached | host: Bos | place: Iran: Karaj | collected 2018-10 | reverse complement strand
CAATTGATTGTTTTACAGATTTAAAAAAGCAAAAAAAATGAAAAAGTTAGCATTTTTGTTCGCAGCTGTAGTAGCTGTATCTTTCGCTTCTTGTGGTAACACTACCGCTCAGAATGAGGAAACTGCCGATACAATCGACACTACCGCTGTTGAGACTTGTGACACTACTTGCAGCGCTGACACAACAACTTGTGATTCTGTTGCTGCTCCCGTAGCTGAGTAATCAAGACGACTGAACAAAAAAAGTCTTAAAAAGACGACACCCTCAGGGTGCCGTCTTTTTTTTGCCATTAATGATGTAGATGTCCTTCTTCAATTGTGAATTATGAATTATGAATTGTGAATTTACCTTACGTCCACTCAGGTCGTAAACTGATTGAGAATTGAGAGACGAGAGGCCGCTTCCCCGCTCCCCCTTTAGGGGAGTGTTTATCGCAGAATTATTAAACATAGCTTTAATTCCAGTTTCCTTTTCCGCCGTTTGGTCCTCTACCATGTATTTGCCTGCGTCTTGAGTACCTGTTATACAAAGGTAGCTATCGGAACGGAGGCCCGTAATATCCACAGTCTGTTTATTGCCGGATGTGGTGCTTACCACCAGATTAAGGTATTGGTCTGGGGAAGTAAGCTCGTAAGTTTGATAGTACCATCGTTTGCCCTCTATGGTCTTAGTGGTGTTGACTCGCTTTCCTGGCCAGTTGCCGCTGAGTTGCTTGTTGGCATTGTCCCAGACATAAAAAGTCATGCCTGTCCAAGTAACATCGGAACAGACATGGAGGGTAATATCGTGCGGCTGAAAAATCTTGTATTCCCGTTGCTGAACACCCGTAACCTTTCCTCCTGAAAGAATGCCTGCCCGGAGGGTGCAGGAAGATTCTATGTTGAGTATCGCGCCACTTGTCAGTTGAGAACTCTCCGCCGTTGGCTCTGAACCATCCAAGGTATAGACGATGCTGCCTCCAGAGAGGTTGCTGGCAGCCGTAAGCTTGACCTTCAGAGGTGCTGCGTAGATGCCGTCTGGCACATCCATCCATACGGTATTGGCGCTCCGGCTTAAACAATAGCGATAGCCTTTGCCGGAAAGAATCTCGGTATATTGGGTCTTGCTCACATTATAATTCTGGGGCGTATCGCCTACCACACAGAGCAAAGTTCCCTGCTTACCCGTAGTAGCTGCTGCATAGTAATGCTGAGTACTGGCTTTCTGCTGACTGGCACTAGTGTTGGTAATGCCTGCCAATCGGCGAGCCAAAATCATCTGCTTAATGGCATAGCGATTATCCTGCCAATGTGTGTAGAAGATACAAGGCGTTCCGGGCATAGCCAACAGATAGGCATTGGCAGCAAGAGTATCTGTGCGGATGGGATCTTGCTCATCTCCGTTGCTTCGCTTTTCTGTATCGTGATTCTCCACGAAAGTAACAGCATACCTTTTATAATTATTGTCGGCAGAAAGGGGCTTCTCATCGTATCCCAGATTACGCCAATCACGACTGTTAACGGCATCGCGCATACGATAGCGGAACTGAAAATCAAAGGCAGCGCTGGTAGGCTTGTCGGACACATAACCCTTACTGTTGTTCACCCATTGACGGATTTTATTGGTACTGTCCCAATACTCGCCAACGCAGAAAGCCGGCTGAGCATAGGTATTGTAATCTGCGATAAAAGAGGCATAGAAACCCTTGACCATATCGTAACGGAAGCCTGTATAACCTATATCCTCAAGGAGAAACTTCAGATAAGCCTTAACGCATTCCTGCACATTAGGGCTCTTGTGATCGAGGTCGCGACAACCAGGCCAGCCCTCGCCTGTATCGTTATTCTCTGACAATGAAACACCATGCTGACTGGCCCATTCTGCCGTCTTGCCTTCGTCATCGTTCAGACAAATATCGGAAGGCAGCATCTGATAGGTCTGCCCGTTGTAGGTCTCGGCAGGATAATCCACCCACGACCCGTTCCGACCCATGTTCTCGCGATGATTGATAACCACATCGGCTATCACACCCGTTCCTCTTTGCTTAAAAGCAGCAATCATGCTACGCAACTGGGCTTCGGAGCCAAAGGAACTCTTCTGATTAAAGTAATAGACAGGCGTGTACCCCATCATATTACGGTCTGTATTACACCATCCGCTCTGCGGCACCCAAACAAGTTGGAAGTAGGGAGCTATCTCATCGGCCTGCGCCTGCAGGTTAGTCCATGAAGTCTCCGAGAAGGAGTCCCAATAGAAGCCTTGCAGCATTACGCCTTCATAGTCAGCTGGCCAACCCTGAGCCAGGGAGCTCAGCCGAAACAACATCAGCAACAGTAGCAACGTGATTTGTTTCACCTTAGTGTTGATTTATTAACATATCCGGTTAATACCATCCATCGTTGCAAAAGTATATATATGCCGGCAGAATACAAAACAAATCCGCATTTTTTTGTGTCATGCGTGAAGAGATTTCACTATGGAGGTGAATCAAAAATATGTATGTGTAATGGAAGACTACTAAAGCAAAAGCCTGCTACCCCTCCTTCTTGTGAGTGTAGCAGGCTTTATAACTGGTTATCGTTGACTAACGCCTAAGGTCCAGTCTGCGTTCCAACTTCACACGGTGCATGGCTTGTTTTTGATACATCAAAACTGATGTAATTAGAATAAGGCTTTTCATGTATTTCCTTTTTGAGTTGTCAAAAGAAGGGTACCCCGAATGCTTATTTTATACATTCGGGGATCACCTCATTAATAATCAGTGCTCTTCTGGCCAGAAGGCAGTACCGGGATAGACCCCGTTTTTTATTCTATATACAATTGCAGAACTGACCCATACTGACCCTATATCTGATTTGTCTCTAAAATCCCCTGTTAACTTTCCAATTGTGTTCCGTTCTTTGTTTATATACCAAGCTTCCCATATTCGTTCGCTATGGTCTATCGCATTTTTCCGGTAGCTTCTAAACAATATATTTTCCGTATCACCTACATCCTCGCATGTACCAACTTTTTGCCAATCGCCATCTGAGACCCCTATTTTTAGTAATGTAAGAGCATAGAAATCCACATCATCGGACACAACTTCTTCTGGGTTCAACTCATATCCTTTTGGATATTTTTTTTGAACACGCGTATTACCGAACCACCCAGACAGGATGAATCATTTGCAATATATTGAAAGAAACGGAGATTCCCATTATCTAATGTAACAGAGAATATATCTCCAATTTTCGTAACTATTCTTTTGGCCATAATATATCTTTATTTCTACGCTATTGCGGGTTCTGCTTCATATTCAGCAACCTTTATCACATCAGCATTCAGGGCGGCAGAGATTTTGCATATTGTGGCCATCGTCAGGTTATGGGTACCAGAAAGCCAACGACTCACCTCCGTTTCTGTCTTGCCCATCAGTCGGGCAAAGTCTTTCTGAGACATTCCCTTGGCTTCAAGAATGTCATAAATACGGTTTGCAATAGCTACAGACAACTCCATCTGTAACTTCATCTCAGGAGTAATGGTGCTCCTGATTTCATCCATAATTCTGTTCGTCTTCATAGTAGATGTTCCATTATGTTATTCATCATCAATGGTAAAAGATAATTCGCCTAATAATTCAGTTCCAGTAACTACAATCACCTTATTCTTTTCTCTTTGTTTCAGTTCAATGTCAATTTTCTGTAAAACCTTTACTTGCCGATGTAAATTCTCATCCTCCTGATATGTGGTCGTTTCTTTTAATCCACCATTGCCAAGAATCAGAATTTTAGCTTGAATATTCAGCAGATATAGTCTCAGCGATGTTGTTTCCAGATGCGAGGGCAAGGCCATTACTCTATCGCGTTTTGTTCCTTCATATCGGAAATGCCGGTCTTCTGCTCCATCGCGCTTGATTATATCAAGTCTGTAAACCAATTGGCGTACATCATCAGGGTATGTATCTTTGTATGTCAACAAGAATTTTTCAAATTCAGAGTACTCCTCACCTTCAAAGTGAGGAGAGTATAGGCTAACCTTCTCGCCATCCTCTAATAGTTCTATCAATAGATTTCTTTCCATATTTTCATTATAAATTTGATGCAAAAATAAACATAAAAGTTTATTCCACAAAACATTTCGCTCACAAAATCAACTTTTATGCTTATTTTGTTGCTAATTGAACGATGATGAGTAAATAAATTCACAAAATAAAGCCCCCGCAAGATTTCTCCTGCAGGGCTGTTCTTGGTGTCCCATGTTTTACTCGTATGTTTATGCCATTTTTGTTACAAGAACTTTTATTCCGTCTTCCCCCACAGCAATGTGCCGTCTGTAGCCTGCCCTTCTGCCTCTACGCTCAGGTGAGTGGTGCGGCAGTTATTATAAAAGGTAATGGTAGCCTCGCCCTTCTCGTCCAATTTCAGGTCAGGATTCCAATAAAGAGTGCAACGATAGTCCTTCTGACCTTCGGGCAATTTCTGTTTACTATAGTCGGGTGAGTAGAACTGGGCTGGTTCAGTGAATCCCTGCAGTATGGTACGTCGATCATCAGATGTCTGGGTACTGCCTGAATTATAAGTGCGGAGAAAACTGAATGCATTGTTGTCAATTGAGAGAACAGCATGGGGCAGATGGCTCTGGTAGAATGTATAATCGGTTACAAATTGGGGATATGGGTGGTCGATAAAAACCTCCCAATCACTCTTCTCGTCCCATTTGAAGGATACCAACTGATAGGGGTCGAGGTTGGATGCTCCAAGATGGAGTACACAACTGCCATAGAATTTGGGAATCGTCAATTTGAAGTGTCCTCCGTCGTATGTTTGCATATGAGGAAGTTTCTGCCGGCCTGAGGTGTCCTCTAACATTGCATAGATGTAAGCTTCCTTATACATATCTGCATGATAGCCCTGCATCTTTTTGCTCTCGAACCGATTTGGCTTGAACGCCTTTCCACCTGTACGAACGGCATGTCCCATCAGCATCATTTGCTCTTCACGAGGCTGTGTTATATGCAAAGAATCATCATTGGCCAGACCAGCCCAGCTAAAGCGTCGCCATCCCTGTGTCATCATCAGGAGGTCCAGGGCTTGCTGATGGGTTTCATCATCGCTCTGGAAATACCATCCGGCATTAGGGACGAAGCCCTTGATTTCGCTTGCCAAAAGCATCTCCGTAAAGATATTACTGTCGTCATAGGTTGGCTGGCAGTTTTCTGCATCGTGGACTGAAACTGAGATGTGGTGTTTGTCGCGAGTATCGGCATTATTCATCTGGATGGTTACCTTAACTTGCTGGAATGGTTCGTATGTTTGTTGTAGACCTCTGAATGTCAGTTTTTCGCTATCTTCTGTTCCTCGGACAAAGAAGAGACGGTCGGCATAGACGTGCCCCTCATCATCGAACACTGTTGCCTGATAGACTCCACTCTCGGTTGTAGTATGCTTGTATTGATATCTGAAGAAGTTGGCCTCGGCCATATAGTCCTCAAAGGGTATAAATTCCTTGAGGATTCCGTTATGCTGAATACTCAAAGCCATACGTCCAGGCTCAATATCCCGCGATATCCGGGAGTGTATAGTGTAGGTCGTACCGTTTGATGACACTTGCAGGTTTGCCCCTTTGTGCTGGGCCTGCGGCAAGGTAGTGCTGACGGATGGGTTCCCGCCAGCGGGACAGAATGTAGCATTGTAATCTTTCCCCTCTGTGGGTGTTATTACAAATGCTCCTCGGCCTTGATGCTCAGTGGGGATGCTGTCTCCGCTTAAAATAAGAACTCCATCAGCAGCCTCTCCGTCATCCCATTTTGCCTCAAATGCCACACGATTGGGTACGCCCAAGAGTAGGAGACCTCCTTCTGGGTAACAGGTTAGGATTAGCGAGCGATTGGCTTTCATGTGTGATGGAAGGGAGGGTTCCTGATGCTGAGTGGTTGAGAGCTCATAGAGGGGAAAGACGCGACTGTAGAGCTTGTCAGGCCAGTTCAGCTGCCAGTGTGTGTAGGCCCTGAGTTCACAGAATCCGCTGCAAATTTTATCCCCAGACAGGGCAAAGAATCCTTGGCCGAAGCCATCCTTCATCTCTAACATTTTGCGCTCCACCAACGAACCGTCCTGGTTCAGCAGTTCAGCATATAGAACACCACTGATATCGGATGGCTTCCGGTTGTTGGTGTTTTGGGTGTAGGCAGAAAACCAGAGAGTATCACCTATCTGGTAACTTGTATTATCCATATGCACAAACACCTTCTCTTGTCCTTGCGTCCATTCCGCCCGTTTCAGGTTCTCATAGATGGCTTTGAGACATGGGTTCTTGATATCAACGGGGATGTCGTGGTAATCGCCACCCACGACAAGTTGCTCTTGCCTGGTACGTTGCACAACATACGAGTTGGCCCACATCAGCGAGTCGAATCCTGCATCCCGAATTGTCGAAATCATATTCTCTTCTATTCGATTTCCCTTTTTGCCTACCAATACTTTGTCGTCAATCCGGAACATAAGGCCACGGGCACGGATATTGACGCCCTTCGTCTCGAAACTGATATTAGAGACTTCCGCCATTCCTTCGCGATTATAGCGGTAGTCAATGGTGAAGTGGGTATTAACGTGAGTGGTCTGTCCGGTGCTCTTCTCCTTGTACATCATCAGCATAATTGGAACCGTACCCGTAAAACGTAGCAGACGATGATTGCGGCCGTCAATATAGGCCGTTCCCTCCATCATCCTTCCGGCTTCAGTACGCACGTCGGGGAGCATCCTCACAACGTAGATGAGTTCCCCTCTATCATCCTTCTGGGTAAAGTATCTACATTGGTAGAGCTTCTTGTAATTCTTGTAATTAAACGGCAAGACCAGCAGGTCGTTCCAGAAAGCGTTGTACTTCATCATGGGTCCCACCTCAAGCAAGTGGTGCATATTCATACTGGTCAGCGAGGGATGTTGCTTGGTCTTGTCCATACGGATCTGCCGTCCGCCCAACACCTCTATGTCCCGAATGTGAACCATTGACTTAGCATCTACAAAGGCCTCTATCATTTCCAACCCTTCTCCAAGCTCTTCTATGATACGGCAGAAATAATGGCCGCGCCTTGCTCCACCATCCCTCAGACTTCTCTTCAGCTGTCTTTGTGCCCTATCCATTATTGCAGATACTGAGAGCACAGTCAGTTCGTTCATTTGCTTGACAGATGGCACCATCCTGATTATCTTAGGTAATTGCGATGCCAGGATACGTTGTGTCTGGTATCCCACGCAACTAAACCTAATCGAATCATTCGCATCTACAGCTATTGTAAAGTCTCCATCAGAATTACTCAGCGTACCCCTGCCATTCTCCACGTAGATGCTCACGTATGGCAATGCCTCACCTGTCACAGCATCCACCACACGACCCTGAACTATTACTTCCTGTGTCCAAGCGGATACAGAAAACAATAGAACGGAGAAGAATAGTAGTACACTACGCATATTTTATACTATTTCCGCCGTAAATTTACAACTTTTATTTGATTTAGACTAAAAACCATCCATAAAAACAAAACTATCAACTCCGAAGAATGATGGTTTGTATGTTTGAGGCTCAAAGTGCCCGTTAAGGTGATTTTACCATGTCATTACTCAACTTTAATAAACTGAATTATGGAAAAGGAAGTTGAACTTGTGAAACTCAAAAACATTAATTTTCCACAGAGATATTGTTTTTCTAAATAATCTTTGTATTTTTGCAGCAGGTTACAACAGAAACAAGATGGATCAGCATTTGGATATTAAACCATTTCTCATTGAAAAACTCAAGCAGCAACATTGTCTGTGGAGTTATGAGAACTATTCCATACAAGACATCCCCGATGATGTTTTAGTGGAATTGGTGATGCTGTATCTGGATATTGATGAAATCAATCTTCTATTCCAACTATTCGGCTACAAGAAGATGAAGCGAGCTTGGATAGAGAATGTGGTTGCACAAGGCGACCGCTACTATAACCTAAACATATTCTTTGCTTGGTATTACTTTCACGCCAAGCGTCCACGTAGCTACGTAAAGGCTATGGCAACACGTCAACTTAACAAACGATTAGCAGCATGAACTCTCGTTTAAAAAAAGATGAGGGTTTCTCTCTTTTGCAACCAACTTATGATGTGAGTGCCTCAGATATCGAATCATACATCAAAGGACTACTTATATAATATCAAGCAAAAAGGACTACGTCTGATTCTTATTCCGTCTTCCCCCACAGCAATGTGCCGTCTGTAGCCTGCCCTTCTGCCTCTACGCTAAGGTGGGTCGTGCGGCTGTTATTATAAAAGGTAATGGTAGCTTCGCCCTTCTCGTCCAACTTCAGATTGGGATTCCAATAAAGAGTGCGGCGATAGTCCTTCTGACCTTCTGACGGAACTTGTTTACTGTAGTCGGGCGAGTAGAATTCGGCTGGATAGGCAAAGCCATCCAAAACGTAGCGGCGGTCTCTGTATGTCAATTGTCGGGACCCATCAGGGAATGGGTACATCACGAGTGTTGACTTAGGCTCATTCGCACCATAATACAGTTTGCTTCCCTCCATTCGCGGACTATAGTCGGAATAAAACACATACATATCCCATACTCCATTACCTCTATATTCCATAGATTCACCAGGTGACAATTCAAAACGGGGGGAGCCGTAAGCCTCTATGCCCGTTGGACCAGAATTGGAATAAGTGAGTGAGAAGGATCCAGATATAAGGTATTTCCTTGCATAAATGGAATCCTTGGGAATTTCCTTGTCCATCAGAGACCTACGTGTAAGTCCATAGCCATAACGAGTATCAAACGTTGGCTCATTGCCTAATATACTGGGAGCCCCGACACCATAGTCACCCACCATTATTTGTGTGAAGTTCAAGCCATAGTCTTGTTCCATATTCTGGGCTTCGTAAGCATCCATAGAGAGAATGGGCCATGTGTCATCAAACCTGCGCAGGCCGGTACGACGGGCCCTTACATTCACCTCATGCATGAGGGTTACGTCGTTTTCTTTGAACCATTTGCCATTTGCCGTTTTCTCCTGAAAAGATGCCGAAGCAAGATGGTTCTGATAGTAGTTGTAGGGTTTTACGAATCTGGGGTATGGCCAGATGATACGGGCCAGATAAACAGCAGGTTCTACATAGGTTTTCAGTCTTATCTTCCTTTTTGCTGGCATATACATATAATCTGCATCTTCATCATCGGGTTCTGCCTGAATCCAAGTATATGAATGTTTTTTATTTTGCCATTTCGTTGTGTCTGCTACACTAAGAAAGAACACAGATTTGCCATAGAATGAGGGTAATTGTATACGGAAGTTTCTCTGCCAGGTATTGCTCTCACCGAAAATGGTCTCATTTTCATCAACTATCATCATTTCTGCATGAACTTTCAACTCATTTTTGCGGCTTTGTTCCTTCTTATTAACTGCCCTCCTATAATCGTTAAAATCACGAAATGAGTTCTTGACCAAATTTATTGTGGGTGGTATGATGGACTTGGGCTCATTAGAATTCTGCTCATTAAGGCCATTCCCCAATTGCTTTGAGGATTCTTCTACTCTTTCCTGCCTATTCTCTTCTTCGTCCTTAGCCAAATCACTTTCAAGAACATTCCTGTATGTGCTGCCTATCAGGATGGGTGTTCTTTCTGCAGGCTGAGTCAAATCCCACAGACCTCGAACTGCCATATTTCGCCAGTCGAATCTTCGCCAGCCTTGGGTCATCATCAGCAGGTCCAATGCTGCACGATGCAACGAGTCGTCAGATTCGAAGTACCATCCTGGCTGGGGCACAAAACCACGTATCTCGCTCGAAAGCAACATCTCGGTCAGGATATTGCTGTCATCATGGAGATGGTCACGCCGGCTTTCATCCCTTACGGTCAGAGAGAGATTGTTTTTCCCCTCAATAGTCTTCAGTCTTATGCTGACCGGTTCATAAGGCTGGTATTCATCCTTTATCCCTTCTATTTGTAGAGTAGGTTTCATTTCCTGTTTTCCTTTCGAGAAGAACAGACGGTCAGCATAAATATGGCCTTGGGTGTCAAACACAGTCATCTGATAAACGCCCGGTTCAAAAAGGAGTGAATCAGGGAAGGTGCATATACTGTTATAATCCTGAATATCTATAACCCTTCCTTCGTGCATAAGACTAATGGCCAGGCTGTCGGCACATAAATCTTCTGTTTTGCTCAAATGGGTAATCCATCCGTTGCCAGTTTGTTCCGCTCTGAGTGAAACTCCAGTCTGCTCTGCCTTGGGCAGCTTGACCTTTGCAGTCTTTCCGCCAGAAGTAACGAAGCGGACTTCCCTTTCAATTCCCTTTTCTGGAGTATACAAGAAATAGCCTCTACCCCTGTTCAGGACTTTTACGGAATCATTTGCATAATAGAGGTATCCCTCTGCCCATTCTCCGTCATCCCAAACTGACTCGAAGGCTATTCGGCAAGGCTGTCCTTCTATTAGATTTCCGCCTTCTGGGTAAAGCGTAACTTTCAGTTCGCGTTTGCTTGGGTCGGAATTGTATAATCTCCGCGTAGCCCTCAGCGTCATATTGCGATTATAATCTCCAGCAACATCAGGCTTATCATATACGGGGAACACGCGGCTATACAGTTTCTCGTAATCCCTATAGTACTCTTTTTCCTGTTGCTTAGATCTAAAACCCAAACCGATTTTATCCAGATGCTTATGCTCATACAGTCCCCAGTTCAATTGCCAACGGGTATATGCCCTGAGTTCATAGAAGCCTGCATATTGAATTAGGTTGTTCAAGGCAAAAAATCCCTGCCCGTGCCCATCACGCATCTGAATAAGTTTGCGTTCTATCATATAACCTTCCTGACCGTAGAGTTCAACATACAGAACGCCGCTCACACTTGAAGGCTTGCCTGTATCGGTCCGACGTGTATAGGCGGAGAACCAGATGGTATCGCCAAGCTGGTAGCTGGTGTTGTCCATATGGATATATACCTTCTCCTGTGGAATGGTACTCCCGAAGGCTACAAGACGTTTCAGCATGGGACCGAAGGCTTCCGGATAATAGAGTTCCTTCTTCACCTTGGAAACATTTTCATCTGACTGCTTGGTACCCTTTACATCCCCAAAAACAACCCGTTCCTCATCTTCCGTTCGTTTCACAATATCGTATTTCTCCCAAAGGTTTGCGTCATATCCGGCATCTTTCAGGGCAGACACCATATTCTTTTCGCTTGGCTCCATCTTATCCGCAATCTCCTCATCCGGTCCGATGGCAAACATCAATGCGCGATAGCGTGATATTTCTGTTCCACCATGAATTGCCAGATGCGAAACAGATGCTGCTCCTTGGCTATAGTCATATTCCAGATGGAATTTTATGGTAGTTTCATAAGGCACAAACATGGTATAGCTTACGTGGAAATTATTACAGGAGCCGTCAAAGCGAAGCAGCCTGCAAGTTTCTGCATCTATGTATGCTGTACCTGTAATGTTTCGCTTGTATTCTATTTCTCTCGGTATTTTTTTCTTCAGCATAAAATCTATTCTGTAGAGGTTTTTCCCATCTTCGCCTTGTATTTGTTGTATGCGTGTGTCGTAATACTTGTGCAAAGTAGAATAACTCGAAAATGGTTTCAAAACATTATTCCAGAATTGGCTGCCGTAAGTTTTGGGCGCAACCTCCAAGAGTTTGTGTATGTTTGAAGAATTAAAGTTCATGGTACTGCCGTTCTCAACCGTATCACGACCTTGCAGACCGCTTATCATCATAGCAGAATGAATGTTCACTACAGAATGTGCCATCATGAATGCATCTGCTACATAGGTTCCTTCTTCCGTTTCTGTCATGGTGCGGAAGAAGTACTTCCTTGCCATCTTGCCCTGTTTCTTGTAATCCTGTTTCAGATTAGCAATTACCTGCTTCAGCATCTCTTTATTGCGTAAAGCTTGTATGGTAATTTCTCCCAGAGTAGTTGTGTAAGGCTTAAGTTTAATAACGGAAGGTAATTCGTTTGCCTTGTATGTTACCTTTTCATAACCAATACAACTGAACTTCAGCATATCATTAGCATCTGCAGTCAGTTTGAACTCTCCGTCATCATTGCTCAACGTTCCTTTCCCTTCCCCCACATAGATACTTACGTATGGTAAAGTCTCACCCGTCTTGGCATCAACCACACGGCCTTGCAGCTCCACTTCCTGTGCCCAAGCGGATACAGAAAACAAGATAACTGACAGGAAAAGTAACAGCCTATGCATTCTCAATTAGCTTAATCACATACACCTTTTATATCTATAACGCACAAGCCGCTGATTTGTAACATCAATGGGCATTTTTAACATTTCTTTAAAAAACTCAGCTCTCAGTCACTCATCGCTACAATCCACAAGCGGTATTACATAGTATTACAAGAACTTTTATTCTATCTTCCCCCACAGCAATGTGCCGTCTGTAGCCTGCCCTTCTGCCTCTACGCTCAGGTGAGTGGTTCGGCTGTTATTATAAAAGGTAATGGTAGCTTCGCCCTTCTCGTCCAACTTCAGATTGGGATTCCAATAAAGAGTGCGGCGATAGTCTGTTGGCTCTGGCGGAATCTGACTGGAGTAATCAGGACTATAGAACTCGGCAGGAGAAGCAAAGCCTGGCAGAATATATCTGCGGTCGCGATAAACCAATCGCCTGCCCCCATCGTATATTGGATATACCGCAATTCGAGTTTCTGGCCTGTTTGCTCCAACGTAACGACTGCTGCCTTCATGGCGCGGCTGATAGTCCGTATATATAATGAACCTGTCAATTCTAAAGCGAGGATCTTCGTTGACACGCTCGTCTCCGAAGTATTCCCTGCGTTCTCCTGGTGAAAACCAGAAGTCTTTGGCTACAGATGTAAGGTATTTGGGATGATATAGCGAATCAAGAGGAATATCGATATACTGTGGCAAAGCCCTACGTGATGGGCTTAACCCAAACTGGAGATTTATACGGCTCTCTCTGCTACCATCATTCTCCACTCCGTAATCATTCAGATAAACACGGACTATTGCATCTCCGACATCCACGTGATTGAACAAGGGAACACCTGCATCCTCTATGGTATTCCAAGCCTCGTATGCATCAACCGAGAAGGCAGGATAGGCATCGTTGAACCGCTTGAGCCTATTTCTGCGTTTTGCCGTAACGGCAACTTCACGCATTGTCTTTACTGTGTCTGCCAAGAGCTCAAAGGGGATGTCAAACTCAGAATCTTTATCGTTTTGCGGCATATGGGACTGATAGAAACTATAGGGTTTAACAAAACGTGGATAATGCCATAAGATATAGGCCCTATAATCAGACTCTCCTGTTTCGGGTGTTTTTCTTAATCCGACAGAAGAATCATCCGCCTCTTCTGCAATCTGAACCCATGAGTATTGTATATTGTTCTTTCTCCAACCAGTAGTATCTGCCACGGATAGAAAGAACTCTTTATTGCCATGGAATAAAGGACATTGGATTTGGAAGTGTTCATCCGTAAAAGGTTCTTCGTTTACAGCGATTTCCTTACCGTCCGAAGATACGAGTTCGGCATGAACAAGAAGCCCCTGTTTTATAGCTTTTTTAGCCAGTGCAAGGGAGTTTTTGTAGTCAAGTCTGCTGGGGTTTGGAATGTTTCTGTGATTAAGAATCATATTTTGATTGCCGACAGAATCAATTAACATGTCTTCGGGAATCATCCGAGCTACTCTGTTGGGGTTATAAAAAATAAATCCCCGAAGGATGGGAGTTTTCTCTGCTGGTTGCGTAAAAACGTCTTCGCCCTTTGACGCCATTTCTTTCCAAACAAAACGTCTCCACCCCTGCGTCATCATTAGCAGGTCGAGGGCATCATGATGCTCCTTGTCATCCTTCTCAAAAAACCATTCCGGGTTGGGAATAAAGCCTTTTATTTCCGATGAAAGAAGCATTTCTGTCATGATATTCCCATTGTCAAAAATAGGATCGCTTTGATTTCCATCACGCACGGCCAAAGAGATAGGAGCCGACTTTGCAGTTCCTGCAACCTTCATTTCCACCTTCTCGTAGGGAATATACTCGTCTTTCATCCCTGAGACCGTAAGTGTTTGCTCTGCCATTTCCGGCTTTGTAACGAAGAAGAGACGGTCTGCCCACACGCGCCCATTGGTGTCGAATACGGAAACTTGGTGAATACCTAATGGCAGGTTACCCGTTTTTATGTTCAAGCTCTCACTTAGCGGATGGAATTCCTCTACGTTTCCTTCATGCATGATGGTAAGGGCCATACTGTCTACATCGAGATGAGCCAACTTTATTTCGATGGTCATACTGTCCCTTTTCTGCGCAACCATGATAGCTGCTCCTTTCTCCACTGGCTCAGGCAACTTGCCAGAAATCGTCTTTCCATCAACTGTCAGAAAGGATACTTTTCTATTCATATCTTTTTGTGGGACGAAGGTAAATGTCCCGCGACCTCGATTAACAGTTTTCACCCTCTCATTTCCGAAGTCCAACGTACCTTCCAACTGTTCTCCATCTGACATCGCTGCCTCAAAGGCTACGCGGTTCTCTACACCAGCCACCAAGTTTCCACCTTCAGGGAAGAGGGTGAGCACAGGCTTTCTTTCCTTTTCATCCATATCCGTCTTGAAGGAACGACGCATCACGCGCATGGTCATGTTTCGGTTATAATCGCCTGGAGCGAGAGGTTTGTCATAGACAGGGAAAACACGGCTGTAGAGCTTGTCATAGTCACGGAAATACTCACGTTCCATATCCCTGTCCCTGAACATTAACCCATAGCTGGATGGGTGTTCATGCTCATACTCTCCCCAGTTCAACTGCCAACGAGTATAGGCCCTCAACTCATAAAATCCGCTGTACTGAATCTGATGGTTCAGGGCAAAGAAGCCATTACCTCGTCCATTCTTCATTTCTACGAGTTTGCGCTCTACCAAATAACCATCGTTGTTCAATAATTCAGCATACAATACGCCACTGATATCCGACGGCACCCCGTTGTTAGTCTGCCGTGTATAGGCAGTAAACCAGATTGTATCTCCTTGAAAGTAGCAAGTATTGTCCATATGAACAAATACCTTTTCCTGAGGCATATTCTTATTATAATCCAACAGGTGTTCCATCAAGGGACGAAATGCAGCACTATAACTTATGGCATTCCGAGTGTCGGGTATCTTCATTTCCTGTCTGTCAATCGTACTATCCCCAAAAGCAGCTATTTCCTCCTCCTTTGTTCGCTTCACAATATCATAACGTTCCCACAGCGTAGAGTCATAACCTGCCACATCTACCGAATATAGGATATTGCCACCAGAGTAACCTGAGGATGTGGCAAAAAGGTTGTCGTCTGGTATATTGAACAGCAAGGTACGATACTTCATCCTATCATTTCCACCCTCAACGGCTATATTGCTCACAGCAGCATAGCCATGAGAATAGTCATAGCTCATGTGAAACTTGATGGTGGTGGGTGTCCGCTGAAGGTTCACCCATTGGTAGGCGTTTCCCACATTCCCCTCAAAGCGGAGCAGGCGAAGGTTTTTGGCATCCACATCTATCGTTCCTGTCAAGTAACGTCTCTGCCCAATGTCCTTTGTGTGTTTATCGTTCCATTGGAAGGTATAGCGATACAACTTCTCTCCATCGCTTCCATGCAGTATTTCCATTTCCACTTTATAGTATTTCTTTATCATTGCCATACTGGTGAGCGGTTTGATAACCGATTCCCAATACGTGCTCTGATAGGTACGAGCACCAAGTTCTGCCAAATGGTGAATATTAGTAAGACGAAGTTTCATTTCGCTCTCGCCCCCCTTTGCGTTCAAGCCGCTTCTTCCGCTCAATGTCTCTGCGTTACGTAAATTTACGGCAGAGAGTCCCGCCATAAGGCTCTCTACCAGGTAACTGTCCTTACTGTTTTTCATTAGGGCACGCAAGTAATATCCTTGCCTCTCCCCTTTGTGTTTCTTGTAGTCCTGCTTTAGGTTCCGCATTACCAGCTTCAGCACATTCCTCTCGTCCACAGGTTTCACTACCACCTCGCTGAGCATCCGTTCAAATGCTTTTAATCTGACTATCTTAGGAACCTCAGATGCTATTATTCGCTGTTTCTCATAGCTTACATAACTGAAGGTCAGCATATCTTCCTTTGAAACACACAACATGAATTCTCCATCGGCATTGGTAAGCGCTCCTTTTCCTTCTTTTACATAAATACTCACGTATGATAATGCCTCACCTGTCTCAGCATCCACCACACGACCCTGAACTATTACTTCCTGCGCCCAAGCGGATACAGGAAACAGCAGAATGGTAAAGAAAAACAATACGGTTCGCATGGTTATAAAAGTTTTCTGATGACAAAGATAATACTTTTTTGGGGAGAAAATAAGCGGAAAGTTAACGAAATATTAAATTCCGCTGTTTTATTGACGAAATTTAACTTCGGTATGTACTATCAAAAGTGAGAGTTTTATCCAAAAATGTGATTTTACCTCTGATTTTTATGCCGAAAATGTGATTTATTGTTTATATTTGCAGCCGAAAATGTGATTTTTAAGGTATGAAACTGCTTAAAAGAAAGATAGACAAGTACCTTTTGGATTGGATAAATAACCCCAAAAGGAAACCGCTGATAGTGAAGGGCGCCCGTCAAATTGGCAAGACGGAGTCTATCCGTGCATTCGGTGAGGCCAACTATGAGTCGGTCATCGAGATTAACTTTGTGCTGCAGAAGAAGTTCAGAGCTATCTTTAACGATGGCTACGAGGTGGAGACCATCATCAAGAACATCTCACTGTTGGAACCCTCATGGCGGTTCATCCCAAACAGGACGCTGATTTTCTTCGACGAGCTGCAGAAGTGTCCCGACTGTGCCACCTCGCTTAAGTCATTCTGCCAGGACAAACGGTATGATGTCATCTGTTCGGGTTCGATGATGGGTATTTATTATGAGGAGATCGAGAGCAATGCCGTCGGTTTTAAGGATGACTTCGATATGTTCTCGATGGACTTCGAGGAGTTCCTCTGGGCTAAGGGCTACCAGCCGGAACAGATAGAGGATATGTATCACCACATGGTTGAACTGAAGCCGTTCTCACAGTTGGAGTTGGACACAATTATGAACGTGTTCCGTGACTATATGAGTCTTGGTGGAATGCCTGAGGTTGTGAAGATGTATATCGACAACTGCCACTTCGGAGGCACGTTGGAACTGCAACGCCAACTGCTGAAAGACTACGAGGAGGACATCACGAAATATGCCAGGCAAACAGACAAGGCGAAACTTCTGGCCGTCTATAACCATATCTCCACCTTCCTGGCAAAGGACAACAAGAAATATCAGGTCACGAAGATTGCCAAGGGAGCCCGCAACAGGGAATATGTGGGGGCTGTTGACCGGCTGAAGGAGGCGGGTGTCATCAATGTCTGCTATTGCCTGAATAATGTAGAGTTGCCCTTAAAAGGCAATTACAATGCCGATTACTACAAACTCTACTATCACGACACAGGCCTGCTTATCGCTTCGCTCGACGAGGAGGCACAGGAGGATCTGCGAGCCAACAAGAACTTTGGTACCTACAAGGGTGCGATATACGAGAATATCGTTGGCGAGATGCTGCGTAAGTCGGGCTACGAACAGCTCTATTTCTATAAGCACGAGAATCCCGCTCTCGAAATGGACTTCTTCGTTCGCGATGCCAACTCGCTGGTGCCTGTTGAGGTTAAGGCCAAAGACAACGCCACTGCCTCGTTGAATAATCTCATTAAGTGGGAATCATATCCAGATGTGAAGTATGGTATCAAACTTGGATACAAGAACATCGGATGGAACGGGCACTTTTACACATTCCCCTATTTTCTTACCTTCCTCCTGAAACGTTTCTTGAAGGAAAGACAATCTGGTTAGTACCCACATGTTTTCAATCATCGGGGAGGCACCTTCTGTTTTATCTTCTTCATCATCAAGCCACAACCCTGCCGCTAACCAATTAAGCTAATTCTCAATTCAATAAAGACTGCTAATCGCTAACCCTTAACCCTTAACCAAACAGGTATGTCACCTTTGCTTCGTACAGATAGGCTGAACGAGTTGTTCCCCTTATCTCCACGACTCATTCAGATAATCTGACGTGTACTGAATAAGTTGACACTTTTGAAATCAAAAAAGTGTATCAGTATGCGAAAAAGAAGATTCTATACAAACGAGCAACGACTTGCGATAATAGATGAGTTTCTGTCCTCTGGCAAGTCAAAACACGGTTTT
>JAEEGL013675189.1_pt1 | contig 18232 bp, 8 predicted proteins | sample 9134231 | NCBI WGS metagenome assembly JAEEGL01 (sample SAMN16246548, study PRJNA631951) | gut metagenome | biome: gut microbiome; feature: rumen; material: fiber-attached | host: Bos | place: Iran: Karaj | collected 2018-10 | reverse complement strand
GTCGAGCATGTCGGTCGTCAGCTCGCTAACGCCGAGGAACTGCTTAGCAGCCTCTAAGTCGTCGGCAGCGACGGTAGCGATGGTCGGAGTGTAGCCCATGCCTACTTCACGATCAACGTTGATGGCGAATGTCTTAACCGTCTCCTCCACAACCTCCGTTACGCGGAAGGTAGAGCCGTTGTCGGTGGGAGCGTTGCCGCTGTTCCAGAATCCGAGAGGACCGGAAGAACCACCGGCTTGGTTGATGCAGTTGTAGTCCGTACCGGGCTCCTTCAGGGTGAAGCCGTCGCCGTTCTTTCCGATTATCCAAGCGTAGGCGCCTTCACGCATGACAGCATTGTCGCCGTCCTTCGTCAGGCTCCAGCCTTCGCCGGCAGCCTTGTTCATAACGACGATACCGTTGTAAGCGTCACCGGCAAATGCCCACTGGCTCTCAGGAGCGCTGAGATCCTTGTCGGCCTTCGGGTAGTAAGGCTCGGTCTCGTCCTTGGCAACATAGTAGTCGGAGCGGATGGTCATGTTGTACCACTTAGCCTCGTCGAAGCTTGCGGACAGCTCGAACGGGAAGGTGCTCGTAGCCGTGACCTCAATGGTCGTCTCGGCATCGGTGATAGTCACGTCAATGTCGCTGTACTCCGTGAATGCACGCTTAAACTCAGAGGGAAGTTCCGTAATTTGAGCATTCAGCATCGTCGGCTGAGGATCAGAGGTAAAGAGCGTTGTGCCTTCAGCATCCTTCACGACGTAAGTCACGAAGAACGAGGGATGGAAGTAAGCATCCAGAGCTGCCAGAGCCTCCGTAGGATCGAATTCTCCGGACTCAATGATGTAGTACTGGTTGCCCTGGTCGGCATTCATCCAGGTGTTGATGACATAGCCGTAAGGATCGTTACCGTTCGTGTTCAGACCATAGTTGGTGCCTCCTGCCGAGAAGTACGTGAGGAAGTACGGATCGGACTTGGGCTCGAACTTCAAGGCGTCATCGGTTCCGTGGGTCGGCATGCTGGCCAAAGGACCGCGGGCACCTTCCGGCGACAGAGTGGGATCAAACGTTACGAACTTGCTGTCGGCAATGCTGTAGAGATAGTAGTTGTCCTCATAGCTGATGATGGCGAAGTCGGCGGGTGCGGCAACGACAAGAGAACTGTGAGCCGTCGAAGCCAGATGATCATCACTCGTCAGCAGGGCACCGCGGTCGCAACGGATGGTGTAAGACTTCTCGTTGCTCAGGTCAGAGAGTTGGTGAACGATGCCGTTCTTCATAGTACGAATGACCTTGATCGTGCAGTCTGCATCAGCGATTTCACCTTCTGAGGTGTAGTCATAGTAGGCGATGTTCGTGAAATCCGAAGGAATATTCACTGCGCTGTTGGCCTCCTGCTTCTTGGTGACAGGATTGCCGACCGTCGTCTCGCCGTCAGCCTCATAGAGCTGGTAAGCGACGTTGATAATCGTCAGCGGGCCCTCAAGCTGCCAGACATACGTGGGATCGTAGGTGTACTGAGGCTTAACGTCCTCAACGGCGAATGTCCAGTATGTGCGACCGGCATCATTCCAGCTGCTGGTGCCATCAGGCACGTTACAGGAACGGATAGCATACTTGCCGTCTTGCAGGAAGAGCACCTGAGTTTCCCAGTCATTACGATTGTTCGTGGAAGTGGCAAAAGTACCGGGGTTCAGATTAGCGACATTATTGGAGAGCGGAGGATTGGTGAATCGCTTCGAACCACTGTCAATCTGATAGCCATATTGCTTATACTTATTTCCTGTATTCTCCTTCTTGTTGAAGGTGAAGATACCGCCGTCATCACTGATAGCAGACAATAAGCCGCCTTCGGTGACATAGTACTTCTCTCCGTTAATCTCAGTGAAGATGCGGTAGTTAGCGCCATCCTGAATTGCTGCGAGAGCATCCTCGTAAGGATCAGTTGGAGCTGCAGCATACTTGACATTCTTGAAGCTGAGCCAGTGTGCATTGCTGCCTTCTTCGACATTGATATTGATGACCAGCTTGCCATCCTCGCCGACGGTAGCCTGTGTGGCCACTTCCTTGAGGAAGAGACGATCGCCATAAGCGGTTGCCTCAGCAGTCGCATCTACAGCTTCGCCATCGTTGGCGCTGAAGGTGACACCGCTTGGCGTATCCTGACCATTGGTCGGCTGTACACGGATGAGTGCCGTGACATCATAGATACCAGGCTTCAGACCTTCGACTGTCGTTGTGAAGGAGTTGGCAGCCAATGTCTGATCATTGGAGACAAAGTACTCGTAGAAGGGAACTTTGAACTCAGAGCCGTCCGACTCACCTTCAACAGACCAAGTGTTGATGTACAGTGGCTGATCGAAAGCGTTGAGGCTGTAAGCACTCTCCATGAATTTAACGGCAGCGCCTTCAGTTCCTTGACGCCATTCGGTGACGATCGTACCGAGAGTAGCGCCAGCGGCTTTAGCATCAGCGTCAGCTAAAGTGCCCCCGTCGTAAGCGGTTTCAATAGCGGCGATAGCGTCAGCGAAGGTTGTTGCAGCTTCTTCGGTTGCCACGTTTGTTCCTTCCTTAATAGCCTTGGCAGCCTCAATGGCCTTGGCGGCATCAGCGTATGCAGCTACGGATGCCTTTGCAACCTTGACTGCCTCGATGAGCGCGATGACGTCCTGAGCCTGCTGAGCTGCAGCGATGCCATTTTGAGCCTCAAGACTCATCTTACCTTCTGGAATCTCAATCTCATCAATCGAAGGCAGTGCAGATACGTAGGTCAGGCGGAAATTGTCAACCTTGTACCAATAGTAGCCATTCTCAGTGAAAGAACCGTCGGTATTACCGCCGATTGCACCGATAACGGCTGTGCCATCAGTGACGTAGAATTGAATGCTGTTTTCAACAAATACGCCGGCATTGCCACTGGCTACAGCTTCGCTGTGTTGGCCGTTAGCGGTCAGGTAGAGGCAAGGCTTGTCTTCATTGCCAACACCTGCATCGTTAGTCATCAAAGCTTTCAGCTCATACAGGCCATTGGGCAGACCCTGAATAGTTTGGGTGATGGGAATTCCCTGCCACCACGTGTTAAACAGGTATGCACCATCGCATCCTTCTGTATGGTATGTACCATTGCTGTTTTCTTTGACACCCGTATCAGCGCTCGAACCGACTGTCCAACCGGTGAGATCTCCCGTCTCGAAGCTCGGGTTGACAATGTAAGCCGTAGCATCATCGCCAGGTTGCAGGTCAACGGGAACTACGGGCTTCTCGTCGGGCGTGGCTGCTGTTGCGTCGGCATCGCCGAGGCGGACGAGCTTCCAGGCACCTATAGGAGCGTAGTCACTTTCAAGAGATGGAGCCTTCTTCACGCCAATCGTGACGGCACTGCCATCCTCGAATACATTGAACAATACATCGTTGGCATACTCGCCTGCAATGTACCAAGCACGAGACTCGTTGGCGCTGTTAGGAACGAACTTGCCGTTTGCAAGCGTAGTTGTGCCGTCGCCATAGGCTACGTCTGTAGCACCTTCGCTGAGGTTCATCACCTTTGTAGAATAGGTGTCTTCGCTGGCAGCAACGGTAGCATACATAGACAGGTACTTGGGCAGTTCTTCACCAGCCTCGATGAGCGCCTTTTCGGCGTCGAGGCTACCAGCGCGATAGAAGGCGCTGACTGTAAGCTTGTAAAGACCTGCGGGAACGTTCTCAATGACCTGTGATACCTCGAAGTCGGCATTGCCGCTGTAGGTAATCAGGTTCATGGGAGCTTCATAGGTGCGTGTCTTGAATCCATTCTCGCTGTATGTCCAGCCGTCGTAACCATTCTCCAAGTAAGCGGGATTCTTAATCAGATTGGTTACGTCAACAGGCTCTTCGGGCTGCTCTGTGAATTCGACAATGCCCCAAAGAGCCTTGTCGCTTACTGCCTTATTGGCGTAACAGGCAGAACCGGCACCCGTGTTGTCAACACCAATGTGGTCTGCTGGAGCGCTGACTTTCGCAATGCTGTAGTAGCCGTCAGCCAGAGGTGCAATGGTCCATGCGTAAGCTGTTTCGGAAGCGGCCATGGTCCAATTGTTATTGCCCGTTCCTGTGCAGGCGACATATTCGGTGCCATTGGTGATGGCATAGCCGCCGTCAACAGCTACGAAGGAAAGGCCGACAGGTTCAGCGGCAAGTTTCGTGCCACTGTCAAGTGTCATATAGTTGAAGCCATCCTTGAGCTGTATGCTATACTTCTTGGCGGGATCGGGAAGGGTGACGGCAGCTTTGAGCGTCTGGATAGCTTGAGCCAAGTTGTCGATGGCTGCTTGCAACTCTTCGGCTGTGGCACTCTCGTTCTTGGCGGTAGCGTCAGCATTCTGATAGACTTGTTCGTAGGCGACTTGAGCCTCCTGAGGAATCATGAAAATGCCTTCGCCAATGACGAGATCTCTGGTTGCGATAGTAGCAGAATAGAGATCATTGGTCAGCTGGATGCGCAGGGCATCCTCGGTCTCAAGCTTAACGATGCTTACGCCATCAATGAAGAGGTGTGGTGCAGCTCCGGAACCGCTGCCGTTTTGGATGCCAAGACATACGGTTATAGTTGCAGGTTCCGTGAGCATGATAACGAATGATTCTTCCGTCCATTCACCGACAGGATATTGCGTTGTCTCTGCAAAATGTTCGACGCCGTTAGCATCAATGTAACCGATATAGTTGGCAGTCAGGGCATTGGTGCCAGCTCCGTTGTAAACAGGAATCTCCATGTCATAGGAACCTGCTTCGAGCTGAATCTCCTGAGTGTACTTGATGACAGCGTTTTCGCCGCCCCAGACTGAGATAAGGCCGAGGCAGTGTGAACCTGTGCTGCCCTCAGGACCAGCCGTAGGAACGATATAGTCCTTACCGCCGAGCCATGCTGCAGTACCATACTCGAAGACACCTGCGGCCTTCTGATCGAGCTCTCCGCGCGAATTGCCAGATGTGGGAGCCTGATTGTCAGACACGTTGTGAACGGTCCATCCCTCTAAGGGTTGTGCGCCGAAGAATGTGGTGCTGTTGTTAGCCATATCCCTTGCATAGGTGCAAATACCTGTTGTGACGGCTGCACTGCTCTCGAAGTCGAGGTTGGTGCCAAAAGTCTCAGGCATAAGGCCTACGTCGTGAGCATCGGTAGGATAGAGCTGTACGGTAGCATTGTAAACGGTGACAAGGCCGGCAACGTAATATGCCTTACCTGCCTTTACATCGATGTCAACGGTGAAGTTGTTACGCAGGACAAGCGATGTTTCACCGACGGTGAAGTTGATATTGGTCTTCTCAGATGTTGCAACGTCTTCAGCAAACGAAGCGTTCTGCACGGCAACGTACTGACTAACATAATCCAAGGGATTTGCAGCCAGCTCTGCAGCGTTGACCACTGTTGGCTTCACCATATTGTTGCTGCTGACTACGTTGACTTCTAACGTGGGGTTGGCGATTTCGGGCAGACCGTTGTAGAGATAGAGCTGCCCTTGCACAGTTCCGTTGACGATATCGCCGACGGTGAGATCTGTCGTTCCATAGATCAGGAAACCACCTGTAGCGTCCTGAACGTAAGTATTGGAACCGCTAATGAAAGTCACCAGTGCGTCTGTCAGGGTAATCTGTGAAACGACACGTGAGGTCGTGGCAGCCTTGTTGGCTTCAGCTAAAGAAGCATAAACAGGACCTGCGGTATATGTAGCGCTGGCCACAGCACTTACGGCACCATTCGTGGATTGAACGGCAATGGCCTTGATCGTTGTCGTTTCGGAGATCGTGAGAGCGCCAGTGTAAGCTGTGGAGTTTGGTGTGGGGTCTGTTCCATCAGTGGTGTAGAAAATACCAAGTCCATCAGAAGCGGAGATCTCCACGGTCATCGAACCGAAGAAGGTTGTGCTGGCGGGAAGGGTGGGCTTAGCAATGACGTTACCTGCTACTTGTTTCCAAAGGTCAACAGCCGTTTGATTAGAATTACCGTAGCAAGCAAAGCGAGGACTGCCTGCATTGTATTGGAGTTTGCGAGCAGGTGTACCTACGTTAAAGATGTCCCACTTGTCATTTGCATACGTCAGCGTCCAAGAAGAGGCATCGTCCAGCGTCTCGCTAACCTTAAGGGAGTTGCCGGAAGACCATGCAAGGTAATTACCGTCTTCATTTTTGAAAGCGAAGGAACCATCTGCATTTCCTGACACTACAGTCAAGGGGTAAACACCAGCTGGCGTGGTCTCATAGTCAACCACTTGCCCAATAGTTGTACCTGAAGTGGTGATTGTGGACAATTCCTTCGTGACACTGCCATTGTCAACGGCTAATACAACCACATCGCCAACAGAAATAGTTGAGATTTTCTCCCATCCATCAGCGAAGGCAAAAGCTGTTGTCAACAGAGCTACAAGGGAAAATAGAATTTTCTTCATTGTTATTAGCTATGATTAATCAAATTGTGTCTTGCGGCTTGTGGGCACAAGTAATTAGTTAGTTTTTGGGGGTACGCTGCTGCAAGCCGTTTAAAGCCTCCCAGTCTTAGTGGTGAAGCCAGCAGGAATAAAGATTCTTCTTTGTCTTTGAGTAATAGTTAGTTAGGAATTTCTTTTTAGGGTTAAACGATGTAAGATATGAGTCGTATAAACGATTTCATGAATTATCTTCGCTGCAAAAATACAAAAAATATGCGAAAGCGGTTAAACTTTCGCATATTTTTTTCTACTTGCAAGAAGTTGGAGCTTATTTCCTCATGGTCGATGCACCGCGGGTGCTGCCGCTGCGCGAGGAGTTGTCGGTGGAACGGCGGTTGTCAGAACCGAACGAACGGTTGTTGTTGCTGCCATTCTGCTGATTGCTGACATTGCCTTGACGTTCACGCTGACCATTGTTCATCTGGGGCGAAACGTCGTGGCGCTGTGCGCCTTGCTCGTGGTAGCTGGGCCGGGTGCTACGGTTGCCGCGTGTGCTGCCGCTGCCGTAGGCGGGAGGTGCGGAGCTGCCGTAGTGCTGGGGTGCCACATTGCTCGTTGCGGGACGATGGAACTCGCGGTTGGCGTAGTAGCTCACGTGCCCGGTATTGTGGCCGCCACGGAAGGACTTGTAGATAGAGGGACGCTCGTAGTAGAACTGATCGCGATAGACATAGCGGTCGCGGATCACGAGGCTGAAGTTGTGGCGGTTCACCCAGACCATGGGGCGGTAGAAGTCGGCAATTTGGGTGTAGCGCTCCCACTGCCAGGCGCTAAGCACGTAGCGCAGGTCCACGTTGCGACGCATCCAATAGACGCCATCGAGGTCGGCCAAGGTGTTGAGCCCGAGCATATAGTCGAGGTTGATTTCATACACGGCTTCGTACTGCGAGAGGCTGAGGCCGAGCTCGTAAGCCATCTTGTCGGAGAGGAAGAGGGCTTCGGTGCGAGCCTTCGAGAGGCTCATTGCTGCGGCGGAGGTGAACATCGTCACCATCACTGCCAGAGTCATCATTATGCGCTTCATAGTTGTATCGTTTTTGAAGGTTTTGTGTCTTATTGACAATGCAAAGGAACACATTTTCCGTGATATGACAATGGGAAAAGCCCGAAAACAATGGAAGGTTTTCCCTATACGTCGGCGGCTTTCCCGAAATACATATAAACGAAGAGACTGTCTGACCCGGGTCAAACAGTCTCTACATATAATCCTTAAATAAGGTACGCGCGAAGTGTTCGCGTGAAGGGACTTAATTATTCACCTTTCTCGAGCTTAGCCTTCAGCTCAGCCAGGGCGTCGATGTCGCCGAGGGTTGTGCTTGCAGCCTGGTTCTGGATGGCAGGTGTCTCTTCCTTAGCCTTAGCGGGACGCTTGGTAGCTGCACGCTCAGCCTTGCGGGCTTCACGCTGCTCGGTGCGCGTTGCATCTTCGAAGATGCGGCTGTGGCTGAGGATGATGCGCTTGCTTTCCTTGTTGAACTCGATGACCTTGAAGGGAAGCTTCTCGCCCTGCTGGGCCTGGCTGCCGTCTTCCTTGACGAGGTGCTTCGGAGTAGCGAAGCCTTCGACGCCATACTCGAGCTGGATCACAGCGCCCTTGTCGAGAAGCTCGACGATGGTGCCTTCGTGCACGCTGTCGCGAGTGAACACGGTCTCAAAGACATCCCAAGGATTCTCCTCGAGCTGCTTGTGACCGAGGCTGAGACGACGGTTGTCCTTGTCGATTTCGAGGACGACGACTTCGATGTCCTCGCCAATCTTGGTGAACTCGCTGGGGTGCTTCACCTTCTTGGTCCAGCTGAGGTCGCTGATGTGGATGAGGCCGTCAACGCCTTCTTCGAGTTCTACAAATACGCCGAAGTTGGTGAAGTTGCGAACGCGAGCGGTGTGCTTGCTGCCAACGGGATACTTCTCTTCGATAGCCTCCCAAGGATCAGCCTTGAGCTGCTTGATGCCGAGGCTCATCTTACGCTCCTCGCGGTCGAGGGTGAGGATGACAGCTTCGACTTCGTCGCCGACCTTCATGAAGTCCTGAGCGCTGCGGAGGTGCTGGCTCCATGACATCTCGCTGACGTGGATGAGACCTTCGACGCCGGGAGCCACTTCGATGAATGCTCCGTAGTCGGCCATGACGACGACTTTACCCTTGACGTGATCGCCAACCTTGAGGTTAGGATCCAGAGCATCCCAGGGATGAGGCGTGAGCTGCTTCAGGCCGAGAGCGATGCGCTTCTTCTCCTCGTCAAAGTCGAGGATGACGACGTTGAGCTTCTGGTCGAGCTCCACGACCTCGTGAGGATCGCTGACGCGGCCCCAGCTGAGGTCTGTGATGTGTACGAGACCGTCGACACCACCCAAGTCGATGAATACACCATAGGAAGTGATGTTCTTGACGGTACCCTCCAGCACCTGACCCTTCTCCAGCTTGGAGATGATCTCGCGCTTCTGGGCTTCGAGCTCGGCTTCGATGAGGGCTTTGTGGCTGACAACGACGTTGCGATACTCCTGATTGATCTTCACGACCTTGAACTCCATCGTCTTGCCAACGAATACGTCGTAGTCGCGAATGGGCTTCACGTCAATCTGGCTACCGGGCAGGAATGCCTCGATACCAAAGACATCGACAATCATACCGCCCTTTGTGCGGCACTTGACAAAGCCCTTGATGATTTCCTCGCTCTCCAGAGCTGCATTGACGCGCTCCCAGCTCTTAGTAGCACGAGCCTTCTTGTGGGAGAGGATGAGTTGACCTTTCTTGTCTTCCTGGTTTTCGATGTACACCTCAACGGTGTCCCCTACTGCGAGGTCGGGGTTGTAGCGGAATTCGCTAACGGGGATGATGCCGTCGCTCTTGTAGCCGATGTTGACCACGACTTCACGCTTGTTAATGCTGATGACGGTGCCTTCCACGACGTCGTGGTCATTGACACCCGTGAGGCTCTTCTCATAAGCCTCTTCCTGTTGTGCCAGACTCTGTTCAGTCTGTGCGGAGCCTTTCTCGTAACCTTCCCAATCGAAGTCCTCGAGGGGCTGGATGTTTGTTAAGTTAGACATAGAGTTAATTAAAAAAATAAATAAAAATTTACTGGTTAGACTTTATGTTGTGTGAAAGTCGGGCGCAAAGGTACAAAAAAAGTTAGAGATCAGAGCTTAAAGTTAAAAGTTTTTTGCCTTTCCCCCTCATTTTCTAATACTTTTCTTCATAAATGGCCATAAAATAACAATTGGCCACGGATATTTTCGCAGCCAATTGCTAATAATACCATATTTACGGGGTATCTTCTGAATGTGAAAAAGGAGTTCAATTCTCCTCCTTCTTCTCCGCAGCCTTACGACGACGACGCTTGGGCTTCTCTTCAGCCTTACTCTGAAGCTGTACGCCAGCGAGTTCAGGGTCAATCATGATGCGGCCACAGTACTCACAGACAATGATCTTCTTGCGCATACGGATATCCAGCTGGCGCTGAGGCGGAATCTTGTTGAAGCAACCACCACAAGCATCACGCTGTACATAAACGATTCCCAGTCCATTGCGGGAGTTCTTGCGGATGCGCTTGAAAGCCGAGAGCAAACGGGGCTCGATTGTGGCCTCCAGGCTCTTGCTGCGCTCGCGGAGCTTTTCTTCTTCAGCTCGTGTCTCGGAAATAATCTCATCAAGTTCGCTCTTCTTGATATCGAGGTCGGTACGGCGCTCAGTAACGTTATCCGAACAGCGACGGATTTCCTCCTGCTTGCGCTCAATGGCTTCATTAGCCTCACGGATCTTTTTCTCGTTCAGCTGATTGTCAAGCTGCAAGTATTCAATTTCCTTGGTGAGGTTCTCGTACTCGCGATTGTTACGAACATTATCGAGCTGCATGGTGTAACGCTCGATATTTGCGAGGTTGTTTTGGATGGTGATGCGGCGACCGCTGAGTTCGCGCTGCATGGCGGCAATCTCCTCCTGAATCTTCTCGATACGAGTAGTGAGACCTTCGATTTCGTCTTCCAGATCCTGCACTTCCAGAGGCAGTTCGCCGCGCAGGGTCTTGATTTTGTCAATTTCAGAGAGCATACTCTGCAGCTGATAGAGATTTTTCAGCTTGTCCTCAATACTGAGGTCTGAGGGATCTTTTCTTTCTCTTGCCATAATATATAGAATTATTAATGATAGGGCTTAGGGGCCTATAGGATATGAATTGGGTTCGTGCGCACTTCCGTATCATAGAGCGGCAGCTGGGGCGCTGTTCTCTCGATAATCTCACGGAATATCTCGCGGGTGTACTGCTCACTCTCGTAGTGACCGAGGACAGCAATCTGTATTTCCTGCTCGTGGCCGAACCATGTGTGATAATGCATCTCACCGGTAAGAAAGGCATCAGCCTCAGCACTCATGGCGTCAGCAAGCATGAAGTCGCCCGCTCCACCACAGATAACCACGCTCTGTATAGGGCGCTCCAACAACTGGTTGTGCTGCAGTGCCTCAACGCCGAAAGCCTGTTTCACACGCTGCAGGAAGGCAAGGGAATCCTCACCCTCAGGCAAATAGCCCATAACTCCGCTTCCGCATTTCAACTGGCGGGCTCCCACCAGGACCGTTCTCGGATGGAGCAGTTGCACATCGATGAGTCCCAATTTCTCCGCCATGCGGAAGTTCACGCCATCCTCTGCATTGTCCAAATTCGTGTGGGCCGAATAAATACAGAGATCATTCTGTATCGCCAGTCGCAGGGAACGTTGCACGAGGTCGGCATCACACACCTGCTTCAGCCCATGGAAGAGCAGAGGGTGGTGGCTAATGACGAGGTTACAACCGAGGTCAATGGCTTCGCGAAGCACCTCCTCGGTCACGTCTAAACACAATAATGCCCCTGAAGCCTCCGTCTCTGTCAGTCCACATTGCAGGCCAGCATTATCGTAGCTTTCCTGCAAGGGCAGAGGCGCGAATTGCTCAAGGGCAGCGATGATTTCCTTGATTTTCACGTCTTGTGCGCTTGATTTGTGGCTGCAAAGGTACTACAAATAAATGGAAAATGAAAAGAGAAAAGAGAAAAATTTTTATTTTGCCGTGTTTTTTTCTTTTTTTACTTCTTTTTATAGGGCTAGACACATATTCTCTCGAATATTTTTTGTACTTTTGCGCCGAAAAAGCAACTGATTATGCGTCTATTCACTTACATCCTCCGCGCCCTGTGCGCCATTGCCGTAGGCTTCCTCCTCGTTTACGACCCTTCCTCATCGGCCAACCTGCTCATTCAGATCATCGGCGGACTGTTTGCCTTCTCCGGCCTCACAGCCTTCATAGGCTATTTCTCCAGCCGCATGAACCGCGGTTCCGCCCTGCGACCCGTTTTCCCCTTAGTGGGGGTCGGTTCTCTGGCCTTCGGAACGGTACTCCTCGTCTGGCCCGAGCAGTTTAAGACCTATTTCATGTATGTCGTCGGTGCGCTATTGGTGATTGTTGGTTTGAGCCAGATTTGGACGCTCGTCAGCAATCGCAAGGTGGCTCCGCTGTCATTCTCCCTGTTTCTAATTCCTTTGCTGGTCATTATTGCAGCCGGAGTGATGATCCTGCTCTATCCGAAGGAGTCGGCTGCCCTACCTTTTACGGTTTTCGGCATCGCGTTTCTCCTCTACGGCATCAGTGAACTATTCCTCGGAATCCGCTTCTGGCGGTTCCAGAAACAGTATGACGCCCAGTTTGTCGAGGCCGAGGAAATCAAGGATGCAGAAGTCGTTGAAGTGATAAGCACCACCTCGGACGACATCCCTGAAGTCGAAGCGGAGGAAGTCCAAGAATAAATATAATTAAGGTAAGAAGATCATGAAAACAGGATTCGATAACGATAAATACGTTAGCATACAAAGCGAACACATCAAGGAACGCATCGCCACGTTCGGCAACAAGCTTTATTTGGAGTTGGGCGGTAAGCTCTTCGATGACCACCACGCCAGCCGCGTACTCCCTGGCTTTCAGCCCGACAGCAAACTACGAATGCTCAGCCAGTTGCAGGATAGTGCTGAAATCGTCATCGTAGTCAGCGCCGCCGATATCGAGAAAAATAAGGTACGCGCAGACCTGGGCATCACCTACGATGAAGATGTGCTGCGTCTGCGCTCAGAGTTCCTGAAGCGTGGCTTCATGGTCAGTTCAGTTGTCATCACCCACTACAACGGCCAGGCCAGCGCCGTAGCTTTCAGTGAACGCATGCAGCGTCTGGGAATCCGCTATTATTACCACTACCTCATCGAGGGCTATCCCCATAATGTCTCGCTCATCGCTTCGGCTGACGGCTTCGGCAAGAACGACTATGTCGAAACCACACGTCCACTCGTCATCGTCACCGCTCCTGGACCTGGCAGCGGAAAGATGGCCGTATGCCTCAGCCAGCTCTACCACGAGCACCAGCGCGGCATAGAGGCCGGCTACGCCAAGTTCGAGACCTTCCCCGTGTGGAACCTGCCCCTGAAGCATCCTGTCAACATCGCCTACGAGGCCGCAACTGCCGACCTCAACGATGTCAATATGATCGACCCCTTCCATTTGGAAGCTTACAACAAAATCGCCATTAACTACAACCGCGACATCGAGATTTTCCCTGTCCTCGATGCACTCTTCGAAGGCATTTACGGTCATAACCCTTACAAGTCCCCGACAGATATGGGAGTCAATATGGTTGGGTTCTGCATCAGCGATGACGAAGTATGCTGCCACGCCTCGATGGACGAAATCGTGCGCCGTTACTACACAGCCCTAAACAAGCTCGCAACAGGCATCACCGATGATTCAGAAGTCAAGAAGATTGCTCTCCTGTTGCGTCAAGCCGGGATCACCACCGACTTCCGCCGCACTACCGTGGCAGCCCGCAAGCGCAAAGAGGAATCTGAAAATGGCGACGCCTGCGCCGCCATAGAACTGAATGACGGCACCATCATCACCTCCGGCTCCAGCGAGCTGCTGGGCTGCAGTGCCGCCCTACTGCTGAACGCCACCAAATACCTTGCAGGCATCGACCATCAGATGAAACTCATTCCACAGAGTATGATAGTCCCCATTCAGCGCATGAAAATCGAGGGCCTGCAAGGGCATAATCCCCGACTTCACACCGACGAAGTACTCGTAGCATTAGCTGTGCTCAGCACTCAGGACGAGAACTGCCGGCGTGCCATTGACGCTCTTCCTCAATTAAAAGGCAGTCAGGTGCATACCACCGTCATGCTCGGCGAGGTAGACCGTAAGATTTTCAACAAGCTGGGAATTGGGCTTACTTGTGACCCCGTGATAAAACGCTAATCCGCTTTTCTATTTCCCCAGCTTTTCCCGAAGGTATTTGCCAGTGTGGCTGGTGGTGCAAGCAGCCACCTGCTCTGGGGTGCCGCATACGACGAGGTTGCCGCCTTCGTCGCCTCCTTCTGGACCGAGGTCGATGATGTAATCGGCCATTTTTATGACATCGAGGTTGTGCTCAATTATGAGGATGGTGTGACCGCGCTGAATAAGTGCATCGAAGCTGGCGAGCAGGCGGCGGATATCGTGGAAATGGAGGCCCGTAGTAGGTTCGTCAAAAATGAAAAGGGTGGGCACTTGTTTTTCCATTCCAATATAATACGCAAGTTTCACGCGCTGGTTCTCACCGCCGGAGAGAGTCGATGAGGACTGCCCAAGTTTAATGTATCCGAGCCCCACATCCTGCAGGGGCTTCAGACGGCGGACAATCTTCTTCTCGCCGTGCTCGCCGAAGAACTCCATAGCCTGATTCACAGTCATATTGAGAACGTCGTTGATGTTACGCTCGTGGAAGCGGACGTCCAGCAGGTCCTGCTTAAAGCGTTGGCCATGACACGATTCGCACTGAAGGACGAGGTCGGCCATGAATTGCATCTCAATGGTCACGGTGCCTTCTCCCTTACATTCCTCACAACGCCCCCCTTCGGTGTTGAAGGAGAAATGACTGGCAGTAAAGCCAAGTTGCTTGGCAAGGGGTTGCTCGGCGAAGAGACGGCGGATTTCATCGTAGGCCTTCACATAAATGACAGGGTTGGAGCGAGAGCTCTTTCCAATCGGGTTCTGGTCCACGAACTCTATAGCTTGAATAGCGCTGACATCGCCTTCCAAGGCTGTATGTTCGCCAGGTCGCTCGGCTGACTCATCGAGCTGGCGCTTCATGGCGTTGTAGAATATATCGCGGACGAGGGTGCTCTTTCCGGAGCCTGAAACACCTGTGACACAAGTCATCACATTCAGGGGGAAGCGGACATCAATGCCTTTGAGGTTATTGGCGCGCGCACCACGGACGGTGATGAAGCGGTTCCATGGACGGCGGAAAGAAGGCGGGTCGAGGCGGTCTGTGCCGAGGAGGAAGGCAAGGGTATGGGAGGTTGAGACTTGCGGTAAATCCTCCGGAGACCCTTTGGGAACCCCAGCAAAGACGACCTGCCCTCCGAGGCGGCCAGCTTCAGGGCCGATATCAATAAGGTAATCGGCTGCACGAATGATTTCTTCGTCGTGCTCCACAACGAGAACCGTATTCCCGAGGTCCACGAGTTGTCGAAGGACATGGATGAGGCGGGCGGTATCGCGACTATGCAAGCCAATGGAGGGTTCATCGAGAATATAGAGGGAACCTACAAGGGCGCTGCCCAATGAGGTGGCGAGGTTTATACGTTGACTCTCACCACCTGAGAGGCTGTTGCTGCGACGTCCCAAGGTGAGGTAGCCGAGTCCTACATCGAGGAGAAAATGGAGTCGGCTCTTGATTTCTATCAGCAGACGATGAGCCACCTGTGCTTCATGCTCTTCCAGCGTGAGGCCTTCCACCCACTTTATGAGTTCTGTGATCGGCAGATCCACCAGGTCAGTGATGGCTCGCCCTGCAATACGGACGTAGGTAGCTTCGCGGCGCAGGCGGGTGCCATGACAGTCCGGACACTCGGTCTTACCGGTATATCGGGCAAGCATCACCCGGTTTTGGATTTTGTAGCGCTGCTCACGAAGGCTGTCGAAAAATGCATCAATACATATATCGTGTAGTTGCCATCGTTCTTCGAGCGTTGCTGTGGGATATTTTCCGTGCCAGAGCAGGTCTTTCTCCTCCTTTGTCAACTCGTAGTAAGGCTTGAAGATGGGAAAATGCAGTCCCTCGGCCATGCGGATGAACTCCGAGCGCCACTCGCCCAGCTTATCACCTCGCCAGCATTGTACACAGCCTTCATAGACACTCTTCGAACTGTCAGGGATGACGAGATGTGGGTCTATACCCTGCACATTCCCCCACCCTTGACAGGTGGGACAGGCGCCCACAGGCGAGTTGAAGGCAAAGAGCTGGTCGGAGGGTTCTTCGAACGTGATGCCGTCGGCCTCAAAACGGGTGGAAAACTGGTGCTCAATACCAGCCGGGAGGAAACGGAGCGACATCTCGCCGCCACCCTCGTAAAAAGCGGTTTCGGCGGAGTCGGTGAGACGGGAGATCGTGGCCTTGTCCTCAGAGGCGGAGAGGCGGTCAATGAGCAGTCTGGGGATGCCGACAGACAAATCGCCGGACATACTCTCGAGGTAATCCTCTATCCTTACGGTTTCCCCGTTCACATCAATGCGGGCATAGCCTTCCTGAAGATACTGCCGCAGTTGCTGTTCAAGGGTGCGGCCTTCGGGAATGCAAATGGGACAGAGTACGAGGAAGCGTGTGCCGGGGGAATAAGAGAGCATACAACGCACTACATCCTCCGTCGAATGTTTCTTCACTTCGGCACCACTGACAGGACTGTAGGTACGGCCGATGCGGGCAAAGAGCAGGCGGAGGTATTCATAGATCTCCGTGCTGGTGCCGACAGTACTGCGCGGGTTACGCGAAATGACCTTCTGCTCGATGGCGATGGCTGGCGGTATACCGCTGATGTAGTCACACTCAGGCTTACTCATGCGCCCAAGGAACTGGCGGGCATAGCTGTTCAGACTCTCCACATAGCGGCGCTGTCCTTCTGCATAGAGGGTGTCAAAAGCCAACGATGACTTTCCCGAACCAGAGAGGCCGGTGACGACGACGAGTTTGCCGCGCGGAATGTCGAGGGTGACATTCTTCAGGTTGTTGACTCGGGCACCCTGAATATGGATGAAGGACGATTCGCTCATGACTGGTGACGAAGTCTGTATCAGAGTTTCACGGTCTTCTTCACACCCTTGGACTCGTTCTGAAGGCGGTCAAGGGCCGTGACGACATACGTCCACTTGGTCTTTCCGTCGGAATACGGAAGCTGGATGTGCGTCTCCGTAGTAATGCAGACCAACTGATTCATATTATTGAGGTCCACCTTCATGCCCTGCGGAAAGACATATACGGCGTACTGGCGTGCCACGTCCATCTCGCCCTTGGCCTTAGGTTCGGTCCAAAAGAGATGCAGTGTGCCATCATCCATGTGTACAGCCGAAACCTTGCGAACCTTGCCCGGTGCCTTCTTGTCAATCCAGGGCATCTCAGGCTGCAGGGCGGGACGGGCATGATAGTAGGTGCGCAAGGCCGTTCCATAACCGCCCGTATCGTCAGCCACTGCGCGGGCGTACCACTGACAGCTTCCACTGATACCCGGCAGCCTTCTCTGGAGGGCCATCTTCGCAGTCATCTGATGTTGTGCGGGATTCTGCAAGTCGGGCTTAGCCACTGTGCGGTCCACGTCCTGTCCGATGATAAGCGGACGCCCAGTGCAATTCCGGCTCCACCAGCGAATGAGCTCATCGTAGTCGGCAGCCCTGTTGCCAATCTCCCAATAGATCTGCGGGACATTGTAGTCCACCCATCCTTCGCGCACCCAAAGGAGCACGTCGGCATAAAGGTCGTCGTAGTTCTGCGTGCCACTGGTCTTCGAGCCGCCAGGCCATGAACTCTGATTGCGATAGATGCCGAAGGGCGAGACGCCGAACTTCACCCATGGCTTCGTGGTATGAATGACATCGTGGAGCTCGCGGATAAAGAGGTTTACGTTATTACGCCTCCAGTCCTCAAGGCAGAGCCCCTGACCATAGGCGGCGTAGGAAGCATCATCGGGGATGAATTCGCCTGCTACAGGGTAGGGATAGAAGTAGTCGTCGATATGGAATCCGTCGATGTCATAGCGGGTGACAATATCCTGTGCCACCTGACAGATGAAATGCCGGTTCTCGGGCAGCCCCGGATCGAAGAGCATCAGGTCGCCGTAGTGAAAGCAACGCTCCGGGTGGCGGATGGCGTAGTGCGTCGTGGCCATCACTTGGGTGCCCTTGGTCTTGGCACGATAGGGATTGATCCACGCGTGCAACTCCATTCCGCGTGCATGGCACTCATCGACCATCCACTCCAGAGGATCCCAGTACGGCGAGGGCGGGGTGCCCTGCTGTCCTGTAAGGTATCGGCTCCAGGGTTCAAGGTTGCTGGCATAAAGCGCATCGCCCTCCACACGCACCTGAAAGAGGATGGCATTAATGCCGTCGGCCTGCAGTATATTCAGCTCACGGGTGAGCTCGGCCTGCATGGCATCACGGCCGATGCCCTGCCACTGACCATTGACGGCCTGAATCCAGGCACCGCGAAACTCGCGCTTGGGAGATTGCGGCAAGGGCATCTGAGCAGAAACCACACAAGAGAGGAGGCTGAACACAAATACCAACAGGTAGTAGGAGACAAAAACTCTTTTCATAACATTATTAACTTTTCGTTTCTATAATTGGGCGCAAAGTTAAGCTTTATTCTGCAATAATCCCACCTTTTCTGTCAAAATCTGCATTTTTTGATGCCATTTGACCTATAAACTATAAACTTTTGCAAAAAAACTGGCCTCAGAT
>JAEEGL012523298.1_pt1 | contig 18232 bp, 11 predicted proteins | sample 9134231 | NCBI WGS metagenome assembly JAEEGL01 (sample SAMN16246548, study PRJNA631951) | gut metagenome | biome: gut microbiome; feature: rumen; material: fiber-attached | host: Bos | place: Iran: Karaj | collected 2018-10 | reverse complement strand
ATGTCAGGCTCGGGAAGTTCGTAGGTGGTGGGATAGCCGCGCTGCGAACCAATAAATTCCGTTATCTGTTCGAGTTCTGGAGTATCAATGAAGGCGCATTGCAGACGTGTGATGCCATCGCTGCCATACTGCACGAGCATATCGCCACGACCAATGAGGTGGTTGGCACCAGTGGTGTCGAGGATGGTCTTGGAATCGACAGCAGACGACACCTTGAAGGCGATACGCGACGGGAAGTTGGCCTTGATAGTACCCGTAATGATATTGGTGGTAGGACGCTGCGTGGCGACAATGAGGTGGATGCCAATGGCACGTGCAAGCTGTGCGATACGCGCAAGGGGCTTTTCCACTTCCTTGCCTGCTGTCATAATGAGGTCGGCAAACTCGTCGATTACCACTATTATATAAGGCAGGAACTTGTGTCCGCGTTCAGGATTGAGACGACGCGCAATAAACTTGGCGTTATATTCCTTGATGTTGCGGCACTCCGCCTCTTTGAGCAGGTCGTAGCGGTTGTCCATCTCCACGGTAAGCGAATTGAGGGTCTGTTTTACCTTCTCGACGTCGGTGATGATGGCGTCTTCGCTTTCAGGAAGTTTGGCGAGGTAGTGCTTCTCAATCTTTTTATAAAGTGTGAGCTCCACCTTCTTGGGGTCAACAAGCACAAACTTGACCTGCGCGGGGTGCTTTTTGTAAAGTATCGATGCGATGATAGCATTGAGACCAACCGACTTACCCTGACCAGTAGCACCGGCGACGAGCAAGTGAGGACATTTGGTAAGGTCGATGACGTAACTCTCGTTGCTGATGGTCTTGCCGATGGCGAGCGGGAGTTCGTATTTGCTGTTTTGGAAAGCCGCCGACGTTATCAGCGATTCCATTGTGACAATCTCCGGGTTTTGGTTGGGGACTTCGATACCGACAGTACCGCGTCCGGGGATTGGCGCGATGATTCGGATACCAGTAGCCTTTAAGTTCATCATGATGTCGTCCTCGAGGCTCTTGATTTTTGAAATCTTGACGCCCGGAGCCGGCGTGAGTTCGTAGAGGGTAACTGTGGGACCGATGTTTGCCTTTATCTTGGTGAGCTTGATGCGGAAGTCTTTCAAGACGTTTACGATTTTGGTCTTGTTTTCCGTGAGCTCCGCGTCGGACACGGTCTTCTTGTTGTCGAGATGGTTGAGCAGCGACACCGGCGGCAACTTGTAGTCGGAGAGGTCGAGCGTCGGGTCATACGGGGGCAAATTGCTAATGTCGGTGACGGTGATGTCGTGGTTTTTCTCCACCTCGAGGGGCATAGCCTCGCCGTCGGACGATGCTGCCGTAGCCGTAAATGTAGATGTGCCTGGCGTAACCTCCGACGGCTGTACATCGGGATCGGGCGCGTCAAACTGCACGTCGGGCTGCTGTTCGTCTTCGGTATTGTCTTCCACCTCGAAGTCGATGCCGTCGGTATTGTCGGCGGTGTTGGTGCCGCCAATCACGTAACGCTCCTTTACAGAATTTGGTCCATTAGATTCTGTAGACTCGGGCTGACGCGCACCAGTATTCTGCTGTGGCTGAGGCTGTTGCGGCTGCTGCTGACGGTCGTTGAAATCTATCTTCTGATCCTTGCCGACATAATCCTTGCCACCGGAGAATATGTCGCGGACAAAAGAGCCGATGCCCTTGCTGCCGCCGTCAGGCTTGGGCGTATTGATGGGGCTATTGAGCGAATTGTCGTCGCCACGGTTGTCTTCCTCGAATATAACCTCATCGTAATTATCATTGTCGTCGTTCTTGGTGCGGGTGCGCGAAGATGTGTTGCCCTGCTGCTTTTCGGCGTTGAGCTTCTGGGTCTCGGTCATCGACTTTGCAAAGGTGTTGGCGGTCTGCCAAGCATTTTTGAGGTTGCGATGACGGCGGAGGTCGTCGCCAAATATCTTCACCCAACTAACGGAATTTTCAAAGGTCATCATAATGATGGCTCCCGCACATATCAATAGGAACAGCGCAGTGCCAAATTTGCCTATCACCGACTCAAACCAACGGTCAACTTCATAGCCGAATACGCCGCCGAGGAAGAAGGAATCGTTGCCAAAAATCATCGAGAGAAACACCGACGACCACACCATCCATATCAACGAATGTTTGACGGTAGGCCAGAATGGCGCAGGCTCAAATTTGAACACTTTGAGCGCGGCGAGCGCAAAAATCCACAGAAACGCAAATGCAGGCACGCCAAAGAGGTTGTGTATGAAGATATGAGCGAGCAACGCGCCTATCTTGCTGCCGCTATTGGCGACCTCGACGTCACTATTGAATAAGAAACGGAAAATGCCAATCTCAAATTTGCTCTGGTCTTCCTTCCACGTAAACAAGTAGGAAACAAAACCCAGCAATGCAATCACAGTCAACAGCATCATTCCCAGCCCCAAGGCGAACTTGGTGCGTTCATCCTTGAAAAAGTTGACGAGCTTGTCGACAGGCGATTCATATTCTAATTTCTTGCGCCCCATTCTATTGTTTAATTGTTAGAAACTAAGGTAAAAATTTTTGCAAAAGTACGCTTTTCTTTTGATTTTTCAAAGAAAAAATGAAAGGAAAATTTATTTTCCGCTAATTAAATTCCTCATCTTTCTATAACTCATCCGCATATTGACAATATCAATGATTATTATACAATCATTCTGATAATCAACACGATAAATAATTTTATAATCCTTGTACAGAGTAATAGAACGATAACTAAACTCCTCGGTATTTAACATTGCCATAGGGCTTCCACTTTCAGGAAACGATGCCAGCGAATTTGTTTTGCTTGTAAGAATTCCCAATAATTTCTCGCCAAAATGCTTTCCATAATTGACAACGCAATACTCCAACGATTCGTCCCAGGTTTGTTGCGCCTCATCAGACCATTTGATTTTCATAGCGATTCAAAATCTTCTTTGAACGATTTATAACATCTTCATTATCAACGAGCTTTGCGCTGTTAGAAATCTTACGCTCGATGTCCGCAATATGCTCTTTCAGTTCGTCTGCTGTCTCTGGGCTGAAAAACGGCAACGATATATCTTCCGGCACATCATCACCATCGTATTCCGATTCCATCAGCTCCACATACGGCAATGTCATCAGATACGCCACCAAGATTTTCGCATCCTTGGTTTTCTCATTTACCTTTAATAAAACCGAATTTCTCATATATCTGTTCGCTTTGATTCGTTTCTGCAAATGTAATGGGAAAAAATGGAACAGCAAAATTTTTTTTTCGATTGGGTTGGGGCGTAGGGGCGCACCTCGTGTGCGTTCCGTAAAAATCGTACCCATATATGCATTCCGCATCCACACATACGTTCCGTACCATATATACATTCCGGTATACATACAAAAAAAGGAGCGTACACGAGGTACGCCCCTACATTCTATCAAACAATTAAACGGCGTGGATTATGGGCGGATGACAAGACGGATACCGAAATCCCAGGAACCATACCAGTCCCAGTAGCGGCGCGAGACACGGCAATCGGCAGCGGACGCACCGCCACCACCGCCGCGCAACCTCCAATCTCCGGTAGCTACGGGATTGTATTGCGGGTCTATCGGATATTCGCCATAGGGTTCGGCTACAAACTCCCATACGTTGCCCGACATATCATAGATGCCGAGTTCGTTGCACATCTTGGAGCCGACCGGCTTAGTGCTTCCCGTACTATTGGCGTTGTAATTGGCAACCATACCTATGAAATCTCCGCCACTGTATTTATAATTGCGAGACTTCCATCCACCACGAGCTGCGTACTCCCATTCTGCCTCGGTGGGAAGACGGAAGTCCATACCTGTGGTGTCGCGGAGCTTGTTGATAAATTCGCAGACGGACTCCCAACACATATCACCCTGCGGATATTTGCTGTCGTCAGGGACAACTTCATCGTTGCGTCCAAATACTTTTTTGTAGAGTTCGCGTGTCACCTCAAACTTGCCAATATAATAGCTATCCAACGTTACTGAATGTACAGGGAACTCATTTTCTTGTGCATCAGCGCCCTGCTCAGCCGTGCCGCCCATCATAAATGTGCCGCCTTTCACATATACGAACTCAACCGGTACGCCACAGATTTCGTAGGTTTTGGTCTCAGAGACATCAAACTTGTCGCGGACTCCGTATGTGAATGTCAATGGCAAGGCGTCATAGCCGTCGCTTGTACCATTGATTGTAACAGTAAACGCACCCTGCTGGTTGGTGGGCAGTGTGAGGTCATAGCTCATAACATTGTCCTTGGAACCAACATTCTTGCCGTTGATTGACACGGAGATATTGCAATAAACATTTGACAATACTTTCATTGACAATTCGTCGCCAGTGTATATATATGGCGATGCGGACAGACGATACGAAAGTGCCGGCACTTTGACTACTGTGGTAATCTGGTCAGTGAATTTCAATTCTGCGCCGTTCCATACAGCGTAAAGATGGTATGCACCGCCTTTCTGGATTGCGACATTGGACGTCTTGGTATTGATGGTATTGACTTCGCCGCCGTTGATGCGGGTGTTGAGTGTTGCGCCCTTGATCTTGCCGCCATTGGGTACGTACCACGAAATAATGGTTGCGTTCTCATTGCCCCCTATCGCAAATTCCTCTATATCCTGTCCGGCATCTGTTGCCGTTACAGAAACGGAAGGCGAGCCGTTGTTATTACTGAGGGTGCACCTGAATCCATCGTAGTACCACTTGGAATCTGCGATGTAGCCGTTGTGGACAAAATTGAATCCGCCACCCGTGCCATTGACCATGTGAAGCACTTCGTATGCGCCAATGTGCTGGAATTTGACATCCACAGTAGTGCCAGTGGCTGTGGCAACAAACATCAGCGGCGCACGGAAATGGTCGATGCGTTTGCGCTGCGTGGAGGCATCAAAGAGGATTGCACCGTCTTCGAGCCTGCCCTCCACACCGCAAAGTCCATACACTTCGTATGACTTTGAGGTATTGATTTCGCCAGGCAATTCGATGTTGAACGAACAGGTCTTGCCGCCATCAGCTATGTTTTCTACCGGCACTTTGCCTATTTCGTAGCTCTTGCCGCCCTGCTTGGCAAACACCTGAATCTTGTCGTCGTCCTGCCAACGAGCGAAGAGGTCGAGGGTGTTGTCGTACTGGGAGAGGGCAACTTTGGAGAGTGATTCGTCGCCAGACTGCACGGCGGCGTTGATGGTGATGGTGGTGCCGGGAAGGGATTCGTCCGGCAGGGGCGGCGACTGAATTGCGCCGCTGTCGCTGTCCTTGGTACATGCGGCGAGAAGGGTCGCCGCCGCGAGGATGCCAAGGGTGAGGTGTTGATGTTTTTTCATATTTGTATGTGTTTTTTTGATTGATATTTTTTTCGTTTTTTCGTTTCCATTCGTTTCCGTGCGCTCACGCACACGGCTTAGAGATTTCGTCCCATTGGGGCTATGTGGTGTCAGAGGTTAGTACCTTTTATGTCGGGTGTAGAGCCGCCGCCGTTGTAATATTGGTCGAGGTTTTGACCTTTTACGCTTGGGGCGTCGCCACCTGAATTGTACTCGGATTCGAGATTCTGTCCTCCAACATTTGGAGCATAGCCGGAGTTAGGGATGCCATTGTTGATTTCAGAGCCGGAGACGGATGGGAGTTGGGCAGAGGGATTGACGGGGGTGTAAGGAGGAGTCACTATATACGAAAAAGTTTTTTCGTCAAAAACTTCACCTCCCGAAAGAATTGATACGGAAACATTATGAACAGACACATTATTTGTCGGCAACGGAATTGTGTAATATTCGCCTCTTTTTGCCTCAATCCTTTTCAGTTCATAATTATCATCAACGACAACACGAATAATACAATCCATATTTGCCATTCCAATCACAGATAAATTATCGTTTTGTTTTACTGACGTTTCAAACAAGGTGATGGTTAATTTTGGATTCACAACATAAATGAATCTATTTTCAGCCATTATTTTTCCATACATTGTTGCGTACACTCTAACCTCATGCACTCCCTCAATACCAGTCGGCAAGTCACACGAATAGAAAGAATTGCCTGCCACATTTTTGTAAGTCCCTATCAACTCAGAGTCAACATAAACCAATACATCACATGCAATGCTTGTCGACCACGACACATACAGCTCACTGTCAAGTTTAACAATTGATTCCGGAATGTCACAAGTCAAGACAGGAAAACTTTTAGGAGACAAAGATACAGTGAATGGCTTAAAATCCCAACCAATCAACGGTTGAAACATTTTCGTATATTTTTTTACTTTTTTGTATCTTTTTACCCATTTGACCACAGGTACCTGAGCACTCACATCAAGATTCCCATTTACCAAATTATAAACACACTCACCGAAATTTCCTCCAAATTGCTCTTTAATTACTTCTGCCACTGCCGACATCACCTTTTCTTCCTTTATATAATCTTTAAGAGATTCAAGGAAAGCTGAAAGAACTTCATCTACGACAATAGAAAAACACTCTGCTATTTCTTCCGAAGCTTCCCAAAAAGTCGTAGAACCATCATCATCAGCACTACCAACCTTAAATATTGCTTTTCGAATTTTATCATTTGTAAGACACTTGGCAAGAGTCATCATCATTATTTTATCTTCAACTTCATTTACCGGTATTTTTTTGGTTTCTTCCTTAAAAAAATTGTTAACTAAAGGCCAGACCACATCTTTTGTCAAATAATAGAGGAATAAATCAGGATGGTATACATCAAAACTTGTTACGGCAATTGCATCGTTAGCTGTTTTAAATTCCATTGAATATTCTTCTATTGAAGGATTGTAATAGTCAACCCATTCGCCACTTATAGCCGCGTGGATAGGAATTCGGAAATCATTTATTATAATATCCTTCCAACCTGACAAAGTAAAAATATCAGGTGCCACAAAAGGCTTGATAACATCTTTCATTATATCCTCTGTACTCAATCCATCCAATAACGTTTGCTTCGTTTTAGGCAATTTAACCTTGGTCAAGGATAAATAAAATGAATTACATTTGCTTATAACACGGAATTTACAATCCCATGCTTCCTTTATTGGATCATACGAATAATCAGTTAGTTTAAACTCAACATACTGACTCTCAACAATATCACTTTCAAATTCAACACCATTGACAACCAAAATAGGGAGTTCAAAATTGTATCCATCTTTTGGACCATCGTTTAAGTCATATCCTTCGCTTGGCTGTACATACCATTTGGAACGAACAATCATTTCATCATTCCTGGCATTTACACCCCCTTGAATTTCTACAAGTTTGCTTCCAACGGTGGAATTATTGTTGTCGGACAACAAAGACAAGAAGTCATTCAATGCAGTTTCGAAATCATCGCCAAGCACATCACAATCCAAATAGCCATTGTTGACAATACATTCGTCAATTTTTTTTGCAAAACATTCTGTCAACGGAAGAGCCTTTACTTCTTTCTTGAAATCATCAAAAACTTGGTCTTCGATTTTAAGATTAGTAGACATTGGTAATGCTGCAATCAAAAGTGAAGCCGCAGTTTCCTTTGAATCCAATGTAACTTTGTTCTTATGACCTTTATTGTTGAAACTGAAATACAACGGATTTCCGTTTCCTAACATTGCTTTGACAGATGAACCAGAACCTTCAAACGTAGCATTACCATTAACCAATTTGACTCCATCTTCCGACGTCACAAACACATCCTTGTAAGAATATGACGATTCTTTTGGCAAAACAATAATATTCTGCACATCTTTGGATGTAAGCGCAATCACTTTTTCTTTCGCTGTTGCAATGCCACATTCAGCTGCTTTCGCATAACAAAGCCGCGCGGAATCCAAGTTTTTCTCAACACCTACACCATACTCGTACATATACGCAAGTACAAAGTTTGCGCTGTCAACCTTGGCATCTGCAGCCTCTTGCAACTTGGAAACAGCCTTGTCATAGTCTTGGGATTCATTGATGATTTTGAAAGCCTCCTCGTACGATTTTTGACCTTCGGACAAATCTGTCGGCTTGTCGTCCGGCTCGGGCGTCGGCTTGTCATTGTTAGGCGTCGGGTTCACGGGCGTTGGCTCGATGCCACCGGAGGATTCTTTGCCGCAAGAATTGATGCCTGCTATCAGCGCAAGGCTTAGGATGAGCAGCATCAAAAATTTTAGGTATTGTTTCATATTCGTTTTGCGTTTATGTTGTTAATATTCAGTCGATTGTCAAAACAAAAATTCCCTTGTGGAGCGTCGGGATGTCCGTCGCTCCACAAGGGAATTTTATAATATATCCATTACGAGGTGTAAAGTAGAAAATACGTTCTCCCCCCCCATTTACATTTTGCAAAGTATTTTTTACCTTTGTAATTTGTGTCATTTTCCAGTGTTTTTTTTGAGGTTAGTTAGTCATAGTTTCTCAATCTCCTCCTCAGACAGTCCAGTTATTTCGGCGATTGTCGCCACAGAATCACCTTTTTGTTTCATCCTGCGGGCGATGGTTACCAATGCTTCAGCGCGTCCCTCGGCGCGTCCTTTGCGCAAACCTTTTTTTATTCCGGACTTTTCTCCTTCCTGATACTTGATAACGAAAACATCATTTAAGACGACATCGTCGTCAAACTCCTTCATGTACCTGTCCTGTTCAGGTTTGGAGAGACGATGAAACCTTGCAAGGTCATCAAACCTCGCCATGGCTTCACTTTTGTCTATGAATGGCATTGTAGTTCTCATTTTATCGATGTTTGCTATGTTGTACAACCAATAGTCTAAAAAAGTCTTGCAGTCTTCGGGCTTCATCTTGCCGCTCCTGTAATACGGAAGCTGTATCTTCCAATACTCAAGGAAATCATTGCTGATTTTTTTTCCTTTGCGGTTCATATTCACGAAACAATTTCGTGACACCTTCCAACGCTCCTCGCCGGGAATCGTGAAGTTGAGAAGAAAAACGCCGACAACTTTCTTAATGTCGTAATCCCACTTTTTCTTCTCTCTTTTGGTTACAGTGCCCCCTTTTTGTTTGACAATATCACCCTGATTGGCGATGCCACGCGCCACATAATAGGTGATGCGCTTGTCGAGAAACCTCTGCTTCTCATTTTGCATCTCTATTATGAACTCCTCGCCCGTGTCAAGTTTGCACTTCAAATCGTAAATCACACGACGACCATTGCTTTGTTCGCCATCCGACTCATTGTTGAGATACGTGAGACTTACAATATTCATCTTAACTCCCGCCGACTCAAACAACGCCGTCAAAAAGCCTTTCATCACAATCTCGTCGCTAAAACACTTCTTGAAACCGAAGTCTGTAATCGGACTTATATATAGTATTTCATCTTTTTCCATTTCCTAATATTATGCCACAAAGTAAATAAAAATAATTCACAAATCCAAACGAATCCGCAAATTTTTCATCCTCTCTCCTCCAACGCCTTCTGGTACTCAAACATCTTGTCCCTCAGACTTGCGGCTGACACAAAGTCGAGCTTCTTGGCGGCGCGTTCCATCTCCTGGCGGGTCTCGCGCACCATGCGCTCGAGGTCGCGCTTGGAGAGGAATTTGGTCTCCGGCTCGGCGGCCTTGGCAACCATCGAGGCGGCTGGATTGTCATTGAATACACTATCGTTGTCGCCGCGCTGTATCAATATTCCAGGCGACGACTTGCGGATTTGCCTGGGGGTGATGTGATGCTCGTCGTTGTACTGCATCTGGATGGAGCGGTGGCGGTTGGTCTCGTCGATGGTGGCGCGCATGGAGTCGGTCATCACGTCGGCATACATTATCACGCGGCCGTTGACATTGCGGGCGGCGCGTCCTGCCGTCTGAGTGAGCGACCGCGACGACCTGAGAAAGCCCTCCTTGTCGGCGTCCAAAATGGCCACGAGCGACACCTCCGGCACGTCAAGACCCTCGCGGAGAAGGTTGACTCCCACCAATACATCAAAAGTGCCCGTGCGCAGCCCGTCCATAATCTCGATGCGCTCCAAGGTCTCCACGTCGCTGTGGATGTATTTGGTGCGGATGTCCATGCGGAGAAGGTATTTGGTGAGCTCCTCAGCCATGCGCTTGGTGAGGGTGGTCACCATGACACGCTCGTCGCACTTGACCACCTCCTGGATTTCGTTCATCAGGTCGTCAATCTGGTTGAGCGTGGGGCGCACCTCTATCGGCGGGTCGAGGAGACCGGTGGGGCGTATCATCTGCTCCACCACAACGCCGCCGCTCTTTTCGAGTTCGTATTCGGCGGGGGTCGCGCTCATGCAGACCACCTGTCCGCACAAGTCCTCAAACTCGGTGAATTTCAGCGGACGATTGTCCAACGCGGCGGGCAGGCGGAATCCATATTCCACGAGGTTGACCTTGCGGCTTCGGTCGCCGCCGTACATCGCGTGAATCTGTCCGAGGGTGACGTGGCTCTCGTCGATGACCATCAGGAAATCGTCTGGGAAATAATCCAACAGGCAGAACGGACGGCTGCCCGGCTTGCGACCGTCAAAATATCTTGAATAATTCTCAACGCCCTGGCAATGACCGAGTTCCTGGAGCATTTCGAGGTCGTTGTTGACGCGGTCTTCTATGCGCTTGGCCTCCAGCATCTTGCCCTCGCCCTGGAAAAACTGTATCTGCAACCCCAAGTCGATCCTTATCTGCTGCATCGCCGCAATGAGCCGGTCGTGCGAGGTGATGAAATTTTTGGCGGGATACACCACGCAATAGTCGCAGGTCTCAATCACGGTGTTGTTGTCGGGGTCAATCTTAAGGATTTCGTCCACCTCGTCGTCCCAAAAACGGATGCGGTAGGCGTAGTCGTCGTAAGCCACGAAAACATCCACCGTGTCGCCCTTGACGCGGAAAGTGCCGCGACGGAAGTCAATCTCGTTGCGGCTGTACAACGCCTCCGACAACTGTCGGAGCAGCTTGGTGCGCCCGACATTGTCGCCGCGCTTGAAGTGGACAACGTTGGCATGAAAATCCTCCGGGTTGCCGATGCCGTAGAGGCAGCTCACGCTCGACACCACGATGATGTCCCTCCTGCCCGAAAGCAACGCCGTGGCCGCCGACATACGGAGCTTCTCTATCTCGTCGTTGATGGACAAGTCCTTTTCAATATAAGTGTTGGTGGACGGGATGAACGCCTCCGGCTGGTAATAGTCGTAGTAAGACACAAAATACTCGACGGCGTTGTCCGGGAAAAACGACTTGAACTCGCCGTACAACTGCGCCGCCAAAGTCTTGTTGTGACTGAGCACGAGGACGGGACGCCCCACGTTTTGGATGACGTTGGCGATGGTGAAAGTCTTTCCCGAACCCGTTACACCTTTGAGAATCTGATACTTATCGCCGCGCTTCACGCCCTCGGTGAGCTGGCGGATTGCCTCCGGCTGGTCGCCCGTCGGCTTGAACTCCGACTTTATCTTGAAATCCATGATTGACTATTGTTGCATTAACTCCGCAAAACTAACAAAAAATATCAAAATAACACAACAATAATTGCACATAAAAATAATTTTTTTTAAATTTGAAGGCTGAACCAATGAAATCAATTCAATAGTGAATAGATTGATAAACAATATATTAGCAATAATACTTACGGCGATTTGCGCATCATACGGCCACGCCTCCCAGCCTCCGCAAGAGAATTGGGCGGACAGCCTTGCCCACGCCGACAACGCCACCGACTCCATCAGGATATGCGACACGATAGTCTACAAAGCAATCAACGCCGACACCGTATATAAATATGCGTCAATCCTGGAGCGGCTGTCGATACAGCACGGCGACACCAGCGGACTTATCGACGCATACAAAACAAAAGCCTGGTCATATTATTTCAAGGGCAACTTTGAATCCGCGCTGCAACTTTACCAAAAAACCGACGAAATACTCGCCAATTCAAACAACAAAAAAGAAAAGGCTCTCACATACTACAACCTCGCCAACACATACGACATCATCAACAACGTAGACCAGTCGGTAAAATACTACAAGAAAGCGGTGTCGCTCTACAAGGAACTAAAAGACTCGTCGCACATCGCCCTGATATACAGAAACATCGCCATGCGCAACGTGGAGATGAAGGAATACAACGTGGCTGACACCTACCTCAGAAAAGCAATCATAATCGACCGAGCCATCAACGACAGAAGCTCCCTCGCCGACGACATATTCACCCTTATAAAGATGAAATTCGAGGAGGACAAATACACCATCACGCGAACCGAACTCGACAGACTGAACGCCTCCGCCGACACAATAAGGATGCTCGCATATCACCACAAAAGCGAGTACGACGTCGCCAACCTGATGCACAAGTTTTACTACATAAAGGCGGTGCTGCTCACCAAATACTACGAGTTTGACAGGCAGCAATGGATGATCGACAGCGCAAACAATTATTGCGACATCGCGCTCGCCATAGTCAAAAACGTAAACTCAAGCGAAAAAATAGTGAAAGTCCAGCTCCAGAAAGCAAAAATCTCATACGTATCCAACAACAGCCTGATAGGAGTGGACATCACCGACCAGCTCAAGCAACGCTACAATGACTCCCTCGGGCTTGGCACAAAAATGGAACTTTACAAGATAGCCTCGCAATGCCACGAAGGCGTAAGGGACTTCGAGAAGGCATACGTAGACCTCTGCGAATACATCAAATGCTACATGCAGTACGTCAACAAGTCAAACATACAGAAGACAGTGGAGTTCAACACAAACCTCAAGATAGACGAAATCAACTTCACACACGACAAGGAGCAGGCCACCCGCGACAAGGAAATCAAGACGCAGGGCAACATTATCACAATATTCTTCTGCCTCGGCGCACTGGCGCTGATAGTATTCATCGTGCTATTAAGAATACTCAAACTAAAACGCTCCAACCTCAAGCTCGTCAACGAGCAAAACCAAAAGCTCAGCCGACAGCAGGACGAAATCATAGCGCAACGAAACACCATCGAAGAACAGCGGCAGGCGTCGGAACGCGCCAACCTCATCATGTACCAGAGCATCAGCTACGCCCGGCACATACAGTCGGCGGCACTGCCAAGCGAAGAACACATACAGAGGATATTCCCCGAACACTTTGTATATTACGAACCCAAAGACATCGTGAGCGGCGACTTCTACTACGCAACACAAAACGCGGGGCTCGACATCTTCGTACTCGCCGACTGCACCGGGCACGGCGTGCCGGGCGGATTCCTGAGCATGCTCGGCATATCGGCAATCAAGGAACTGCTCAAAAACCCCGAAATAGACATCATGCCGGGCATCATCCTCGACATGATGCGCGAATACATCAAGCAGGCTCTCTCAAACGACGAAGAGATGGCGGAGGCGATAGCAAAGGGCGAAGAATCGTTCTCCACCGCCGACGGCATGGACATGTCGATAATCGCATACGACAAATACAACCACGTGCTGCGCTTTGCCGGAGCATACCAGAGCCTCTACATCGCACGCGACGGCGAAATCATCCGCCTGAAAGGCGACCGCATGCCCGTAGGACGGCACATCAACGAATCGGCGTCGTTCCAGACGCAGATCTTCAACACCAGGAAAGACGACATGATATACATGTCGTCGGACGGAATACCAAGCCAGATAGGTTTTTCGGGCGTTAAATTCATGTCGAAAAGGCTGGTGGACTTCTTTAAAAACAACTACACCCTGCCCTGCGAAATCCAAAAAAGAAACATCACAAACATAATGAACGACTGGCTGTTTGGCGCGACACAGATAGACGACCTCTCACTCATCGGCATCAGGATCTCAGAATGACCTTGTCCAACTCGCACTTGGCGCAGGCATACTCGATGGAGACGCCGAGGTTCTGACGGTAAATAGGCTTGGTGATAAAACCATACACATTACGCATCGCCGCCGACTGCACTACTTCAGGCGCAGTGGTGCCCGACACAAAAATCACCGGCACCCGGCGTTTGTTGCCAATAAGGCGGGCGGTGGAGATGCCGTCGAGGTCGCCGTCGAGCTGAATGTCCATCAAGACGCAGTCTATGTCGGGACAGAGGTCAATCAACCTGAGGGCGTCCTCGCCAGTGCGCGCCACGCCCGAAATCTCGTACCCAAGCTCCTGGATAAACATCTGGAAAATAGTGTACAGCATCTTGTCGTCTTCCACGATGAGTATTTTTTTTGTCATATTCATGTTATTTGGTTGTTGCATACTTGCTGCAAATTTAGTAACTTGCGGCCGAAAAACAAAACTTCTTTCCAAATATTTTGAGATGAATTTAATAATAGACATCGGCAACACCTGCTGCAAGTTTGCCGTATACGATGCCAACACACTGACTTTCAGCGACATCACGGCATCCGCACCCGCCGCCGTGGCAGCCGCCGCAAAGAGGATTGCCGACAATCATGCCGTCAAAAACTGCATAGTATCGTCGGTGTCGCTGCCATACGACGACATACTGCCGTCGCTGGACTGCAGCGCCGGCGCAACCATCGCCCTCGACTACAATACAAGCATCCCCATAAAAAACCTCTACTCCACCCCGCACACCCTCGGCAACGACCGCCTCGCCGCAGCCGTGGGCGCCACAGCGATATTCCCAGGCTGCAACATCCTCATCATCGACGCCGGAACCGCCATCACATACGACTACGTAAAGGACGGCAGCGAATACCTCGGAGGCAACATCTCGCCAGGAATCGACATCCGATTCAAGGCTCTCCACCAATACACCTCGCGGCTGCCACTCATCACCGACCCAAAGCCCACCGACGGCTTCGGACTTTCCACCGAAGAAGCCATCACCAACGGCGTAATGACCGGCGTTTTGAACGAAATCAACGGCTACATCGACCAATTTGAGAAAAAAAATGTTAATTCGCGAATAATTTTGACCGGCGGAGGCAGTATTTATTTGTCTAAGAACGTAAAAAACACGATATTTGCAGAGCCAAATTTAGTAACAATTGGCCTAAACAGAATTTTAAATTACAATGTACTTAAAGAGAATTAAACTTATCGCACTGATACTAATACTTTCAGTGGCGGACGCTGCGGCGCAGAGCATCACAGGCTCGCCATATTCGCGCTACGGCATCGGCGACATAAGCAACCCCGGCACGGGACACAATACGGCAATGGGAGGCACGGCAGCCGCCGAAAGCTCCCCCACCTACGTAAACACCGTCAACCCCGCCTGCATCACCAACCAGCAGATGCAACGCTTTGTATTCGACGTCGGATTCGACGTAAAATACACCGACATCAAGTCAGCCACACAATCCGAAAAGACCAGCAAAGCCACCTTCAAATACCTTGCGGGCGCATTTGCGGCAAAACCCTGGTGGTACTTCTCATTCGCGCTCAAGCCATACAGCGCAATGGGTTACTACGCCTCGGGAGTAGACTCGTCGCACGTATTCGACGGCAACAAATACAGCTACAAAAACACATACGAGGGCAAGGGCGGACTCAACAAAGTGTCGCTCTCCACAGCCTTCAAATTCGCCAAAATGTTTTCGGTGGGATTCACCGGCAGCGTGCTGTTCGGCAACCTCGAGCAGACGCAAAACTCATTGATGTCGCGCACGGGATTCGTCATCAACAACACGGTATACCCCTACACCTCCAATTATTACCTCAAAGACAAGCGGATAATGCACGGCATGCAGGGCGACATAGGATTCAGGTTCGAGAAAACAATAGCCTCCAAGAAAGACAGCCTCCGAAACGCGCTCAGGGTGTCGTTAGGCGCATACTTAGGCAGCAAGGCCAGCCTCAACGCCCGCGACGAACTATTCATCGAAGACTACCACACATATTATTCGTACCGCGACTACAGCACGGCATACTACACAGCCAAGGCCGACACCATAATCAACGACACAATATCCGACGCAAGGGTGCGGCTGCCACGCACATTCGGCATCGGCGCGTCGGTGGAGATAGCCGAAAAAATCACCATCAACGCCGACTACCAGACCCAGAAGTGGGGAGGATTCAGACTGCCCGGCGACGCTTCCAACACCAAGATGCGCAACAGCACATACATGGGAATGGGAATGGAATTCGCCGAAGCAAAATATTCTTCAAAATACTACCGAGTCATCATCTATAGAATTGGAGCGTACAAGCAGCAGACATACCTCGAAATCAACGGCAAAGGAATCGACGACAAGGGCGTCACATTCGGACTGGGATTCCCACTGAGGGGGCAGTTCATGCTCAACGTCAACTTCCAGCTCGGCAAACGAGGCACCACGGCAAACAATTTGTATGAAGAAAAATACTTCCTGCTGCACTTCAACGCCTCACTACGCGACGTATGGTTTGTAAAACGCAAATTCCAGTAGGACACCAATACAGTAAACTAATTTTTAACACCAAAAAAACATATCTACAATGAATAAGTTACAGATAGCAAAAGCAGCCTTCGGACTCTCCGCGCTCCTGATAGCCGGCAACGTATCGGCGCAGTCGGCGGAAGACATCGTAAAGGCAAAATTTCCGGAGACGGCGGGCGAACTCGCCATCACACCATCCACTAAGTACAACCCCGCGCTCAAGGTGAAATACCGCGCACTCTATGAAAAGATGAACAAAGGCATCGAAGAAATCACAACCGTGGAGCACGTCGGCGTCAACGAAATGCCCGAACTCCAGTTCTTCGACGCAAGGACACTCAAAGACATGCAGAAAGCCGGCACGCTGCCCGACCTCAAGGCGGCAATCAAAGCCGAGCAGAAAAAAATGGCGGACCTCATGCGCGAAGAGCAGTGGGGCGCCGACTCCGCATCATGCGTAAGGCTCCTGTCTACATTCCAGGAGTATTGCAAGCAGAACGCCCTCGAAGAAGCCTACCCCTCGTGGACGATTCTTTTCAAAGACTATCCAAAATCCTCGCAGACCCTGTACTCCAACGGCGTCAACATCGTAAAGAAAAAGATGCAGGTCGCCAAAGACGGCAAGGAGCAGCAACTTTGGGTGGACACCCTCATGATGGTCTACGACCAGCGCATCAAGTACTTCGCTGCATCGAGCAAACTCTACGGCGAGGCGTACCTCCTCGGCCGCAAGGGCGTGGACCTCGCCAAATACCGCAAAGGCGCAGTGGACGTGGCATACGACATCCTGATGAAGGCGGTGAACCTCGGCGGCAAAAACACCGAATACGCCGTAATACAGACCGCAATGCAATCCACAATCACCATGTACACGGCTGAGAAAATCGACGCCGCGCAAGTGGTGGAAAACTACCTCAAATTCTCCGACCTCCTCGCACAAAAGAAGGCAGAGGACAAGGGAAAAGCCGCGTCTGCCGACGAAAAGGTCAAGAAAAAAGCCGAAGCCGACCTCGCTACCTGCGCTCAGGTGGAAGGCGGCGTACTCGGCCTCTTCTCCAACAGCACCGCCGCACAGTGCGACGTACTCGTCAACGCATTCTCGGGCAAATTCAAGGAGAACCCCGACGACATGGAACTCTGCGACAAAATCGTCAAGATCCTCGGTCAGAAAGGCTGCACCGACTCCCAGCTCTACGAAGACGCTGTAAGCAAAGTGATTGCAAGCAACCCCACCGAATCGGCATGCTTCGGCTTTGCGCGAATGCTCGAAAAGAGGGGCAAGGAAGACGACGCCATCGAAAACTACAAGAAGGCAATCTCCCTCGGCGAGACCGACACCATGAAGGCTATCTACAACTGCTCAATAGCCAAACTCCTGCAGAAGAAAAACCAGTTTGCCAACGCCCGCACATACGCTCGCGAGGCCATCAACCTCAACCCCAACTACGGACTCCCCTACATCATCATAGCCACGATGTACGGCTCCAACCCCGTCGGCGAAGACCATTTCGAGAAGTCAATGACCTACTGGCTCGTCATCGACAAGCTCCAGAAGGCAAAATCCGTAGATCCCTCGGTGGCCAACGAAGCCCAGCAGCTCATCAACCGCTACATCGGCTCCTGCCCCAAGAAGGAAGAGGCGTTCATGCACAGCGTGACAGCCGGCAAGACAATCACCATCGGCGGCTGGATCGGCGAAACCACCACAGCAAGATTCTAAACAATGCATAATTCATAATGCATAATGCATAATTAGGCATCCGCAGGATGACAAATTAAGCGTTATGCATTATGTTTTTCAATCACTTCAATCACTTCAATCACTTCAATCACTTCAATCACTTCAATTACTTCAATTACTTCAATCACTTCAATCACTTCAATCACTTCAATTACTTCAATTACTTCAATCACTTCAATCACTT